>MDTB01073689.1_pt1 | contig 23485 bp, 26 predicted proteins | sample 811161 | NCBI WGS metagenome assembly MDTB01 (sample SAMN05326650, study PRJNA326480) | marine metagenome | isolation source: seawater | place: Mediterranean Sea | collected 2009
AAGAGGAAACCAAGGAGGTTATGGTCTAGCTAATTCTCCTTCTTCTATTTCCATTGCTTCCATAGTAGAGGCTTTTGAAGGGCCTATTAACTTAACTGACTGCGTAAGTAATGATTCTGCATGCTCTTATGAAAATAATTGTTGTGCTCAAGAACCGTGGCAAAAAATTAACCAAACCATAAGATTAGCTCTTGAAAATATTAAACTTACAGACATGCTCGAGACAAATCAAGGTAATGGATTATTACAATTAGATGTTGATTCAGGAGTTAAAGTATGAAGCAAGATTCTGAAACTGAAATGCTAAAGGAATATGCAGAACAAGATTACAAGTATGGTTTTGTGACTGATATTGAATCTGAAACCTTACCACCGGGATTAAATGAAGATGTAATTAGATTTATTTCTAAGAAAAAAGAAGAACCTAAATGGTTAACTGATTGGAGATTGAAGGCTTACAGTATTTGGAAGAAAATGAAAGAACCACATTGGGCTAATGTAAATTATGATCCTATAGATTACCAAGCAATAAGTTACTACTCTGCCCCTAAGGATCTTTCTGATGGGCCTAAGAGTTTAGATGAAGTAGATCCTGAATTAATTAAAACTTACAACAAATTAGGTATTCCTTTAGAAGAACAGGAAATTCTTGCTGGAGTTGCAGTAGATGCAGTTTTCGATTCAATGTCGGTAGCCACAACTTTTCGTGAAAAACTAGCTGAAAAAGGCGTAATTTTTTGTCCTATATCTGAAGCTGTCAAAGATCATCCTGAACTAGTCAAAAAATACTTAGGTTCAGTTATACCAAGAAATGATAACTATTATGCAGCTCTTAATTCTGCCGTATTTACTGATGGTTCATTTTGCTATATCCCTCCAGGGACTAGATGCCCTATGGAACTGTCAACTTATTTCAGAATCAATGAACAAAATACTGGCCAATTTGAAAGGACTCTTATTATTGCTGACAAAGAAGCATACGTTTCATATTTAGAAGGATGTACTGCTCCAAAGCGAGATGAAAACCAACTACATGCTGCAGTTGTAGAACTTGTAGCATTAGATAACGCTGAAATAAAATATTCAACCGTTCAAAATTGGTATCCTGGAGATAAAGAAGGTAAAGGAGGAATCTATAATTTTGTTACAAAAAGAGGTGCATGCAGAGGAAATTCATCTAAGATAACTTGGACTCAGGTTGAGACAGGTTCAGCAATAACGTGGAAATACCCCTCATGTGTTTTGCACGGAGATAACTCAAAAGGTGAGTTTTACTCTGTCGCACTTTCAGCCTTAAAACAACAAGCAGATACAGGAACAAAAATGATTCACATTGGGAAAAATACAAAAAGTACCATCATTTCTAAGGGTATTTCTGCCGAAAAAGGTCAGAATACCTATCGTGGTCAAGTCATGATTAACAAATCTGCAACAGGTGCACGAAATTATTCTCAATGTGATTCTCTCCTAATAGGAGAAGAATGCGGAGCACATACTTTCCCATATTTGGATATTAAAAATAAAAAATCTCATATTGAACATGAAGCTTCCACATCTAAAATTGGTGAAGATCAAATATATTATTGTAAACAAAGAGGAATTTCTGAAGAAGATGCAATTAATCTAATTGTAAATGGATTTTGTAAAGAAGTTTTCAAAGAATTGCCTATGGAATTTGCTGTTGAAGCTCAGAGATTGCTTGAAGTATCACTTGAAGGGAGTGTCGGTTAAATGATTAAAATAAAAAATTTACACGTAGAAGTAGAAGAAACTAAAATTCTAAAAGGAATTAATTTAGAAGTGAATGCTGGAGAAACACACGCTATAATGGGCCCAAATGGTTCTGGTAAGTCTACATTAGCTCAAGTTTTAGCAGGACATGAAGATTATGAAGTAACTCAAGGAAGTGTTGAATATTTAGGTAAAGACCTACTTGACATGGATGTTGATGAACGTGCGTGTGAAGGGATATTTTTAGCTTTCCAGTATCCTGTTGAATTACCAGGAGTGAACAATACTTATTTTCTAAAATCTGCACTAAATGCTCATAGAAAACACCGTGGAGAAGCTGAAATTGATGCTATGGATTTTATGGAATTAATTAGTGATAAAATTAAACTTTTAAATTTAAAAGAATCTTTATTGAAAAGGCCTGTAAACGAAGGCTTTTCAGGCGGTGAAAAGAAAAGAAATGAAATTTTCCAAATGGCTGTACTCGAACCTAAATTGGCTCTCCTAGATGAAACTGATTCAGGGCTAGACATTGACGCTCTAAGAGTCGTCTCTAATGGAGTAAATGCAATGAGAAATAAAGAAAATGCAACAATTGTAGTCACACATTACCAAAGATTATTAAATTACATAATTCCTGATTTTGTTCACGTTTTAGTTGACGGTAAAATCATTAGATCGGGAGATAAAAACTTAGCAATTGAATTAGAAGAAAAAGGATATGACAAAATCATTGAAGGAACAAAAACATAATGAAAACTATAGATGCCTTAACTAAATCTTTCGAAAGTACTCTTGAACTAGCGAATGATGAAACTAAAGGTCTTCGGATTAAAGCATTTGAAGAATTTAGTAAAACTGGAATACCTACTCGTAAACAAGAATACTGGAAATTTTCAGATCCTTCTGTAATACTAAATTTGGAATTAAGTCATAATGATTCGATTAGTAATGTTGATGAGGATTATGATTTGATACTTTGTAATGGAAAAATAGTTAAGAATCAAATTAAATCTAAAACAGGTAATATCTCTGAAGGGATATCAAAAGGATACATTAAAAAAAATATCTTTGAATCTAAAAAAAATCCATTTATAAATTTGAATAATGCGTTTGCAATTAATGGTTGCTACATTAATTTAGATAATAGCTCAGAAAATAACATAAAAATACTCAATTTAGTTAACTGTGAGAAAGAAGGGCAAGCAGTCTATCCAAAAATTATTATTAATGCTGGAAAGAATAGCAATACAACCATCTTTGAAGAATTTAGAGTAAATGGAAAAGGTACTAGTTTCATAAACTCTGTAATGGATGTTTATATGGATCAAGGCGCTAATTTGGAACATGTCATTCTAGATGATTACGCAGATGATACTTACCATATTGCAAATATTTATGCTGAACAAAAAAAGGATAGTAACTTTGTTTCACATAATTTTTCTATGGGAAAAAAATTTGCACGAAGGGATTATAATATTGAATTAACTGAAACTGGTGCAAATTGTGATCTTAATGGACTCTATTTCGCTAGTAAGAAAGAACATATTGATCATCATACCACTATTGAACATATGAAAAATAACTGTACTAGTAATGAGCATTATAAGGGAATACTAGGAGGAAAAGCTGTAGGTGTTTTTAATGGTAGAATACATGTACATCCTGATGCACAAAAGACAGATGCAATACAAAATAATCAAAATTTATTGTTAACTGATGATGCAATTATACATACTAAACCAGAATTAGAAATATATGCTGATGATGTAAAGTGTACACATGGTGCTACAGTTGGTCAACTTGATGATAAAGCCATGTTCTATTTGAGAGCAAGAGGCTTGGATATCGATAATGCAAGAAGATTGCTAATGAGGGCATATGTTGGAGAAATTATTGAGAAAATAAGGGATGATGAAATAAGAACTCAAATGATGAATATTATAATAGAAAAATTACCAAAAGGAGATGAATGATTGATAGAAAAATTAAATCCGATTTTCCTACTTTGGATCAAAAAGTTAATGGTAACCAACTAGTTTATCTGGACAATGCAGCCACTACACAGAAACCCTATTCTGTAATTGAGACTTTAGAAAAATATTATAAAAATACTAATTCAAATATTCATAGAGGCGTGCATACTTTAAGTCAAAGAGCAACCGAAAAATATGAAAATACAAGGATTAAAATTGCTGACTTCATAAACTCAGCTAGTGAAAAAGAGATAATTTTTGTTAGAGGTGCTACTGAAGGAATTAATTTGGTAGCTAGCAGCTATGTTAAACCTTTACTAAATTCAAATGATGAAATTATAATATCTCAAATGGAACACCACGCCAATATAGTTCCTTGGCAAATAATTTGCGATGAGAAAAATGCTAAATTAAAAATTCTTCCAATGAATCAAGATGGTGATTTATTAATAGATGAATTGGAAAATATGATAAATAAAAATACCAAATTTATAGCAATGAATCATGTTTCTAATTCATTAGGTACAATTAATCCAATTAAAGAAATAGTTCATTTAGCTCATAAAAACAAAATAAGAATTTTAATTGATGGAGCCCAAGCAGTTCAACACATACCAGTTAATATGAAAGAAATAGATGCTGATTTCTATTGCTTTTCAGGTCACAAATTATATGCACCTACTGGAATTGGTGTTCTGTACGGAAAAAAGGAATTATTAGATGAAATGCCTCCTTACCAAGGTGGTGGTGATATGATAAAATCTGTTACTTTTGAGAAAACAGTATATAATGATGTACCACAAAAGTTTGAAGCTGGAACACCTAATATTTCTGGAGTAATTGCTCTTGGCACTGCAATAGACTACATCTTGAATATAGGAATGGAAGACATCGCTAAACATGAAAATGAATTATTAGAATATGCAACTAAAGAGATTAGTAAAATTAAAGGGGTAAAAATAATTGGAAATGCACAAAATAAAGCAAGCGTACTATCATTTACTATCGAAGGAATCCATCCGCATGATATTGGAACAATTATGGACTCTGAGGGAGTAGCAATAAGGGCTGGTAAACATTGTACTGATCCTGTTATGGATTTCTACTGTATACCTGCTACTGCAAGAGCATCTTTTGCAATATACAATACTAAGAACGATGTTAAAAAATTAGTTAAATCTGTGAAAAAAACAATAGAGGTCTTTGGATGAGTGAATTAGATGATTTATATTTAGAAGTAATAATTGATCATAATAAAAATCCTAGAAATAAAGGTAAATTAGACGATTTTACACATGAAGCAAAAGGAGACAATCCACTTTGTGGTGATCAAATTTCGATAGAACTTATAATAAAGGATGACAAGGTTACTGATGTAAAGTTTACTGGTTCAGGATGTGCTATATCTACTGCCTCAGCAAGTGTTCTTACAGATACAATAAAAGGTAAGAATCGTAATGAAATTGAAAAACTATTTGGAAAATTTCAAAATTTAGTAACTGGAAATGGGAAGAAGGAAAACTTGGGGAAATTGGAAATATTTGAGGGAGTCAATAAATATCCAGCAAGAGTTAAGTGTGCAACCCTTTCGTGGCATGCTTTAATGGCTGCAATCAAAGGGGAAAAAGAGGCATCAACTGAATGAGTGAAAAATTAGAAAAAGAAATTATTGAAGCCATAAGAAAAGTGTATGATCCTGAGATACCTGTCAACATCTACGAACTTGGATTAATTTACAAAATAGATATTCAAGAAAAGGGACATGTAGAAATAACAATGACGCTTACTTCTCCGTTTTGTCCAGTTGCAGGTTCTATGCCAAAAGAAGTAGCTGCAAGAGCCTCTGAAGTCGAGGGCGTCAAAAAAGCAAACGTTGAACTAGTGTTCGAACCTCCTTGGAGTATGGATTTAATGTCTGAGGAAGCAAAATTAAAGTTAAATCTTACTGACAATTTTTCAGTTTAATATGAGAGAAATAGATGTAACTGGCCTGCAATGCACACAAGCTGTTATGGCTGTTTTAAGGGAAATAGTATCTATGAAAAATGAAGAAGAAATGCATATTAAATATGAAGAACCAAATGCAAGAAGGGATATTCTGGCAATGGTAAAAAGAAGAAAATATAATCTTCTAAGCGACGATGAAAAATTATTAATTATAACTAAATAGATATGGAAGAAAATGTAAAATCACTTGTAGAAGCAAGAATGCCAACTAAGTTTGGTGATTTCAAGTTAATTGCTTTCCCTGGAGATAGTAAAGATAAAGAAGATTTAGCTTTGGTTACGGGAGAAATAAAAGATAATCCATTAGTTCGTATTCATTCAGAATGCTTTACAGGAGATGTGTTACATTCTATGAGGTGTGATTGTGGAGAGCAACTAGATTTAGCTATGCAACGGATTTCTGAAGAAGGAAGTGGAATTATAGTATACCTTCGTCAAGAAGGAAGAGGGATTGGGTTAGTAAATAAACTAAAAGCTTACAATCTTCAAGATGAAGGAATGGATACTGTAGAAGCTAATATTGCATTAGGATTTAGAGCTGAATTGCGAGATTATGATAACGCTAGCAAAATATTAAAAAATATGGGAATTGATAAAGTTAGATTATTGACCAATAATCCTGCCAAAGTTGAAGAATTAGAAAAGAAAGGTTTTGTTGTTGAACAAGTTGCCCATAAAGCTGAAGCAAATGATGAAAATAGAGATTATTTAGAAACAAAAGCTTCTAAAATGAACCATAAATTATAATTTTATCTAATAAATTCTGTTCGAGAGCTTTTATTCAAAGGGTGACCTGCTACCATCATTATCCAAAGAACAAATAAGGACATAATTAGTGCATACTGTCCCGTGTGCCACCAAAAATAATGATATTTTTCCCAAGTACTTGCATCCCATATGTGGACTATAGGATAAGAAGAAATCATTCTAATCAAATTTTCAATGAAAATGAAAATTACTGAATAAGCAGCCCATTTGAGACGAACCATAGGCTTAACTCCTCTGAAACAAAGAATTAAGAGGCTCAAAAAAACAGTTTCATGAAGTCCAGTACATTCGGATACTATTTCGAGATCTATCATATCTCTATAAACTAAGGTTGTGGAATATTCACCCCTAATAAAGACTTCAATTCCTAACGAACTTTCTATAATATAGATAATCCAAGTTAAAAATTGTTGATATAGTAAAAGTGAATTTTCTCCTTTAGTTAATTCTTGAAATAAAAGATCAATTGGTACTACAAAAAACATGACTAAAGAAAAATTATATGCAATACCAACTAAAACTTTCTCAGATTTCTTCTTAGCATTAAATGATTTACAAAGATAGGCTTCTCCTTTGTTCAAATGAAAGGCTAAATTATCTGCGTACCTAGAAATCAAATAAGATAAGTCTGTAGCAATAGGCCCTTTCCAAAAAAGTATTATAATAAAAAAGATTGAGATAGCAAGACAAGAAAGGCCATATAGTAGATTAGAAGAACTAATAGAAATAAATACTAGAAATAAGGCACCCAAAAAGATAACACCTCTAAGAATTTCATCCTTTGCCAGTGGCGGCAATTTAACTACGTCGGAGCTATCATTCACTAGACTACAAGAGATTCTTGTAGATAAAACGTTTATGCTATTCTTCTAGATAAAATTTAATAGAAAATTCTAAACTTTTTTTAGCATTATCATAAGTCAACCTTTTGTTTGCTGATTCATAATTCAACCAAGCATAAGATTGATGCTCATCACTAAGAACTATCTCTGTTTCATTTGTAACGCCAACAAAGAATATTACTTCTTTAGAAATTTTCCTACCTTCTTTAGTTAAATTATACGATATTTTATGACGGAAGTCTGAAAATAATTTTAAATTTATAATTCCTGTTTCTTCAGCCAATTCTCTCAAGGCAGTTTGAGTTTCACTCTCACTATTTTCTACGTGACCTTTAGGGAAATCCCAATGACCCTTTTTGTTATTCGTATCGGGATGTTGTAAAAGAAGAACCTTATCTTCATTGAATAAAATGACACCACAAGATTTTTCCATATCTATAGAGCTAAAGCTGGACTATAACAATTATGTCAGGAATTATTATCCTAATCTTCTCTTCTCGAACGTGCCAATGCTGAAGCCACAATACCCAGTGCAAATATTGTGAATATAGGATCAAATCCTGGCACAAATACACCACGAACCCAAAGCGTTGCTGTAACTGATCTGGCTTCTGATTCACCTTGCAAAGTTGTTGAAACTTGCATTATAACTGTATGATATTCATTACTCCAACCTACCACAGTACCGCGAGGTGTTGCTAACGTCAATTGAACCGGTTGCTCACCTGCTGCATCAATTTGGTACTGAGCCGCTGCCAACGCAACTGTAAATCCTGACTCCTCCAAATCTTTCTGATTAAGAACTTCAACTGCAACAGTATCTTGATAATTTCCATTGTTAACTGCTGTGAAAGTCAAAACAAATTCTTTACCTGGCCCTATTCTTTGGAAAGGTTGAGTTGCTTGAACTGATAATCTTGCATATTGCTCAACAATAACTGCAAACCCTGCATTTTTGTTAACCTGATTTAACTGTGTATTTGTTTCACGCCCTGAGGCTAAAGCACTAACTTGAACGGTTTTATATGATGAACGAGTTAAAGCTAAAGCACAAATTGGAACTGTAATACTTCCTCCAGGACCTAACGTTACAGAAACTGCACCTGGTGAGATAGTAACTCCACCTCCAGAGAGTGCAACATCAACATCAATTGTTGCTTGTCCTTCATTAGTAACAACCATTTCGGTACAACCCACTCCACTTGCTCCAGGTCTAACATCAAGCGTAACTTGACCATTTGTAAAACTAATTGAATAAGCTACAGCTGCCTGAGCTTCAGCCGGAGGACTGAACATTACCAAAGCTGTACCTAGCATTAAGGTAGCAAGCAAAACTGCTTTCGAGATTCTAGTTGCCATATTTTTCTCCAAGAGGTGTCTTATGCATCAAACACCGAATTTGCACTTTAGCTGACCCATAAAAAGGCTTACCTTAAAAAAAAAAGCTGAAAAACAACTAATTAGAAGCCATTTTTGCTCTTAATTCTTCCCCTGTTGGCTCTACTAAAATAGACTCATCCTCAAACACAATTACAGGTATTCTTCTAAAACCGTTGTTTAGTTCTATGGCTTTTTTTGTTGCTTCTTCATCATTAGTCATATCTATGAATTGATAATCCGTTCCTAATTCCTGAAAAACCTGCTTAGCTATTACACAGTCTTTGCAAACTGGAGTTCCATACATTTTTATTTTTGACATTAATTGTCCTCCATATAGGATTCTACATCAGGACAAGAACATATTAGATTTCTGTCACCCCAAGTATTGTCAATTCTACCAACTGCTGGCCAGAACTTAGATTCTTTTGTATAAGAAGAAGGATAAGCTGCTTTCATTCTAGAATAAGGATGTGACCACTCATCTGAAGAAATCTCCAAAGCTGTGTGGGGTGCTCCACTCAGAACATTGTCTGATGAACCATCCAGATCATCTATTTCCGATTTTATACTGAGCATTGCCTCACAAAATCTATCAAGTTCCATTTTAGATTCCGACTCAGTCGGTTCTATCATCAAAGTACTAGATACTGGCCAAGACATAGTAGGTGCATGATATCCATAATCTATCAATCTCTTGGCAATGTCATCTATAACTAATCCTGCTTTAGACAATAATTCTCGAGTATCAAGTATGCATTCATGAGCAACAAAACCTCCCTTACCTGTATACAATACATCATAACTTTTGGAAAGGCGTTTAGCAATGTAATTGGCACTCAATATCGCTACTTGAGTAGCTTCTTTCAATCCTTCCGGACCCATCATTGCAATGTATGCCCACGAAATTGGTAGAATACTTGCACTACCCCAATTAGTTGCTGAAACTGGACCCACTAGCCCTTCTGGACAAATAGGATTAGATGGAAGATAATCCACTAAATGAGATGCAACGCCAATAGGACCCATACCCGGACCTCCTCCTCCATGAGGAATACAGAAAGTTTTGTGAAGGTTAAGATGACACACATCAGCTCCTATTTCTCTGGGCTTACAAAGACCAACCATAGCATTCATATTAGCTCCATCCATGTACACTTGGCCTCCATGTGAATGAACAAGGTCACAAACTTCCTTTATCGCTTCTTCGAATACGCCGTGTGTTGAAGGATAAGTAATCATTATAGCTGCTAACTGTGAAGAATAAGAATCGACTTTCATTCTAAGATCTTTTAAATCTATATTACCTGAAGTGTCACAGCCAATAACTACTACTTTCATTCCTGCCATTACTGCAGTTGCAGGATTAGTACCATGTGCAGATTCCGGAATTAAACATATATTCCTTTCAAAATCTTTTCTGTGATTATGATAGCCACGGATAGCAAGCATTCCTGCGTATTCTCCCTGGCTACCTGCATTAGGTTGTAAGGAAATTCCTGCAAAACCTGTAATTTCAGATAGCCACGATTCCAAATTTGAAAATAACTGCATATAACCTGAGGCTTGATCAATAGGCGCATATGGGTGAAGATTGGAAAACTCGGGCCAAGTAACGGCCTCCATTTCTGCAACTGCATTAAGTTTCATAGTACATGAACCTAAAGGAATCATGGTTGTATTCAAAGATAAATCCTTAGATTCCAATTTATGAATGTATCGTAACATCTCTGTTTCTGAATGATATTTGTTGAAAATTGGATTTGTCAAATAATCTGATTTTCTAATTAAGGATTTAGGAATACTTGTTTGGATAGGGTCTTTCCATCTAACATCAAAGAAATCTAAAAGAAATTGGACATCCTCGGCAGTTGTTGTTTCGTCTAAAGAAACCCCTATTGAATCCCCGTAATCCCAAAAGTTAATTTTCTGATTATGTGCTTTTTTAATTATGTCTTTATCCTTTTTAGTAATTTTGATTGTATCAAAGAAAGCATCTGAAGCTACTTCATATCCCTCAGATAAAAGACTAGAATGTATCACTCTTGTAAAATAATTTACTCTTTCAGCTATCTTTCTAAGTTTACTAGGCCCATGGTAAACTGCATACATAGATGACATAATCGCTAAAAGAACTTGGGCAGTACAAATATTACTAGTTGCTCTATCTCTTCGTATGTGTTGTTCTCTAGTTTGTAACGCTAATCTCAATGCGTTATTTCCATGACTGTCTTTTGAAACTCCTACTAATCTACCTGGTAAATTCCTCTTGTATTTTTCCTTAGTTGCGATAAAGGCTGCATGTGGACCTCCAAAACCCATCGGGACTCCAAATCTTTGAGAATTACCTATCACTATATCGGCATCCCATTCACCTGGAGGCTTTAGCAAACAAAGTGACAACAGATCTGTCGCAACAATAACAAGGCTCCCATTATCATGCGCTTTTTCAACAAGATTTGAATAATCTTCAATAGACCCTATATTGTTTGGATATTGTAGTAAAATAGCAAAAGTGTCTTCATCAATTAAATCAAGGCCATTTTTAATCTTTAATCCTAAAGGCTCAGCCCTAGTTTTTACAACATTAACTGTTTGTGAATTAATCTCTTTATCTAAAACAAAGGTTGAACGACGACCTCTAAGTGCATTACAAGCCATACTCATGGCTTCAGCTGCCGCAGTTGCTTCATCTAATAGCGAAGCGTTTGCAATTTCCATCCCCGTAAAATCACAAACCATAGTCTGAAAATTAAGAAGCGCCTCAAGCCGTCCTTGAGCAATTTCTGCTTGATATGGTGTATATTGAGTATACCATCCTGGGTTCTCAAGTACATTTCTCTTTATTACGCCAGGAGTTAAGGTTCCATAATATCCGTGCCCTAAATAATTTCTAAAAACCTTATTATCTAAAGCTAAAGAATTTAACTTACTAATAGCTTCAGACTCAGATAAAGCATTAGGAATATTCAAAGAATTTCGATCCCTTATTGCATCAGGGACTATTGAGTTAGTAAAATCTGATAAATTATCATGTTCTAAGTATTCCAGCATAGATGCAATTTCTACTGAAGATGGCCCAATATGTCTGCGAACAAAAGTGTCTGGATGAAGATGCAATTCTGTCATGGAAACAATATTCTATGACATGGAAAAGCCGATTATTGAATGTTTCCATGCATTTTAGGGGTACCGTTCTATTTATTTGCCCTTTTCTATTTAGACAAGTCCATGGTAAGAAATGCCACAAGGCTTTTCACCGTGGAAGAGGCAGATAGCCTACTCTCTCGAGTTAATCCTATGCTATCTAATTTGTCTGAATTTTCAGTAAGGCAAGAGATGTTAGAAGAACAATTAGAAGAGATAATGGAAGAAGTTAGGGATGACTATAGGGCAGCTCTAAAGCCTGGTTGGGAAGAACTACAATTAGAATTAGAAAAAAATATAAATCATGTTAATAATATAATTCTTGACTTAGGCCAAATGGGAATAGAAGTTGATGATCCCGCGCTAGGTGTTGTAAATTTTAATTCACTAAGAGGCATAGAAACCGTTTTTCTTTCATACAGGCTTGGGGAAAGAAACGTAAACCATTGGCATCACCTAGATGAAAACTATGAATGTCGTAAAAAAATGGAAAGAGAATTAGATATTATTACGCAGTAAAACTTTTTTGAATAGGCCTATGATGCCAAATAATGTTTAAGGCAAAAAAGATAACAATATTCCTGCCTGAAGATGGGAAAACCCAAGTCTTTGAAAATGTAGAATTCCAATCAAGTCCTGAGGTTAATCTTATTTCCATTTTTTCAGGAAAAGGAAAAGAATCTATAATATTCTCTGGATTGAGCTTTCACGTTGAAATGAGTGAAAAAGATGCTAAGGAATCATATGAGATGGCGCAGAAAGCACACTCCATGTCAAAAGAGCAAATGAAAATGATGTTAGAAAGAGAAACTGGACCTAGTGATAGATTCAGCTCATCATTCGGTTAATGGCTAAAATCAAATTAGTTGTCTTTGATATGGATGGAACATTACTTCATCCTCGCTCGTGCTGGGCATACATACACGAACATTTTGGTACCGATAATAGTGAAATGCTTAAATTATATATTGAAAGGAAAATATCGGATAAAGACTTTGTAAAAGCAGATTTCAAACTATGGCAAAGCTCTACTAAAGAAACTGTAAATGAAAAATATATCAATTCTGTATTAGATAAGATTGAACCAATAGAAGGAGCTAAAGAATTAGTAGACGCGTTGCACAAAATGGGAATTGTTACTGTAATTATATCTGGCGGAATACAATACTTAGCAGATAAATGGGCTAAGAAATGGAATATGAAAAAAGCTTTAGCAAATGAAATAGTTGATGATAAAAAAGGATCTTTAAAGGCAATAATTCATGTTAGAGGCAATACAAAAGGCCCCGTGATGGAATCGCTATTAAGCGAGATGAATGTAAGTCAAGATGAAGTAGTCTCTGTAGGTGACACTGTCGTTGATTTACCACTTTTTGAAAGATCACTTTTCAGTATAGCTGTTAATACTGAAGATCCTAGAGTTATAGAAAAAGCAAATTATCATCACCGCTCAATAAACTTATCTGATTTGATACCTGTAATTAGTAAATTAGCAAAACATTAATTATACATTTTCAATACATTATTGTGTACTCCTTCCAATTGAAAATAATTTTAGCAACAACCGTTATCATATTTTTATCTAGTTATGCTGCCGCGGATGACTCTGATGTTGTAGTAAGTAGCATAAAATATACAAATGATTTTGAAAATGGAGAAGCACTTACGGTAGTACACAGTGGAAAAGATGAAGGAACTGAATATAAATATCGCATATTCGACGATGATGATGATTTTCCTGATAATTGGCAAGAAATCACATTTAATGATGACGGATGGGATGTCGGTAATGCTCCTTTTGGTAACAAACAAAGTGAAGGTGTTAATCCTGGAACGATATGGCAATCTGAAGATGCTGGAGGAAATGATGGAAACAAAGACTACATTATTTTGAGAAAAGACTTTGTAATAGACGATACATCAGTAATACTTAGTGGAACAATAAAGTCAGCCTATACCAATTACTATGCTGCTTTCTTAAATGGACAACAAATAGAAAACTGCCTAGACTATAGCGGGTACTGCTACGAGGGCGACGCTGAATATTGGAATAAAGATATAAATATTGATACAAATGTTTTCGTTAATGGAAATAACACTCTTGTTTTAGTTGGAAGAGATAGCCTTTGGCAAGGTGGAGATAATACCACATGGTTAGATGGTGAACTAGACATAAGAGTCCAAACTTGGAAAGACATACCCGTTATTTTGGGAGATGATTTAATTATTAAAGTTGATTTCTTTAATGGCGATAATGAAAACAAAACAGAATTAAATGTAACTTTGGAATTTGAAGATAGAGAAACTGCCTACGAGATTATAGATATAGAAAGTAATGAAACCTATGAATGGAAAGTTGCATGGACTCCAAGTAGACTTGGCACACATAATTTGACTGCAAAGATTTTGGATCAAAGTTTAACAAAAACCATACATGTGAGCTACTATGCCTATAGCTTAAATTTTTCAAGCTCATATGAAACCTCTGAATTAGATGAAACTACGCAATTTTACTTTACTGTAAAAAATGAGGGAGATGTTAATGATAACTTTTCATTTTCTCTTTCAGGTATACCAAATGATTGGCAATACACCTTTTTTCCTTCTGTAGCTGACCTAGAACCTGATAAAACTGCAAATGTAATATTAAATGTTACAACAAGCAATAACGCACCTGCCGGAGATTATTCGTTATATCCTATAGTAAGATCCCAATATTATTCCCAAACTACCAATACAGTAGTTGAATCTGGAGCAAGTGCCTCTACCGAATACATCTACAAAATATGGAATGCTAGTGATTTTGATAATGAATTTTATACGGCAGATTATGACGATTCTAATTGGAATACTGGAGCGGCACCCTTTGGTGATGATGACCTAAATGGGAATGAGCCAAATACTCTCTGGCAAACTAGTGACGGCAATTATACCCACATCGCTGCTAGACACTTATTTAACTATGAAGGGGATCAAAACTTCAGTCAAATACGTATAAACATTGCTGCAGATAATTATTATCGTGCATACCTTAACGGCGAATTAATTCAAGATTGCTTAAGTTGGAGTTGGCAATGCTATGGCGAGGGAGATTATTGGGATACTGAAGTAACATTTAACACTTCATGGCTTAAAGAAGGAGAAAATTTACTGGCTATTGCTGGGCGTGATGAAACATATCAAGGAGGAAATAACCAACAATGGCTGGATGTTGAAATAGAGACTTTAAATTTAAAATCTAGTCTGTGGGGATTTGAAGAAATTTACGAAGAATTACAATTAAAAGTAAATGAAACATATGATTTTGAAATACTTGTCCCTATAACTGAAAAGGACATTGATGAAGAAGAGTATGTATTCACTGTTTGGATTATAAACAAAGGAAATGTAGAAGATACTTATGATGTTGCGGTTTCATTAAACGATACTGTAGCTTTCAATGTTGTAAGTTACAACGAAGTTTTGGAAATACCTTACAATCAAGATCGAAATATAGAATTAAAAATAAAACTTACTGACTATGTAACTCAATTTTCAATAGGTAATATTAGTATATCTATTAGCTCAAGAAATACAACCTCTGAATTGAATGCTGAAACTAACGTAATTGCAAGATTATACGTCATTCCAGACACATTACCTCCTGGAACCTATGCTGAATCTGATCCATTAGTAAATAATTCATCTTTTGAAGTTAGATGGTTTGTTGAAGACTGGTACAAAAATAACGAAATTATGGGTAATGATACTAAATATTTCATTATAGAATATATCACAGATAGTGGAACAAACGGAGCTTCATGGAGTGAATGGGAGGTATGGCAAAACTTTAGCTCAGAACATTCTTCTGGAATTTTTACAGAAGCTATGGATGGATATAGGTATAAATTTAGATCTATTGGAGGAGACAATGAAGGTTTAGTAGAAAATAAAGAAAATAAATATGATACTCAAACGATTGTTGATATCTCTGCACCTTATGCAATAATAAATCTAAGAACTCAAGGGAATATTACAAACTTAGATTACATAGAAATTGAATGGGATGTTACGCATCCAAATATAACCGGATATACTGCTCAATACCGCTTGAATAAAGGTAATTGGACTAATATTGAAGAAAATACTTTAGCTAAATGGACTGGTTTTAATGTACCGGTGAATGGAGAGTATCAATTTAGAATTATTACATCTGATGAAGCTGGAAATCAAGGCATATCTGATACAAGTGAAAGTATAATTGTAGATACTGTGGCTCCAAATACTAATATCAAAGAAATCCCTATCCTGACTTCTAGCAATTCTATCGAAATTAGTCTAGAAAATTTAGAAGATACTTTCAACGTAACTCTATACTATTCTGTTGTTAGAGAGAATCAGGAAATTGTTCCAATTGATTGGGACAAATATGGAGACTATGCAGTTACTGATTTTCCCGTAACAATTTCACTAAATAATCAATTTCATTATTATTTCAAAATTATAGCATATGATATTGCCGGGAATCATTTACTTAATGAGAGTTATGAAGAACTAATAGTTGATCAAGACCCTCCTCAGAAAATTAGAAACCTTGAAATTACTGATACTAAGCTTGTGGAAAATGCAACGACTGATGTCGTTCTTTCTTTTATGTCTTCTCAATCTCAAGACTTGGTAAAATACAGAATATACCGATCTACTGGTGAAAATAATAATCAAACTGTAATTGGGGAATTAGAAGCTGGCGAACTTTACTTGTCTTATCGAGATTCCAAAGTAGTACTTGGTTACAAATATTTTTATTCTGTTGTAGCTGTAGATAGAATGGATTTGGAATCTGAAAATGAAACCGGATTTATTGTACTTGAAATAGAACAAGAAGTTGTAGAAGAAAAAGAAGATGATGAATCAAATAACAGCATATTTATTGGTGCAGGAATAGTAGGACTAATTTCCTTGGCTGGTGCTGCATATTATTTCATTAGCAAAAATGCAACTGAGGTTATAATTCCTGAAGTAGCTATAGTTGACGAAACTCAATCTGTTTTAGATAATGAAACCAAAGAATCAAACTTTACTGAAATGGATGGTGAATTTTTGTGTAATGCTTGCGGTTCCATGTTCAAGATGGGAGAAGACAAAACTTGTCCATCATGCGGAGTTTTTGAGGAATAAGGAGAAAAATAGTATGAAAAATGTAATAATCGAAAAAGACGGGAAACTAGGGACTGTAATAGTCAATCGACCTGAACAGATGAATAGTATGAACTCTCTTACTAGGGCTGAACTAGCTGAAGCATTTACAATACTAGATAATGATGACAATATTGCAGTTATTCTACTTACAGGTTCAGAAGGAAAAGCATTCATTGCTGGTGCCGATATCAAAGAATTTTTAAATCAGAAAATTGAATCTCAAGAAGAGTTAGAAAAAGACTGGATTGTAACTAAGGTAATTTCAGATTTGAAAAAACCTGTAATTGCAGTTATTGACGGTTTTTGTTTAGGTGGCGGATTGGAAATAGCTATGTCTTGCGACTTAAGAATAGCAAGCAAAAGAACGAAATTAGGGCAGCCGGAAATTAACATCGGAATTATACCTGGAGCTGGTGGAACTCAAAGACTTACAAGATTGATAGGAGAAGGTCGAGCAATGGAAATGATTCTCACTGGACGGATGGTAAGTGCTGAAGAGGCCCACAATTATGGAATCGTAAATTTCGTTTTTAATTCCGAAGAGTTGATGAGTAAAGCAATAGAGATTGCAAATACTATTGGAGATAAATCATCATACGCCGTTGAGCGGGCAAAAAAGAGTGTTAAAGCCGTGTCTGAAATGAATCTAAAAGACGGATTAAAACTAGAAAGAGAACTGTTTGTACAATGTCTAAATTCCGAAGATGGAAAAGAAGGAATTACGGCATTTATAGAAAAAAGAAAACCTAAGTTTAAGGGTAAATAGAGGGAAAATTGAAACTTTCTAAAAAAGTTGAATTTATCACTTCCACGTTGGACAATTTATACCCCAATCCTGATATTCCATTAGATCACGAAAATAATTTTACTTTTCTTGTAGCAGTTATGCTAAGTGCGCAAAGTACTGATAAAAAAGTAAATGAAATAACTCCAAATTTATTTCAAAAAGCAAAAAATCCTAAAGAAATGAACCTGCTAAAAGTAAATGAAATTCGTGACATCATAAAACAAATAGGTCTTGCTCCCACAAAGGCTAAAAATATTAAAAAAATGTCTCAACAACTTTTAGATAAGCATAATGGAAAAGTCCCTAATAGCTTTGAGGAATTAGAAGAATTAGCAGGAGTTGGACATAAAACTGCTTCAGTAATTATGGCTCAAGCCTTTGATACTCCTGCATTTCCTGTAGATACACATATCCACCGTCTTGCACACAGATGGGGATTATCAAATGGTAAGAATGTTAATACTACTGAAACAGATTTGAAACGAATATTTGAAAAAAAATCATGGAATAAACTGCATTTACAAATCATCTTTTATGGGAGAGAATGGTGTCAAGCTAGAAAGGCTAAATGTGAATGTAAAATTTGTTCAACCGTAAATGACGCATAACTATATTGACCCTTTACAAAATGCAAAATGATGACTAACTGGGACCAAAGGTTTCTAAATTTAGCAAAACATATTTCAGAATGGAGTAAAGATCCTTCTACTCAAGTAGGATGTGTTGTTGTTGGTCCAGATCGTGAAATTCGAAGTACTGGGTTTAATGGATTGCCTAGAGGGATTGAAGATAATAATGAGAGATTAAATAATAGAGAAATTAAATATCCTCTTATTTGTCATGCTGAAGAAAATGCAATAATGCATGCTGCAAGAATAGGAATTTCTCTAAAGGATTGTACTGCATACGTCACATGGCCTCCATGTACTAGGTGTGCTAGATCCCTTATTCAAGCAGGAGTCTCAACAATCATCTATCCAAAAGATATTGACATACCTGACAGGTGGATGGAAGATTTCAATCTTTCTCTAAATATGCTAAAAGAAGCAAAAATAAATATAAAAACGGGATAATTATTCTTCGTTCTCGTCTTGTTGACTTAAAAGCTCTTTTATATTTTTTAAGTGTTCTACACCAGTATCTGCTTGAATGTTTTCAGTAATCAAATCTCTTACCTTTCCAGGTGATGGAACACCATACAAACAGTCGTTTGGATTATGACGGATTTTCTTTGATGAACTGCGTGTTCCGCCTGCAAGCCCAATACTTCCTAAACCCTTAACATCGGAACCTGCCCCTGCCACAATCATCGATTCATCAGTTCCTGTTCCTAAGCCTGAACCTGTTAGAGGCAAAACTGTTCCATATCCGAATATACTGCCAATAATTCCTTGCTCCAACTTTATGTCTTCTATGTGATTATAACGTACTTGTCTCTCACTGCGGCTCATCAAAAAACTACTCTTTAAAACAATTCTATTATCTGTTAGAAAATAAGTAAATGAACGACGGTAAGTATCAACTAAAAGAATGCCTACAATTGAAACTACAAACGTTATTCCGGGAATGAATATCCTGCCAAAATCCATTGTATCTCCCAATAAATCCAAATTTTTCCATTGATGGAATGACAAGGTTAGAATTCCAAAAATGGCTATACCTGAATAAAGCAAGAAAATACCTTGACCTCCTGAATCCATGAAAAAATAACGTGCTGCAAAACCAACGATAAAAAGACCTAAAGACCAGCATAAGGCACCAACAGTTACTTCATTAATAAACGGAATGCCAATTAAAAAATCATAAAATGGAAAACTTGTAAATGATTCCCTTGTAAAAAAATCATATATCCAATATCCCCATAATAGAAGTAAAAAGAATACAAAATAGAGATTAAAGAATGAGAACATATGTGGACGTAATTTCATCTTAAGTTCTTCACCACCAAGAAGTGTTATGTCCGACATACTCTGACAACGGGTGGGTCTTTTAAACGTTTAACACGACTTTAACATTTATTTATCAGTTTATACTGAATAGATAATCAGATGGGAATCAAAAAGCGAATTGTACGTAAAAAAAAGAAGAATGAAGCAAGTGAAGCTTTAGCTAAAATATCTGGAGTAAAGGAGCTAGAAATGGCTGCAACTATCTTGAAAGATTTAGCAGAAAGAAAAGAAAGAAAAGAAAAAATAGATAATAAAATTAAGCAATTGAAAAATAAAAGTAAAGAAAAACCGAAAGAAAAAGTTAACAAAAAGTTAAAAAGAATTCAGGAATTAGACTCATTAAGAAAAACTGGAATTATTACTAAAAAAGAATTTGAAAAACTTAAGTCTGATTTGTTGAATCAGGCCTAATTTCAGAAACTGCTACCGTATAAACTCCAATTAGAACTATTAATCCACCCAAAATAACTCCAATACTAGGAACTTCATCAAAGAAATACCAAGCTAGTACTCCCGAACCGATAGGTTCTGCAAGTAGAGTTATTGATATTACGTATGCAGGTAAGAAAGCAAGAGCCCAATTTTGCATTGTATGGCCCAATAATGTAGGAACTAATGCCATTATGAAAAATAATTGAAATTCAGAATTTGATATTTCCCTATATTCTAAATCTTGTAATAAAACAACTATCCACATAGTTAATGCACTGGAAAAATAAACTAAAAAAGCGTAAGTAGGTAAGCTTATATTTTTACGATGTTTACGTCCACCTAAATAGTACAAACCGGCTAGTACACCTGAAATAAAAGCTAAAAAATTACCTCTAAAATTACCTGGATCTTCCACCAAATCTCCCCAAAATAAGATTATTATTCCCAATAATGAAAAAAATGTACCATAAATTCCTTTACGATTTAATTTTTCTCCAAAAACAATCCAGCCTATTATAGAAACATAGACTATGTGACAAGTTCCTAAAAGTACTGATGCTGCAACTGAAGTTGCTTTGACTGATGATATCCAAAAACCAAAATGTGCACCTAAAAGAACGCCAATTACTAACAGTTCTGAAATTTCACTAAATGAGAGTGATCTGATCTCTTTAAATTTATCTCTTAATAAAAATGGCAAGAAAAGAAAGGTCGCAAATGTTTGTCTATATGATCCAATAACTAAGGGATCACTACTGCTCCAACGTATTAGAATTGCAGAGGTTGATATTGCAAATATACCTACTAATAATGCAAAATAGGCTAACCTTTTTTCTTGATTATCAATATTCATAATTTTGGCATCATTGATACTGGAGTAGATAAATGCCTCCTAGATGAAGCTGGAGGTTCATACCAACCTAATTCTAATTCTGGATCCAATTCAATCATAGCCGGTCTTGAATATTTCTTACCGCAGGCCTTACAACGATAATATGAATTTTTACCAGAAGAGTGCGTTCTTTTACCACAATCACACATCGGATTAGGGGGCTTAGAAAATCTAGTAACAAGCTCAGTAATTTTTATCTTCTCAAGATTTAAAGTTCCGTTATTTACACTGCCGCAAACAACCAATTTATCTCCTATTTTTAATCTATCTATTACATGTCGGAAATCTTTTGTTGGTTCAAAAGCCGCACATTTTAGTACTTCGTCACTAGAGTCTTTTGCACTGAAAAATCTATGACCGCCTTCTATTATTTTTGAAATTGAAGAAACTATCACCTCTGCCCGTAAACAATCTCCCTCTTTTACATTTGATATTTCTTTAAAACGAAGATGATCATCTGTCGCTTGATTTGTCCTGTAGAGAAGCCAACGAACTGGTTTTTCAGGGCCTAAATTGTGGAAATTATTAATCAATATTGAATCGTCTGTACCTCTAAAACCCCACAGAACGGGGCAAGGTGAATTTGGAACCATTGCTATTTTCCCGTCTGAATCTGTGCAAGAAAAAACTCCTTTAAGTTTTGAAATCTTATTAACTGAATCTATTGAAATATTTCTATTCTTACCCCAATTTGCCTCTTTCCTATAACCTATTAATTCCCAAGTATGAGAAATCTTATTGATATTGTTTGAACTTCCTGACCAAGCTAAAGAACATGCTGCCCCACAAAGGCCTCTAGAGCCTCTTAGACCAAAAGAAATAGTGCCTTGAAGTGCATCGGATAAAATATCATCAGTAACAATATCAGTAACGCCCTGCCAGTACAAACCCTCTGGCAAAAACACCTCTGATACTACAATACCTGGCTCTGAGTCTGGATGAGAATGCTGTAATACTAATGCCTTTATTCTTTCTAATATTTCATGACTATCATACCTAATAGGCATACCGCGTTTAAAAGAAAATATATTAAAATTTCCAATTTCTCCTATTTTTTCCTTAGCGCCTTTACCTTTTCCAAAAGTAAATGATACTGCGCCATTTCCTCTTGTCTTCCATGGTACATTTGGATTCAATCGAACTAAGCGAGGGCTACCAATTAAATCGAAATCAGATAATTCTTTAATTATTTCTGTTGCTAACCAAGTAGTACAGCCTCCCTTTACAGAATCTGTATCGTCTATTCCAATATGCAGCATGACAAACTATTCGAAAACGAAGACTCCTTTCTCCCAGTTAGGGAGTTGCTTAAACTCGGAAAAATAAGCTATTTTTATGTCAAAATTTGCATTCATTCCTGCTGGAATATAAGGACATTCGCCACTTAAACTATAAAGCAAAATATCTGTTTGACCTCTCTTGTGCAATTCCTTCAACAATTCAACAATATCAATTGAGAAATCACTATGTTGAGCTTCAACTGAATTAGACCAGTCAATTCCAATAGTAATATCTTCGGCATATGTTAGAGCTGCATCTAATTCTTTTAAGCCTTGCAATTTTCTTAAGGGAAGAACAACGCGTCCTCTGTCTGACATTATTAAGTCTATAATATCTTCACCCCATATTAAACCATAATCGATATAATTCTTGTCAGGATTAGTTGGCAGTGTAAATGGATTAGGACGGTTGCGAATTACTCCACCCATGTCCATTATCAATAAAGGTTCATCATTTTCTGGAACTGAAAGGTCGGTATTGGAAGGCATAAAATTTAGACCACTGGAATCCCAAATTGGCATCACCCTTTTCGTGTTATTGTAAGCAATTGCCTTCCAAGCCATAATTCTTCAGAAACGTGTATAGATTAAGACTTTCTAGAGATCTAAGACCACTACAATTTTAGCAGGCGGTCCTTCAATAATTTCTAACATGTGGTAAGAAATGGCCTTTATTCCAACGCCGTAACCATGCTTTTTTTCGTCATAAATATCGCCTTCTAGTTTTCCTGAAAGTCTATTTTCTTTTCCTATTTCAAAAATTAAATCTGTTTTGGAAACTAAAAAATTTTCGGTATCGAATAAAAAAATCAAATGCGAAAGATAATTTACTAATAAGGTATCTAAAGAATTTGATTTCAATGTTACTTTAAAATCTGATTTTGAATCTGGAAGATGCCCTCCTGTAATTATTTCCGTAAATGCCAAACTAGCTTCATTAAAAGCTTCAGACAAATTACTTCCTTCTGCGATTATTCCTGCATCTGCCGTGTGTTCAAAGATTTTACGCAATTTGAAGACTGTAGAATTGCCAATATTAAATGGTAGCGGGGGATGGATTTGAACCATCGATCTCCGGGTTATGAGCCCGACGGGATTTCCTAGCTACCCCACCCCGCT
>MDTB01154223.1_pt1 | contig 23485 bp, 19 predicted proteins | sample 811161 | NCBI WGS metagenome assembly MDTB01 (sample SAMN05326650, study PRJNA326480) | marine metagenome | isolation source: seawater | place: Mediterranean Sea | collected 2009
GCTATTAGGGGGCAATTGCGCATATGTAGAATATAACATAAAACATGCAACAAATAGTAATATTTTTTTCATAATTTTTTGTTTAAAAGTTCGTTAATAATCAGTCTACTAATATAGTAAAATAATGACATATATTCTGTTAATTGCAAATCAAATGACTTAATTATGTTTAAATTTGCAAATAAGTGTTTAACTAAAATTGGTTTAATTATGAAAAACTTGTATTTTATCTTGATTGCTGTTATGAGTATGTTACTTCTTATTGCATGCCCTTCAGATTCAGATTTAACAGGCTGTACAGATACTCTAGCATGTAATTATAATACAGAGGCTAATATAGATGATGGTTCGTGTATATTACCTGATGGTTGTGTAGATGTAATAGCTTGTAATTATAACGAAAATGCTACTTGTGATGATGGTTCATGTTTATATGAATCAGACGCTCTTGATAACCCTATAGAGATTATTTATGTTGATGATTATGTAGTAGGTAATCAGGGAGAAGATGTTATTGCACATGTTCATCTACGTAATTCAGATTGTCAACAAAACACGATATCTGTGAGAAAATTTTTTACAAATGTAGATGCTTCAGCATATTTTTGTTTTAATAATATTTGTTTTCCATCTTCTACGATAGTTTCTCCCAATCCATTAAATTTAAATTCTTTTGAAGAGGATGATTATTTTAAAAGTTATCTTAATGCGAGTGCCCCAGGGATATATGAAGTAACATATCGGTTTTATCTAGAAGATGAACCTGCTCAATTTAATTCAGTTGTCATTACTTACGAGATTAATTAAGTTTTATGAGTGAAATAAATAGGAGAGATGCATTAGATTTTCATTCTAAAAAAAGACCAGGAAAACTTGAAGTTGTTCCCACTAAAAGATATCGTACGCAAAGAGATTTGGCATTAGCATATTCACCTGGAGTTGCAGAGCCTTGTAAAAGTATTAGCAAGCGAAAAAGTGATGTGTATAAATACACTACTAAGGGTAATTTAGTCGCTGTAATTACTAATGGTTCAGCTGTTTTAGGATTAGGAAATATTGGTCCAGAAGCGGCTAAGCCAGTAATGGAAGGCAAGGCCTTATTATTTAAAATATATGCAGATATTGATGTATTTGATATTGAATTAGATACACAAGACATAGACACATTTATCAATACTGTCAAAGTGATGGCTCCAACATTTGGAGGTATTAATTTAGAAGACATTAAAGCTCCAGAATGTTTTGAGATAGAATCTCGTTTATCTAAAGAGTTATCAATTCCTGTAATGCATGATGATCAGCATGGTACCGCTATTATTTCATCGGCAGCACTGTTAAATTCTTTAGAGTTAGTAAACAAAAAAATCGATAAAGTGAAAGTGGTTGTTAATGGAGCTGGAGCAGCGGCAATATCTTGCTTGAAGCTTTATATTAGACTAGGCATAAAGAGAAAGAATGTAGTTTTATGTGACAGTAAAGGAGTAATTAGAAAAGATAGGCCTAATTTAACAAAAGAGAAAAAAAGATTTGCTACTAATAGGCGCTTATATTCATTATCAGATGCATTGAAAAAATCAGATGTTTTCATAGGACTATCAGTTGGTAATACTGTTACCCAGAAAATGTTAAAAACAATGAACAAGAACCCGATTGTTTTTGCAATGGCTAATCCAGATCCTGAAATTAGCTATTTAGATGCTAAAAAAGCCAGAAAAGATGTTATAATGGCAACAGGTCGATCAGACTTTCCTAATCAGGTCAATAATGTGTTGGGATTTCCTTATATATTTAGAGGTGCATTGGATGTAAGAGCATCTGCAATTAATGAATCAATGAAAGTGGCTGCTGTCCGTGCCATTGCAGCTCTTGCAAAGGAGCCGGTTCCAGAAACAGTTAATTTAGCATATCATGGCAAAAACTTATCATTTGGTTCAGATTATATTATTCCAAAACCAAATGATCCTCGTTTAATTACCCAAGTGTCTATCGCTGTTGCAAAGGCTGCTATAAAGTCAGGAGTAGCCAAAAAAGCCATAACAAATTGGTCCAAGTATGAAGAGTTTTTAATAGATAGATTAGGTTTAGATAATCAGTTAATAAGAGGGTTTAATCGTATAGCTAGAGAAAACAAAAAACGTGTTTTGTTTACAGAAGCAGACAACTATAATGTTTTGAAAGCAGCAGAAATATTGAAATTAGAGGAGATCTGTGAACCTATATTATTGGGGAATGAGGTTTTTATTAAAGGTTTGTGCGAGGAGCATGGAATAGATATTTCAGGTATCAAAATTATAGATGTTAAAACAGATTCGTTGAAAGATAAGAGACATCGCTATGCAGATATTTATTGGAAAATGCGTGAAAGAAAAGGTGTTACAAAAAACCAAGCTAGAAGAAAAATGAGAGATAGGGCATATTTTGGAGCAATGATGTTACTTAATGATGAAGTAGATGTTTATTTAGCAGGATCAAACAGAAGTTATCCAGAAGCTCTTAAGCCTCCTTTAGAGATTATTGGTAAGCAATCTAATTTATTAGCAGGTTTATATATTGTAGTTACTAAAAAAGGTCCTATATTTTTTGCCGACACTACTATTAATAAGTATCCATCCGAGGAAGAGTTATTGGAAATCACAATACTAGCAAAGAATGCAGTAAAAAGATTTGGAATAAAACCAATTATATCAATGTTGTCTTATTCTAATTTTGGGTCTTCAAGGGACCAGGAAACAACAAAAATTAATAATGTTGTCAAAAAGTTAAAAAAAACATACCCTTCATTACTAGTAGATGGAGAAATGCAAGCCAACTTTGCGCTTAATAAACATAAAAGAATGGGTTTATTTCCATTTTCTAAACTAGCAGATAAAAAAATTAATACATTAATTTTTCCTAATCTGTCATCAGGTAATATATCTTATAAAATATTACAAGAATTAACAAGTTCAGAAACTATGGGTCCAGTATTATTGGGAATGAATAAATCAGTTCATATCTTACAACTGGAGAGTAGTGTTAATGAAATCGTTCATATGGCAACTATTGCCTCGGTGGATGCCCATGAAAGAAAATAATATGATTACTTTTTTAAAAGGAAATATAATTGAATTATCCCCAACACATGCAGTTATAGATTGTAATAGTGTTGGATATTACTTGCATATTTCGTTATATACTTTTTCAAAGTTTGAAAAATGTGATTCAGGAGATAATAAATTCTTCACATATCTTTCTGTAAAAGAAGATTCCCACACTCTATATGGATTTTTTGACAAGAAAGAGAGAGAATGTTTTTGTTTATTATTATCTGTTTCAGGTGTTGGTGCATCTACAGCAAGAATGATTTTATCTTCATTGAACCCTGATGATTTAAATAGAGTGATTGTAAATGAGGACGTTAATGCTCTAAAAAGTGTTAAAGGTATTGGTTTGAAGTCAGCGCAAAGAATAATTATTGATTTAAAAGATAAAATAAATATTAATGCAGATTTAATTGAGGAATTGTCAACACCAAAAAACAGCATTCATCAAGAGTCGATGTATGCTTTAGAAAAGTTAGGTTTTTCCATGAAAAAAATGCAACCAATTATTAAAAAAATTATATATGAAAATCCAGATTTATCCGTTGAAGAAGTAATTAAAATAGCTTTAAAACATAAATCTTGAATTTTTTTTTACAAAATAATATTTTAATTATTCTATGCTTGGTTCTTTTGACTATGTTTTCTGCATATGGTCAAGATAGCGATTATAATAACCTTCAATTATTTAATAATCCATTAAACATGGTGGATAGCGTAGAATATGATTCGGATACTGAGATGATCCTCATAACTAATTATGTTGGAGGACAATTAATAGGATTGCCTACTTATTTATCTCGTTCGGAGTATGAGCGTTATGTATTTGATCAAAAATTTTATAATTATTGGAAAAAAAATATTAGTAAATCTAGTGATGATAATAATTTGAATCCATCTGAATTTGGGGGTCAGATTGCTAATAGAATTTTTGGAAGTTCAATTATTGATATTAAGCCACAAGGTTCAGCAGAATTGATTTTTTCTGGTGTTATTAATAAAATTGATAATCCCGCCTTGCCTGAAGAGCAAAGAAAAACCACGTCTTTTAATTTTGATGAAAGAATTCAAATGAATGTAATAGGAAGAATAGGCGATAAATTACAATTGCAAGCTAATTACGATACTGAAGCTACTTTCGAATTTGAAAATGAAATTAAGCTAGAATATACTGGAGATGAAGATGACATTGTTAAAAAAATTGAGTTAGGAAATGTGAATTTACCTTTATCAGGATCATTAATTACTGGAGCACAAAGTTTATTTGGGATCAAAACCAAGTTTCAATTTGGAAAAACTACTATTACTACTGTGTTTTCTGAACAAAAAAGCGAAACCTCATCTATTGAAATACAAGGAGGGGCTCAAATGACAGAATTTGAATTATCTATTGATGATTACGAAAAAAACAAACATTTTTTTTTAGCACAGTATTTTTATCAACAATATGATCAAGCTATGAATCCAGATTTATTACCTATTGTTAGTTCAGCTATTAATATTACCAAGATAGAAGTATATGTTACGAATAAAAACTCTACGACTACTAATACTCGTAATATTCTAGGTTTTCAAGATTTGGGGGAGCATAGTTCAATTAATTCAATTCATCCTATAGTACAAGATAATAATACTTCGTTTCCATACGTTCCTAATAACCAGAACAATTCATTAAATCCACCAGATTTTATTGAGGAAGTATTTAATAATACCTCAGATTCAATAAGAAATATTTCAGAAATTACAGGTGCATTTAACAACTCTTTTTATGATAGCTTTAATCAAGGCACAGACTATGAAAAAATTGAAAATGCAAGAAGACTTTCTAGTTCAGAGTATTCTTTAAACTCACAGTTAGGTTTTATTTCTCTTAATCAAGCATTAAATTCAGATGAGGTATTAGCGGTTGCATTTCAATATACCTATATGGGTCAAACATATCAGGTAGGTGAATTTTCCACAGACTTAACATCTCCAAACACACTAATTTTAAAGTTATTAAAATCTACCATGACAGATGTTGCACAATCTAATTGGAGGTTAATTATGAAAAATGTGTATTCTTTAGGGGCATATCAAGTTAATCAGGATGATTTTATATTAGAAATATTACATCAAAATGATTCTTTAGGAGCTCCTGTAAATTTTTTAACTCAAGGGCCTTCAGAAGTTAAGCAGATTCCATTAATACAAGTTTTTGATTTAGATAATTTAAATTCTAATAATGACCCTGGGTCTGATGGAGTTTTCGATTTTTTAGATGGATTACTAATAAATTCTTCAAATGGAAGAATTTATTTCCCAACAGTAGAGCCTTTTGGCTGTGCATTAAGAAAAAAGTTTTCTGGATTAGGAGTGGATTGCGATAATCCTAATACGTCTGATTTGTATTATAATGAAGCCAATTTATATTGCTTTGATGCACTTTATGATTCTACCCAAGCTGCAGCGCAACAAATTCCAGAATTAAACAAATTTATTTTGAAAGGACAATATAAATCTTCAGTGGGGTCAGAAATCTCACTTAACGCTATGAATATACCAGAGGGGTCGGTGAAAGTAAGTTCAGGTGGACGAACATTAGAAGAAAATATACATTATACGGTAGATTATACTATGGGACGTGTTAGAATTATAGATGAAGGTATACTTAGTTCTTCAGAACCTATTAGAATAACATTAGAAAACAATTCATTATTTAATTTTCAATCTAAAAGATTCATGGGGGCTCATATAGATTATAAAATTAATAGTGATTTTATTTTAGGAGCTAGTGCTTTAAATTTAACAGAAAAACCATTAACACAAAAAATTAATATAGGTGATGAGCCAATATCTAACACAATTGTAGGTCTTAATGGTTCATATTCAAAAGACTCAAGATTTTTAACAAAAATAATAGATAAGTTGCCATTAATTGAAACAAAAGAATTATCTAATTTTGCTATAAATTCAGAATTTGCATATTTCATCCCTGGTCATCCAAAATCTATCAACATAAATGATGTAGGTACGTCTTATATAGATGATTTTGAAAATAGTCAATCATCTATTGATATTAGAAATGCTACTGCTTGGTCATTATCTTCTACACCTAAAGGAAATCCTGGCTCTCAAGAGGGGTATTTCCCAGAAGCTATTCTAAGTAATGACTTACGATATGGCTATAATAGAGCTAAGCTAGCTTGGTATGTTATAGACCCATTGTTTCAGCGTAATTCTTCTATTACACCGGACCATATAATTAATGACTCTGATCAGCAAAAAAATCATTATGTAAGAGAAGTTTTTATTAATGAAGTTTTTCCAAATAAAGATCAACAAACTGGTCAACCATCAAGATTGCGAACATTGGATTTAGCTTTTTATCCAGATGAAAGAGGTCCTTATAATTTTGATGTAGAATCGTCCGATTATTCAGCAGGTATAGATAAAGATGGTTATTTGAATAGTCCAGAAACAAGATGGGGGGGGATGACAAGAAAGATTGAAACTAATGATTTTGAAGCTGCTAATATTGAATTTATTGAATTTTGGATGATGGATCCTTTTATGTATAAACCCGATCATAGTGGGGGTGAATTATATATTAATTTGGGAAATATTTCAGAAGATATTTTAAAAGATTCAAGAAAAAGTTTTGAAAATGGATTACCAATAGATGGTTCAGATACTAATATAGACACAACGGTGTGGGGAAGAGTGCCATCTATACAATCTTTGGTTAATGCTTTTGATAATGATGATGGAGCACGAGAAAACCAAGACTTAGGTTATGATGGATTAAATGATTTTCAAGAAAAAGATTTCAATGATTATCTTAATCGTATTCAGTCTAATTTTAATATAACAGATTCTGTATATATTAAAGCCGATTTAGATCCTGCAGCTGATAATTTTAAGTATTTTAGAAATACTCAATTTGACAATATTGAAGCAAGTATTCTTAATAGGTATAAGGACTATAATGGGATAGATGGAAATTCTCCAACATCTGATCAATCTACGGAGACATATCCCACCTCTTCTACTAATTTGCCCAATGTAGAAGACATTAATAATGATCAAACATTAAGTGAGTCAGAAAGTTATTATCAATATAAAATTAATTTAAAGCCAGATCAGTTAGAACAAGGCGTGAATTATATTAATGATATTTATATTGATAGCACACAGGGCCCTAGTTTTGGAACAAGGTGGATCCAATTTAAGGTTCCTATTCAAAATTATAGTGAAAAAGTAGGCACTATTGAGGATTTTAAATCAATACGATTTATTAGAACCTTTTTTACAGGTTTCGATGACACCATCATTTCTCGATTTGCTAGTTTTGAGTTGGTGAGAGGTGAATGGAGAAGGTATTTAAATGATTTAAACAATACCACTAATACTTTATTAGTTAATAATAATACGCAATTTGATGTGTCTGTTGTTAATTATGAAGAAAATGCACAGAGATCTCCAGTGCCTTATAATTTACCTCCGGGAATAGAACGAGAGACTATGTATGGAGCCACTAGCTTAACTAGGCAAAATGAACAATCTATGGTTTTAAAAGTAGTTGGCTTAGAAGATGGAGATTCCAGAGCTGCATTTAAAAATGTAAATATGGATATGCGAAATTATAAAAAAATAGAAATGTATTCTCATGTTGAAGGTCTTGAACAGTATGCTTTACAAGATGATTCATTGCAATTATTTGTAAGAATGGGGAGTGATTATACAAATAATTATTATGAATATGTTTTGCCACTCAAAGTAACAGATTGGTATGTAAGTAAAGACGATCGACAGGCTATTTGGCCGGATGAAAACAAATTGGAATTAGAATTAAGCTTATTACAATCGGTTAAGCAAGCAAGAAATAATAATAATATAGCTTTTGATTCATTATATAAGGTTCCTCAAGATAATGGTAGTATTGTGTCTATTTTAGGGAACCCTAATATTGGAGGCGTACAAACTATTATGATCGGAATTAGAAATCCTGCATCTTCTATTGCTCAATCTGGTGAGCCTCAATCTGGTGAGGTTTGGGTAAATGAATTAAGGTTAACGGGATTTGATGAGAAAGGTGGTTGGGCAGCACGAACACAGTTAAGATTAAGGCTTGCAGATTTTGCAAATATTGCTTTTGCTGGATCTATGAGTACTGTGGGTTTTGGAAGTTTAGAAAAAAATATTTCTGAAAGAAATTTACAAGATTCAAAACGCTATAATTTAACAGCTAGTGTTGAATTAGGGCAGTTTTTTAAACCAGAATCAAATATTAAATTTCCAATGTACATGTCTATTTCAGAATCAGTAGATAAGCCAAAATATAATCCATTAGACCCGGATATATTATTGACAACTAGTCTTGATGTTGCAGAACAACAAGGCGGAGTATTAGCTAGAGATTCATTAGAAAAAATAGTTCAAACATATACTAAAATAAAAAGTATTAATTTCACTAATATTAGAAAAGAGAGATCATCAGGAAATAATGATTCTAAGATCTATGATTTAGAAAACTTCTCTCTCAGTTATTCATATAATGAAGTAAATAGTAGTAATATTAATACAGAATACTCTATACGAAAAGACCATACTGGTGGATTAGGTTATAATTTCAATACTCAGCCTAAGAATTTTAAGCCGTTTTCTAAAATAAAAATGTTTAATAAAAACAAGTATTTAAGGTTAATAAAAGATGTTAATTTTTATTATATGCCTAAGCAATTTTCTTTTAGAACAGACTTTCAAAAAACATATTCAGAGGTTCAAATGCGAAATACTTCAGGCTTAGATTTTAGTATTCCTCAAACTTATAGTAAGTTATTTACAATGAGTCGTATTTATAATATGAAATATGATTTAACTAGATCAATTAAATTAAATTTTTCTGCAAGAAATCAGTCAATTATAGATGAGCCTTATGGTAAAATTGAAACACAAGAACAAAGAGATTCTATTTGGACAAACATATTGTCTTTAGGCAGGCCAACACAATATCATCACAATTTTGATGTGAGATATAATTTACCAATTAATAAGATTCCACTTTTAAGTTGGGTCAATTCTAGTATAAATTATGATGCTAATTATGATTGGCGTTCTAGTTCTTTAGCTGCTGAGAATTATGGCAATACAATACAGAATAGTAATTCAATGAGGATAAATACCCAATTTAATTTAACATCTTTATATAAAAAGATACCATTTGTTGCGAAATTTTTATCTCAAAAATCTAGTCCTAAAAGTAGGTTGCCAAGTAAGAATCAGCCCAAGGGTAATACAAAAAAAACTCTTGATGATCAAGAAGAAGAGAGTAAGTCTAAAATTCTAAGCGCTATATTTCAGAGTATATTTAGTGTCAAGAATATAGCCATTTCATATACGGAAACAAATGGTATATTATTGCCTGGTTTTTTACCAGAAACGCAGTTTTTAGGCTTAAGTAGTCCTTTGTCTGGTCCTGCCCCAACACTGGGATTTGTACTTGGTAGTCAAAATGATATTAGAATGGAAGCTGCTCAGAGCGGATGGTTAACTACCGATACTCTTTTAAATTATTTATATACTCAAAATTTTTCGAACAATCTAAATATTAGAGCTACTGTTGAGCCAGTAAAAAGATTTAAAATAATGTTTACGGGATCTAGAAGATATTCAGAAAATGAAAACGAGTATTTTAGAAATACATCTTCCGATTTATCAAACCCCGAATTTAATCATATTAGCACATCAAAATCAGGAAACTTTAATATTTCATTTTTGCCCATTCGTACAACTTTTATAAAAGATCGTGCAGACAATTCATCAGAATTGTTTGAAAATTTTGTTAATTATCGGTTTAATATAGCGCAACGTTTGGCTGGTCAAAATAGCATGACACAAGATTGGCCATTAGGTTATGGTCCTTCATCTCAGGATGTTATGATTCCCGCATTTTTAGCAGCATATTCTGGCAAAGATCCTAGTCGACAATCACTAAATCCATTTTTAAGTATTCCTATGCCAAACTGGAATCTTAATTTCAACGGCTTTACTAGTATTCGCTGGGTAAAAAATAATTTTAAAAATATTACAATGAGTCATAGTTATAGGTCGAGTTATTCTATAGGTTCATTTTTAAGTAATTTAGATTATTTGCCTCCAAACTTACAAGTACTCGATTCAGATGTTTATGGAGGAAATTTTGTCCCAGAATATCAAATTGACCAGGTAAATATTACTGAACAATTTGCTCCATTTTTCAAATTAGATGTTACCATGAAAAATAGCATGACTACAAGATTTGAGTATAAAAAAGATAGAACTATTAGTCTTAGTTTGGCTAATAGTCAGATTACTGAAGTTCAGGGTTCGGAATATGTTTTAGGCTTAGGTTATAGAATTCAAGATGTTAAATTAATGTTTGATGGTGGTAATGGACAGAAAAAAGTCAATAGTGATTTAGATTTACGTGCAGATATATCAATTAGAAATAATAAAACTATTATTAGGAGAATAGAAGAGGATAGTAATCAACCTACCTCCGGTCAATCAATCATTACATTAAAGTTTGCTGCAGATTATGTAGTAAATAATAGGGTGAATTTAAAATTATTTTATGATCAAGTAGTTACAGATTATGTTGTGTCATCCTCATTTCCAACTTCTAATACTAATGTGGGTGTTAGTCTTAGATTTACACTAATGTAAATTTTATAATTATGAAAAAAATACAAATGGTAGATGTAGTTTCTCAGTATGAAAAACATGCTGACGTAATTAATGAAAAAATACTTAATGTGATTAAATCAGGATGTTATATACAAGGCTTGGAGGTTGAAAACTTTGAAAATGAATTATCCAATTATTTAAATTCAAAATATACTATTTCATGTGCAAATGGAACAGACGCCTTATATGTGGCATTAATGAGTTTAGATTTTAATGTGGGAGATGAGATTTTAGTCCCTTCATTTACATTTGTGTCTACAGTTGAAACAATTTGTTTGTTGGGATTAAAGCCTGTTTTTATAGATATTCATCCTGATACATTTTTGCTTAATGAGTCACTAATTAAGAATTTAATTTCCAATAGGACACGAGCCATTATTCCAGTTCATTTATTTGGCCAATGTTGTGATATGAGTCATCTCAAAAAAGTGTCAAAAAAGTATAATCTATTTATTATTGAAGATGCTGCTCAATCTATAGGTTCTCAATATTTTTTTAATAATTCCAATGCTAAATTTTCAGGGACCATAGGTGATATAGGTATCACATCTTTTTATCCTTCTAAAAATCTTGGTTGTTTTGGAGATGGGGGTGCTATTTTTACTCAGAACAAAAAATTGTCAAATAAAATACGATTATTAGTTAATCATGGACAACATAAAAAATATCATTATGATATCATAGGATTAAATTCAAGGCTAGACGCGATACAAGCATCTGTATTGTCGTTTAAATTAAAACACTTAGCCCAATTTAATCGACAGCGTCAGGATTCGGCTGTTTATTATGATGATTTATTAAAAAATATAGATTGGATTCAAATTCCTAAAAGACAACCATCATCCAATCATGTATATCATCAATATAGTATATTATTGTCCGATGACATAAAACGAGATACTTTTCAAAAGTATTTATCAAATCAAGGAATTCCCACAATGATATATTACCCCATACCTATTCATAAACAAAGAGCGTATTCAGTATATTCTAAAAATAAATTGCCAGTTTCAGAAATGGTTTCTAAGAAAATTTTGTCTTTACCGATGCATTCTGAGTTGACTCGTGAACAGCAGGATTATATTTTTAGTACAATTAAAAAATACTAATTAAGCAATGAATAATTTAACAATTGCTTTATTTGCATATAATTTTCCTCATAGAAAAACGGTAGATTTTATACAAAAAATATATGCTTCAGGATTTAAAATATCTCTCATACTAGCTGCTGATTTTGTTAGTATTAAGTCAGTGAAATCAGCATTTAATTTTCCCCAGAAAGAACCTAGTCAATCTGTAAATACTTTGGCAAAAAAACATAAGATTCCCTTTTTTGTAGTAAAACATAATAGTGAAAAAACCCTGTCTTTGCTTAAAGATCATAATATTAATTTAGGAATTATATCTGGTGCTAGAATTTTAAATAAATCAATTTGCATATCATTAAAGTATGGTGTTTTAAATTTCCATCCAGGCATATTACCTTTTGTTAGAGGTTTAGATTCTATATTATGGTCTATTGAAAAAGGATATTCATTAGGGGTGACTGTACACTTAATAAATGAACAGATAGATACTGGATATTTAGTTTGTCAAAAAATTTTAAATATTGACAAGGCAGACGATATATATAACCTGTATGAAAAAAATTATCAATTACAATTAGATTTGATCCCAATAAGTTTAAATTTGATTGGCAAAAAACAAAAATTCAAATTTTTGAAAGTTGGGCAATATAATAGTAAGATGGCATATTCAAAACAATTAGAATTAATTGCAAAAATAGGAGCATATATTCGCAAACAATCTATTAAAAATGAGCAAAAAAATTAAATTTGGTATTGTTGGTTTGGGGCATATTGGGGTTAGACATGTGAACTGTATTATTGATAATAATATGTCTGATTTGGTTGCTGTATTTGATATTTTGCCCAAAAATGATTGGAGAAAAAGGCATCATACAATTAATTTTTGTTCTTCTTTTGATGAATTAATTAGTCAGGACCTAGATGTTATAAATATTTGTACTCCCAATTATTTACATGCAGAAATGGCAATTAAATCTTTGCGGGCAGGAAAACACGTAGTTGTAGAAAAGCCAATGGCTCTTTCTACAGAACAGGCACAAAAAATTATTGATTGTGCTAATAGTTGTAAGAAGTCTGTATTTGGAGTAATGCAAAACAGGTTTTCTCCCACCATAATATGGTTAAAAAAGGTAATTTCAGATGGTTTATTAGGCCAGATAAACTTATTGTCAGTAAATTGTTTTTGGAATAGGAACCAAAACTATTATATGAATAGTAATTGGCGTGGTTCAAAAATAAAAGATGGAGGTCCACTCTTTACCCAGTTTTCGCATTTTGTTGATATTATAAATTGGATTTTTGGAGATTTTTCTAATATTTCTGCAGAGTTCTATACTTTTAATAAAAGAACATATGTTGATTTTGAAGACACGGGTATAGTTAATTTTAATTTAAAAAACACTATTGCTGACACACAGCCTATTAGGGCTATACTAACATATTCGACATCTGTTTGGGATAAAAACTTTGAAAGTAGTATTACGTTGATTGGTCAATATGGAACTGTTAAAATTGGGGGTCAGTATATGGATAGAATTGCATATTGTGATATTAAGGGTTATGAGGCTCCAGTGTTAAACACAACTATTCAATGTAATGATTATGGAGACTATCAAGGTTCAGCGTCAAATCATGATAAAATGCTTAGTCATGTTGTAGAAACGCTTAATTCGTTATATCAAACAAATGATATTTATACTTCTTCCGATGGAGTAGATGTAGTAAATATAATTGAAAGAATATATAGTTCAAGAAATTAGTTAAATTTGCGTTCAAAAATTCTATGGAAATACTAGATAATTTAAAGTACACAGAAAATCATGAGTGGGTTTTGATTGAAAATAATTTGGCAACTATAGGTGTTACAGATTATGCTCAGAGTGAGTTGGGAGATATTGTTTATGTTGATGTTGATACTGTGAGTCAGTTTTTAAATATTGATGATGTTTTTGGTTCTGTTGAGGCAGTCAAAACAGTATCCGATTTATTTATGCCTGTTTCGGGTAAAGTTGTTCAATTAAACTCCAAACTAGATGCTAATCCCGAGTTAATTAATACAGAGCCATATAATAATGGTTGGATAGTTAAGGTAGAGTTGAGTGGAGCAGTTGAAAACCCCAAGTTATTGTCAGCATCTGAGTATAAAGAATTAATAGGGGCATAATTAAAAGGTTTAAAAATCTTGTTGACATGATACGTTTTATGTAAATTTGTTCAGAAATTATGATTTTAAAGAAACATCCAAAATATAACTTAGAAAAAAAGAGAAGTTTTTTCCTTCAGATAGGATTAGTGCTATCTTTACTTTTTGTAATTATAGCTTTTGAATGGAAAACATATGATAAAAATACGTCTAGTTTAGGGACGTTGGATCTCCTAGATCTTGAGGAAGAAATTATTCCTTTAACAGAAAAAGAACTCAAACCACCACCACCACCACCACCACCACCACCAAAAATCACTATAGTAGAAGATGATATTATTATTGAGGAAGAGTTGGATATTGAAGAAGCAGATACAGATGAAGAAGAAATAATAGAAATTTTAGAGGAAGAAGAGGAGGAGGAGGCAGTTTTATTTGCAGTGGTTGAAGACCCTCCAATTTTTCATAGTTGTAATCGGTCTGCCTCTAGGTCAGAAAAGCAGATGTGTTTTCAAAGAGGGGTAATGGAACATATTCAAAATAATTTCGAATATCCTGCAATATCTAAAGAAATGGGCATATCGGAAAGAATAATTGTCAACTTTCATGTGGGTAAAGATGGCAAAGTTATTAATGTTCAAGTTGTGAGAGGACAAGATAAACACCTTAAAGCAGAGGCCTTGCGGTTGGTTACTTCTATTCCTGATTTAATTCCAGCAAAACAAAGAGGGCAAGCTGTGAGTTGTAGTTTTACTGTTCCAATTAGTTTCACATTACAATAAATATAAGACTTAGGGTTATGAAGAAAGCATTAGTAACAGGGGGTGCTGGTTTTATCGGTTCCAATTTAGTTGATGCTTTAATTGAACAAGGATGCAGTGTTATTATAATAGATGATTTGTCAACTGGAAAATTGAAAAATATACATTCAGATGCAGAATTTCACAAGCATGATTTAGCGTCTATAGAATTAGATAAACTAATTGCCATTTTAAATGATGTAGATATTATTTTTCATTTAGCTGCATTAGCTAGAGTACAACCCTCTATTGATAATCCACTACCTTATCATGATGCTAATGTTACCGCTACATTAAATATTTTATATGCTGCATCTAAATCAAATGTTAAGAGAATTGTTTATAGCGCTAGTAGTTCTTGTTATGGTAATTCTAAAAAAGTGCCACAACAAGAAGACGATTTAGCAAATCCGTTATCGCCATATGGATTGCAAAAATATATTGGAGAACAGTATTGTCGTATGTTTAGTCAGGTGTATAACTTAGATACAGTATCTCTGCGCTATTTTAATGTATATGGAGAGAGAATGAGTTTGGATGGGGCATATTGCTTGGTAACAGGTATTTTTGCTAAACAAATGTTAGACGGTAAATCGTTGACTATTACAAATGATGGCGATCAAAGAAGAGATTTCACTTATGTTGGAGATGTGGTGAAAGCAAATCTATTGGCAGCTAAATATTCTGCCCCCTTAAATGGGGACGTTTTTAATATTGGAAATGGAAAGAATGTTTCTATTAATGAAGTGGCTGACATGTTTGGAGGGAACAAAAAATATGGAGAAAAGAGATTAGAGCCATTTGAAACATTAGCGAATAATGATAAAGCAAAAAACATTTTAAATTGGGAGCCCGAAGGCAATTTATCAGATTGGATTAAGAATTATAAAATTAAATTAGGAATATGAAAAAAATAGGAATTGTTGGGAGGGGGTTTGTTGGGTCCGCTGTTGAGTTTGGTTTTTCGGCTCAAACAGGCTGTAATGCAATTGTTAAAGTATATGATAAAAACCCGAAATTATCACTACATACTCTTGATGAAACAGTGAATGGCTCTGAATTTATTTTTCTCTCTGTCCCAACACCATCTAATGCGGACGGAAGTATTAATTTAGATATTTTGCATGATGCTTTGATATCAATTAATAAAATTAATAAATCAAAAAACATAGTTTTAATTCGATCTACCATTATCCCCGGAACCACTAGAATACTTGGGAAAGAATTCCCTAATTTAAATTTGGTATTTAATCCAGAGTTCTTGACAGAAAGATCTGCCAAATATGATTTTATTAATCAATCTAGATTTATTTTAGGAGGAGATAAGTTGCATACTTCAAAATTAGCTTCTTTATTTAGGTGGAGATTTGGTCAAAGTATTCCTGTTATTGAAACTGACTTTGAAACGGCGGAGCTTATTAAATACATGAATAATTGTTTTTTTGCAACTAAAGTATCGTTTTTAAATGAGATGAAATTAATTAATGATAAAATCGGGGCGGATTGGGATACAGCTATTGAGGGTTTTGTAAGAGACGGAAGAATTGGTCATTCGCACCTTTCTGTACCTGGCCCAGATGGGAATTTAGGTTTTGGAGGGAGTTGTTTCCCAAAAGATATTCAAGCCATTATTGATTTTGCTAAAAAAATAAATCTTACACTCAACACTTTAGAGGGAGCATGGAAAACAAATCTTTCTGTGAGACCAGAAAAAGATTGGGAAGAATTAAAAGGCAGATCCATTATATGATATCATGCTTTTTTGATTAAATTTGGATTCTAATTTGTGATATCTTGTTTAACTATATTGAATTATTAAAGCCTAGATTGTCTGCTACTGTCATTTTTTCTTCTTTAGCAGGTTATTTCCTAGCTACACATACTATTGACGTTTCTATTTTATTATATTTATTATTGGGCGGCACAGCACTTGTGGGGGCATCTAATGGCTTGAATCAAGTGTATGAAGTAGAAACTGATTCTTTGATGGAAAGAACAAAAAACCGCCCATTACCAACGAAGCGCATTACAATCACTTCTGCTTTTACTTTCTCATTATTATTAGCAGTATTGGGAGTCTTTTTGCTAGCTATGATTAACTTTAGATGTGCATTTTTTGGGGCATTATCTGCATTAATCTATGTGTTAGGTTATACGCCAATGAAAACGGCTACACCTTTATCTGGCTTTATTGGAGCTTTCCCGGGGGCGATGCCATTTATGTTAGGCTGGGTGGCTGTTACTAATGAGTTTAGTTTAGAAACGGGAATATTATTTGCCATTCAATTTTTATGGCAATTTCCCCATTTTTGGTCAATTGCTTGGGTGAGATATTTAGATTATAAAAAAGCTGGTATAGATTTATTGCCTTCTGGTCAAAAGGATCATAGAACAGCATTTCAAATAGTGTTTTATACATTCTGGCTATTGCCTGTTTCATTATCTCCTTTGTGGCTACAGTACTTTTCTATTAATACTAGTTTGCACTTATCTCTTATTAGCGCTGTTTTTATTTTTTTGATCGGCCTAGTTTTTTTAGCACAATCTTTTCAACTTTTAAAATCTAAAAAAGATATTGACGCTAAGAAACTTATGATATGTAGCTTGATATATTTACCTATTGTTCAAATTATTTATATTTTAGACAAATATTTTTTAGTTATGGTACTATGATGAATCTAAATCCAAAAATAAAGAAAGCACATAATACACTATTAATGATAGCTATGTTTAGTGTGATTATGTTATTCGCAGGTTTAACAAGTGCCTATATTGTATCTAAGGGTGCGTTAGGAATGAGCTGGGATGCTATTAGTTTGCCAGTTCCTTTTTATATTAGTACTGTAATTGTAATATTAAGTAGTATTTGTGCACAACGTGTCATCCATCATGTTAAATCTAATAATTTTGACATGATACAATTATATTTATTATTCACATTATTACTTGGACTGTCCTTTTTTTTATCTCAGTTTTCTGGCTGGAAATCTTTAGTTAATTTGGGTAAATTTTTATCAGGCAATAATGTTGCATCATCATATCTATATGTCTTTACTATTGCTCATATGTTACATTTACTAGGGGGATTAACTTTTGTAATAATAGCTTTTTTAAAATCACGCTATAAACATTATAATTCTAACAATTTACATAGTATTAAATTGATAGTTAAATTCTGGCATTTTTTAGGCATTTTATGGATTTATTTATTCTTGTTTTTACTATTGATAAATTAAAAATTGAAACAACAAATTTGTGATTAATTTTAATTAAATTTGTTGCATCACTTTTATGAGATTAATTTTTTTAAATGAAAGATTCAGTAAGTAATTCTAACATGTGGAAAGGTGGAGTTAAACCGCTAGTTGCTAGCTATGGAAAGTTAATGATGTGGTTTTTTTTAATGACAGATGCATTAACTTTTTCCGCATTTTTAGGAGCATATGGTTTTCAAAGATTTGTGCATAGTGATGCCTGGCCAATAGCGGATGAGGTTTTTAATCATTTCCCCTTTGTTCATGGTGAATATCCTATGTTATTTGTAGCACTCATGACGTTTATATTAATTATGAGTTCAGTAACTATGGTTCTTGCTGTGCATCATGGTCATCGAATGAATAAAAAGGGTGTTATTTTTTGGTTAGGATTAACAATTATTGGCGGATTAATATTTTTGGGATCTCAAGCATGGGAATGGTCTCATTTTATTCATGGCACTTATAAAGGGGCTTTATTAGGAGCGGATGGCTCCATTGCTCATTTTGTTTCAGAATCGACGAATGAGATTATACGTAATGGTGTAATAATAACAGGACAAAATGCAGTTGATTTTATTGCTTCTGCTACGGAGATTTACGGTGCTAATTTAACTCACAATGAGTATGGTCATCCGTTATTTGCCGACTTCTTCTTTTTTATTACTGGATTCCATGGATTCCATGTTTTATCAGGAGTTATTATTTTAATAATAATTTTCATAAATGTTTTAAGGGACACCTATGAAAAGAGGGGGCACTATGAGATGGTTGAGAAGGTAGGTCTTTATTGGCATTTTGTTGATCTTGTTTGGGTTTTTGTTTTTACTTTTTTTTATTTGGTTTAAAATTAAATAACTATGTCAGAAAATAATTCTACACGTCACATTTGGGTTGTATTTTGGATATTACTCTTTTATACAACTGTCGAGGTTGTTTTGGGTATATTTAAACCTCCATTTATGATATCTTCATATTTGCTAGGTGTTTCCCTGTTAAATATCACCTTTATTATATTAACAATTATTAAAGCTTATTATATTGTTGGGGTTTTTATGCACTTGGGTAGTGAGGTCAAAGGATTGCAGTGGTCCATTGTTGCTCCAATGTGGGTCTTGATTCCTTACTTGTTATTTATTTTACTGACAGAAGCTAATTTTCATTCAGCGATAGGTGCGTAACTATGTTTCAAAATATAAAATTTAAAAAATGGATTATATTGTTTTCGATACTAGTTTTCCCTTATTTAATTATACAAGTCTTTGAGAAAGCAACACATAATATATTAACACTAGGTTATAAGTTACAAGAAAGACCAGTCATTGATTCACTTGGCAATATTTCTCAAATCATTGATTCTTTGAAAATTCCAAATTTTCAGCTACTTAGCCAAGATCAAGAAGTTGTTAGTGATGATGATTTACTGGGCTATAATTATGTTATTAATTTTTTCTTTACTTCTTGTCCGGGTATTTGCAAGCCTATGACATCTAACTTAATTGAGTTGCAGAAAAAAATTAAGGAATATGATATTGAAAACTTTAAAATTATTTCAATTAGCGTTGATCCAGTAAATGATAGCCCTGAAAAAATGAAAAATTATGCATATTTAAATAGCATAGATTTATTTAATTGGGAATTTTTAACGGGTTCAGAAAGTGAAATCTATGATATTTCATATCCTTTAGGAGATAATTATAATGGAAATAATCCAGGTACACATTCATCATTTATTACAATAGTAGATGATAAAGGCTATATTAGGACGGGTTTAGATAAGAAAAAAGAGATTAAATATGTATATGATGGCACTAGTCAAAGTGACATTAAACTACTGATGGGTGAAATACAAAGATTAAGTATTACCAACTATAAAGATAATTATGAAATAAAACGTTATTGATGAACAAAAATTACTGGTTATTTATTATTCTTTTTTTTGCAGCACATATGTCTTATTCGCAATGTGCCATGTGTAGGATTGTCGCTGAGTCTAGTCAAGATTCTGGAGAGACCATTGCCAATGGATTAAATTCAGGCATACTTTATCTTATGTCATTCCCATATATTTTAATTGTCATTGGTTTAGTTGTTATGTACGTTAGAGAAAAAAAAATAAAAAATCCAAATTCAATTTAATAAATCATGGCTCTAATTTTATGTTTAGAGACAAGTTCTAAAAATTGTTCTGTTTCCATTGCAGAAAATGGCAATATCATTCAAGTCAAAGAGTTGCTAGATGACAATTATTGTCATGGAGAAAAGCTCCATGTTTTAATAGAAGAATTATTGCAGGAGGCTAAGCTGTTAATTAGTGATTTTGATGCTTTTGCATTTAGTATGGGGCCAGGTTCATATACGGGACTCAGAATAGGTGCTGCGGCCATAAAAGGTTTTGCGTTTGCATTAGATAAGCCAGTGATTTCTGTTTCTACTTTAAATTCTATGGCATATGGTTTTTATTATAATAGTCACATTAATATAAGTTCATGCGATTTATTCTGCCCTGTTTTAGATTCTAGAAAAGGTGAGGTATATATGGCTATTTTTAGTGACCCTTCTAAGCAAATTTTAAAACCATTTGCTTGTGTTTTAAATGAATTTCCCTTTTCTAAATATATAGATAAAAATAAAGTATGTTTTTTTGGTCCAGGCAAGTATAAAATAGAGTCGGTCATTAAACATCAAAATGCATATTTCATACATTCAGATCACCCTACTGCTAGGCATATGGGGGTGATAGCAGAGGAAAAATATAAAAAAAATAATTTTGTAGATACTGCGTATTTTGAGCCCTTGTATTTAAAGGATTTTATCCCTACACAATCTAAAAAATAAAAATTAACTTTTTTACTTTGAGAAGTATTTGAAAAACAAAGGTATTGTTTCAATACCTTTAAAAAAATTAAATAGTCCATAATGCTCATTGGGTGAGTGTATAGCATCTGAGTCTAATCCAAATCCCATTAATATTGATTTTAAACCAAGTTCTTTTTCAAATAAGGCAACTATTGGAATACTTCCTCCGCTTCTTACCGGTATTGGTTTTTTTCCAAAGCTTTCTTCCATTGCTTTACTAGCTGCAATATATCCTTTTTCATTAGTTGGGGAGACATATGCTTCTCCACCATGATGAGGAGTTACTTTTACTTTCACCCCTTTGGGGGCGATTGATTTAAAATGATTCTCAAATAGTTGAGTGATTTTATTTGATTTTTGATTTGGTACTAATCGCATTGATATTTTTGCATATGCTTTTGATGCAATAACAGTTTTTGCTCCTTCTTCAATATACCCTCCCCAAATACCATTTACATCTAATGTGGGACGAATAGAATTACGTTCCATTGTAGAATAATTATCTTCTCCATACACATCATCTATATCAAGTTCTGTTTTATATTGGTCAATGCTAAAAGGTGCTTTTGACATAATATCTCTTTCTTCTTTAGAAATAACTTCAACGTCATTATAAAATCCTGGAATTGTAATTTCTTTATTTTTATTATGAAGTGATGCTATCATTGAGCATAATATATTGATTGGATTTGCTACGGCGCCGCCATATAGCCCAGAATGCAAATCTCTATTTGGGCCTGTTAATTCTACTTCAACATAGCTTAATCCTCTTAGTCCAGTAGTAATTGAAGGAGTGTCATTTGCAATAATACCGGTATCAGAAATTAGTATAATATCTGCTGACAAGAGTTCTTTATTTTTTTTCACAAATTCTTCTAAGTTTTCCGATCCTACTTCCTCCTCTCCTTCAATCATAAATTTTATGTTGCAGGGGAGATTATTGGTTGCAATCATAATTTCAGCAGCTTTAACATGCATAAAAAATTGACCCTTGTCATCACATGCTCCTCTTGCATAGATTTTTCCATCTCGAATTTCTGGCTTAAAGGGATCAGACAGCCATAAGTTTAATGGGTCAGGTGGCTGAACATCATAATGGCCATAAATTAATATAGTTGGTAGATTGGGGTCAATAATTTTTTCACCGTAGGCGATTGGGTAGCCAGGTGTTTCATATAGTTTTGTGTTTTCAATTCCAATTTTATTCAGACTATCTATCACCATTTCAGCTGTTTTGAAAACAGAGTTTTTGTATTTTGGATTTGCACTTATAGATGGTTGACTTAAAAGGTCAAATAATTCTTCTAAGAATCTGTCTTTATGTTTTTCTATGTATTCTAATGTGTTCATTTTGAATATGATTAGTATATTTTATTTGCAATTCATTTTGGGATTTGAAATTGCTTAAAATTAGTTTTTATCGTGTAAATTTAGTATTTTAAAAATATCTTTGTTTAAAATAGCATCGCGATTTGTTTTAATTTTGAAGAATATGATTATCAGAAATTTATTATTCGGATGTTTACTAGTTTCATCTTATTTATTTTCCCAGATAGCTGTAACAAACACTTTCCCGATGGATTCGGAAGAATATATTGTTAATAATGTATTGTTAGGTGATGATTTAGCTACATCTAACTTTTCTTCTGTTGGCTTTGCAAATGGTATAGGTTATTTTGATGGTTTTAACTCTAATATTGGTTTTGAAGAGGGTGTAATTTTATCATCGGGTGGTTTAGAATTAGTTACAGATGGTTTTGGTATGGGTTCAGGTATCACAGGTGATTCTGACTTAGAACTTGCACTAACTCAAATTAATTTAAATTGGGACGTTAATAATGTTACTATATTAGAGTTTGATTTTATTGCAGAATCTGAATCAGTCGCATTTAATTATGTTTTTGGTTCTGTGGAATATACAGGATATACATGTTCTGTTTTTAATGATATTTTTGGCTTTTTTTTAAGCGGTCCAGGAATTATAGGCCCTTATAGTAATAACGCTATTAATTTGGCATATATCCCCGATCCAGCTAACCCCGGACAATATACCACTACCCCAGTAGCTGTTAATACAGTGAACTCTGGGACGCCAAGCGGTTTTGATGACTCAGAATGTGTGGGAATTGATCCAAATTGGGAAGATTATAATATCTACTGGATTGATAATGATTACGCTGGTGCAGGTTGGCAGGGAGTTAATCAGCCTCCAAGTCCTGAATTTACAGTTGAGGGCCTGACAGGATTTACCACACCTTTAAAGGCGGAGTATAATGGTTTAACTTGTGGCGAAACATATCATATAAAATTAGCTATTGCTGATGCTTCTGATTTTGCATTAAATTCTGTCGTTTTCTTAGAAGCAAATAGTTTTATTAGTCCATCGGTTATTGTGAATCCTCTTTCTAATATTGACGGCCCAGATTTATTTGGGGATTCATTGGCTATTTATGAAGGTTGTGCAGCAGCTCAGCTTGAATTCTCTGCATCTGGAAATCTAGATTATGACATAGTTTTGGAGGTGTTATTTGAAGGCGACACAGAGTATGGTGTA
>MDTB01200836.1_pt1 | contig 23485 bp, 22 predicted proteins | sample 811161 | NCBI WGS metagenome assembly MDTB01 (sample SAMN05326650, study PRJNA326480) | marine metagenome | isolation source: seawater | place: Mediterranean Sea | collected 2009
GCACGCTATGGCCGGCAAACCTTAGAAGACGTATTTTTAGATATCGCCCGGGAGCGGCGCGAGACCAAAGACCTGACCGCTGATGATCAGGCAGAGGGGGCTGTCAATGACGCTGCGAGAACAGATGAGCACTGAAATTGACAGACCAGAAATCAACGACCATGGCTTGCTGGCATCATCACGCCGGGTAAGTGCGATGATCCGGCGCTATTGGTATTTAATCAAAGGCTCCTGGCCACGCATACTAGAGCTTGCCTACTGGCCCACCATGCAGGTGGTGTTATGGGGGTTTGTGACAAAGTTCTTCCTCACCCAATCAGATTGGCTATCTCTGGCGGTTGGCGTTCTTTTGGGTGGAGCAATGCTATGGGACGTGATGTTTCGCGGCCAAATTAGCTTATCAATCTGTTTTTTCGAGGAAATGTGGTCACGCAACCTTGGACATCTTTTCGTCAGCCCGTTGCGGCCCTGGGAATTTATCTTCGCACTGATCACCATGAGTTTGCTGCGCACATTGTTCGGACTGGTCGTCGCCGCGATCATCGCATTTTTTCTCCATCGCTACGCCATCACCGAAATGGGGCCAAGCTTGGTGGTGTTTTTCGGCCTATTGATGGTCATGAGCTGGGGCTTAGGTTTGGTCATCATTTCGATGGTACTGCGATTTGGATTGGGGGCGGAATCGCTTGCTTGGGCGGCGGTTTTTGCCTTTTTGCCGATCAGCGCCGTGTATTACCCGGTTGAGGTTCTGCCATGGTGGCTTCAGCCTTTGGCTTTGGCGACGCCTGCGGCACATGTTTTTGAAGGCATGCGCGAACTGCTGATCAAAGGTGTCTTTAACTGGCAGCACTTCTTTTGGGCAGCGGGGCTCGCATTTACGTATTTGGGGATTGGCATCGTGACCTTTCGGTCGGCGTTTCGATCCGCACGCGCCGAAGGCAAGCTGCTTCAAATTGGCGAATGATGGGGCCAGTTTCGGCTACGCTGACGGCGCCCCCGATGCGCCGGTAAAGGCAATTCCGTCAAGGGTCAAGCGATCCTTCCGCCAATCATAATTGAAACGCTTTTTATGGGCGCTGACGTCACCGTACAACATCACGTCATCAGCGTAGCGACCGTCAGGCATGAAGCCAAACAAGGCAATTTCCCGCTTCCAGGTCCGCCAAACCAAGTCAATCAGCGCCGCATCATAATGATCGCGCCATTCATCGATAAACTTGTTTGATCGCCGAACAGGCCTATGGTTAAAGCCGTTGGCGGTACATAAATCGGCCAAATCTTGGCTGATGGTTTCAGTCCGGACCAGGTGGTCAACAACCATCTCACCCGTAAATCGGTCGAAATATGCCGGGAATAAAAACTGCCGTGAGACCCAAGGTGTGTGCGCAGCCGCAATCTGCTGCAAAAAATCCGCAAAACTTTGCTGCCGTGCCTGCACGACCAACGGCAGCATATAATGCGAGGCAAAACCGCGGCGCGCGTGTTCATAAAAGCTTACCAAGAATGGCAGGATATGGCGGACCGCCGAGAAAACCAGCCGCTGTTCAAGCTGCGCTTTCGACACCGTTAGGTTTGGCCACACCCATGCGGCGTAATGGTTATCCAGCGGTGTTGGCTCAGTCTCAATCCAGCGGTGGCCAATCGGCGAGGAAAATTCAGCGGTTGCCCGCAAGATCGAGGTGCCGGCCGTTTTGGGGACGTGAATAAACAATGCTGGGCGTTTACTGCGTGCAATGTTTGCGTCGAACGTAGACGCCATTGCGGCCGTTAACACTTGCAGCCAGGCTGTGGTTTTTTGACAAAAACTCAGATCCTCATTGGCCACCGAAACTTCAGCCAGGGTCAATATCGCCTCATACTCGGATGGGTTTACAAGGATTGCCTTACCCGCCAAATCACCAGCCACTTCGGGTTTCTCTTGACGCAGCATTTGCCGCCCATATCTGCTCAAAACCCAGGCACTATCCGGCTGTAGAATTTTTGCCCATGGCGCAAACTGCGAAACATCGGCGTAGAAATTGGCTCCCCCTCGATACGTCAGCAGCTGTTTCATGGCACCAAAATGCGATGGGGTAATTATCAGTTGCTTGATCATTTCAAGGCGGCTCGCCCGGCCCATTGATCGCATCTGAAAGTACTGTGCCCGTAGCCAATTCAACCGCAAATCGATTGGATTTAACCGTGTTGCCCGCCACAGCATGACAGCCGCCGCCGGCAACCGCTGCCACATTAAAAGCAACTTTGCACAATTCAGGTAATGCTCTGAATTGTTAGGGGTCGCTAAAATTCTTTGCGCCTCAACGGTCGCTAAAGTACGGAGTTTATTTTTGCTCATTTGCCGAAATTCGTGTTTCGTCACGATTTGTTATTTTTAAAGAATACTGGCAAAGGGCAAAAAAGCGTCTATTTCGCAGGGTATCATCAGGCTGCCGAATTCGCCCGTCCATGCTGTGTTTAACGCTAACCCGTGCCGGCATGCAGGACGGACTAAACTATATCTGAGGATTGATCAGCAAGAGGGCAAAAGAAGCATGGATATACTAATGGTTCTCGGTTTTCAGCTCGTCGCTTTGCTACTCGGCGCAATGCTGTTCTTTTCCGTTGTGATTGCACCACTGGTTTTCACCGGTCTTGATGCGGAAACGGCGGGCGCATTCATTCGCCGGCTTTTTCCTTGGTATTACCTTTCGATCATCGTGCTTGCAGCGCCTGCGGCCGCATTGTTAGCACCGGCGGCACCTTATCCGGGGATGATCATAGCAGCTGTTGCTGCCGGCGCGATCATCGCCCGCCAAGTGCTGATGCCACAGCTCAATCGCTTGCGCGATCTCGCCCTCGGCGGCGATGCACGCAGCGACCAGCGGTTTAATCAGCTGCATAAACTTTCTGTTGTGATCAATGCTTTACAGTTACTGGCCCTGATCGCAGTACTTGTGATGCAGGCTATGGCGTGATGAGCAACCGGCATTTGCACCCTGCCGACACAGCTGCCGGCCACGTCATTAAATCGTCACAATCTCGGCGCATGACTATAGGCATTGAAGAATTGAAACGATAAAATTGCGACCCAGCGATCCGCTAGTGAATGAAAAGGAACACTAATGCGAGCTGCTCCGGAAGTTTCCTACATCAATCCAAACGACCCGTTGCCGCGCAGATCACTGATGCGAGTCGTCGAGTTGCTGACCGGGCAACCGAAGCTGCAACGGCTTTATGATCGCTACAAACGCACGCGGGCAGCTGATGATAATTTTTGGGAATCAGCCGTTAACCATCTGAAAATATACGTTGATTTTGATGCAGGACGACTTGAAGCATTGCCCAAGACAGGGCCGTTGATAATCATTGCAAACCATCCTTTCGGGGTCTTAGACGGCATCGCCATCGGCAATATTATCTCCCGTGTGCGGCCCGATATTAAAGTCTTGGCACATGCTGTTCTTGGTCGCGCTGAGCCGCTTCGACCGTTCTTAATCCCCATCACCTTTGAGGGCGAATCGGGTGCCCTGCGGACCAATATCGAATCCAAGCGACAAGCCTTGGCCCACTTAGAGGCCGGCGGCACCATTATTATTTTCCCGGCCGGTCGCGTCTCAACATCTGAAAAAGTTTTTGGTGACGCCACCGATTCCCCGTGGAAGCTTTTCACAAGTCGCCTAATCATGCGGTCAAAGGCAACGGTCGTTCCGGTCTATTTCGAAGGACAAAATAGCTGGCTGTTTCATTTCGTCAGTAAGTTCAGCGATGCCATGCGCGAAGCGGTCTTGATGCGGGAAATTTTACGACAAATAGGAACCGAAGTTATCGCCCATATCGGTGACCCTATTTCGCCTTCTGAAATCGCCGGTATCAATGACCGCCAGGTGCTGCTAGATCATCTTCGTGACGCCGTCTATGCATTGGACCCAAACAGTGATCAGGGCGCTAAAACAATCAACTAAGCGAATGGTACAAACAGGTTTTGAGCGCTGACTACATTGATAGCTATTACAGTCGATCACTACATGATGATCATCGGCGGGCGCCGCTAACCAACAATATCGACACGTCGGTTTGCGTGATTGGCGGCGGCCTAGCCGGCTTGGCCACGGCAATTGGCCTGGCCGAGCGCGGACAATCGGTCACCTTGCTGGAAGCGCGCCGCGTTGGCTGGGGGGCGTCGGGGCGAAATGGTGGCTTCGTCTCGGCTGGATATGCGCAATCCATGGATAAAATTCGCCGTCGCGTCGGCGACAACCATGCCCGCGAGCTGTTTCAGTTGTCACGGCAAGCGATGACGTTGATACAGCAGCGGATTGCCAAATACGCTATTCACTGCGGACCGATCACGCCGGGTCTTTTGTCGGCATCTTGGTTTGACCAGGGCGATCACTTAGCGGCTGCGGCAGCGGCGCGTAATGACTGGCTGGGAAGTCATTATGAATATTGGTCCCACCAACGACTTCGCGCCGCGCTGTCGACAGATCGCTATTTCGACGGCCTCTATGACCCCGACGGCTTCACCTTTCATGTACTTAATTTTTCTCGTGGTATCGCTGCCGCGGCGGAACGGTTGGGGGTGCAGATTTTTGAACATAGCGCCGTGACATCCGTCACAACACGCGGCCATCAACACAAAATCCAGACCGCCACCGGGACGGTCACCGCCGATCACGTGGTCTATTGTTGCTCAGGTTATCTTGGTTGGTTAAAGCCGCGGTTGGCTTGGTCAACAATTCCTGTTGGCACCTATGTGATGGTCACCGAGCCACTTGGCGAACGCCTGAAGACAGCGATCCGCATTCCCCATGGGATCAGTGATGATCGGATCGCCCAAGACTATTACCGGCCCCTTGCCGACACCCGGCTGCTTTGGGGCGGCTATGTCAGCGCCGTCACCAATCCACGTAATCTTGTGGCTAAAATGCGCACGGCGATGGCCAAAGTTTACCCGCAGTTAGAAAATGTCGCGATTGCCGCAGCCTGGCCAGGCACCATGGGTTACGCAACTCACAAAATGCCGCAAATTGGCCAATTGGCGCCAGGCGTCTGGTACAATCAGGGATTTGGCGGTCATGGCATGAACACCACCACCCTGGGTGGCGAGCTGATTGCCTCCGCGATTGCCAAGGCAGATGAACGCTATCGCTTGTTCGCGCCCTTTGGGCTGAGTTTCGCAGGTGGCCCCCTTGCCCCCATTGCCGCCCAAGCGATGTACTGGTTTTATCAAGCCCAGGATAAATTTCGCGAACGCCGCGATCAAAGCGCCAAGCTGTAGAACGCCACTTGCCCGGTGCCAAAGTAATTCATCTGCTTTTCAAAGCTGAAGCCAAGTTTTTCCAAAACCCGCATTGAGGCATGGTTTTCAATCATCACCATTGCCTTGACGGTGGTCATCGGTGCCGCGTCTTGCCGCCGCGCGGCAAGCACAGCGCGGCACAATTCCGTTGCCAAGCCCTGCCCCCAAAAACGCTCCTGAAGGCCATAAAGAAGCTCGTCGTCAGGAGATTTTTCCAGTCGCCGCAGCCCGCCGTGACCAATCAGTTGACCGGTATTCTTGGCAATAACGGCGAAGGTGCCCATTTGCGCCTGCGCGTATTGGCGCAAACATTGTTTGATCATCTGCCGGGCGCGCTTTTCCGCATCGGCGGCAGCAGCCTCACCGCCCGGCAAGTAGCGACAAAATGAGCATTGCCGGCGAATTTCGGTATACGCAGCCAGATCATCCATCGTAAACCGCCGAAGCTGAAGGCGGGCGGTTTCAAGGCCGTCCATCGCCGTTTCCTCTTAAAGCATTGTCGGCGGGGTTATCATAGGTTACTTGGCTACCAGGCGGGACATAAATTTCAAAAGGACGTTTCGATGGCAGACATCGGCTTGATCGGTCTGGGCGTTATGGGGGCAGCACTTGCCCGCAACCTCATCGATCACGGTGTCGAGGTTTGCGGTTTTGAGCCTTTGGCTGATCAAATGGCGCGACCGGTAACAGGAGATTTTCCTGTGGCCGCCGATCTCCCCGACCTGGTCACCAGATTAACGCCGCCGCGGGTCATCTTAATGATGGTGACCGCAGGCCCGCCTGTGGACGCAATGATCAGCCAATTAAGTGCATATTTAAGCCCAGGCGACGTGATCGTCGATGGCGGCAACTCGCATTACCAAGACAGCCAAAGACGCGCCGAACTGGCGGTATCAAAATCCCTTTCATTTGTCGGCCTGGGAATTTCCGGCGGAGAGGCGGGCGCGCGTTTTGGGCCTGCCATGATGGCCGGCGGTACCGCAGACAGCGTGCAAATCATCGCCCCATTGTTGGCACCAATCGCCGCCCAAACCAGTGACGGCAGCCGGTGTTTTACTGATTTTGGCCCGCCTGCCGCAGGCCATTTTGTGAAAATGGTTCACAACGCCATCGAATATGGCGAAATGCAGCTGCTGGCTGAAATCTTCGGCCTGGGCAAATACGCAGGCGGCCAAAGCAATTCACAATTAGCTGAGTTATTCGCGTCCTGGGCAGACCGCACCTATGGCGGTTATCTGGTCGAGACCAGCGCCCGTGTTTTGCGCCAAGTCGATGATCAAACGAGCGGTGATTTGATTGACCAAATCGCCCCCGTCGCCGGGCAAAAGGGCACTGGACGCTGGGCCATCACCGCAGCCTTAGACTTAGGTCAAGCGGTACCGACCCTGGCGGCCGCTGTTTTTGCCCGCAGCTTGACCGTGCGTGCCGGCGAACAGCACATTTCGGCAGCGTCGGATAGCCACGCGATTTGCCCGGCAGAGCAGCTATATGATGCTTTCGCACTGGCAAAACTGGCAACATATGAGCAAGGCTTGCGGATGCTGGCAGCCGCCACCGAGCACCATAAATGGCCGCTTGATTTGGCTGCTGTCGCACGTGTTTGGCGGGCCGGATGCATTCTTCGTGGACCACTTTTAGAAACCTTGGCGATACGCTTGGAAGGCGGCATTGACGCGGCCATTGATGATCCCGATTTAGCCGGCCTGCCGGCGCTTCGCCAGGTCCTTGCCGGGGCGGCGACAAGCGCTGTCAGCGTCCCCGCTTTAGCAGCTTCCTTAAGCTATCTGGAGGGCTTGAGCGAAGATCGTCCAACCGCACAAATGATCCAGGGCCAGCGCGACGCTTTTGGCGCCCATGGCTTTGCCCGCCGCGATCGGCCAGGGGTTTTTCATGCCCATTGGTCAAGCGCTGAAGATAGGTGAGCGATCATGGTCGTTGTTATTATGGGGGTCAGCGGCGCCGGTAAATCAACCCTCGCCCAACAACTGGCGGTTGCCCTGCAAGCCGGTTATGCCGAAGGGGATGATTATCACCCAGCGCGGAATGTCGCCAAAATGGCTGCCGGCATGCCGCTTGATGATGCCGACCGCTGGCCATGGTTAAGCCTTTTGGCCGCGGAAATTAATACCTGGCTTGCCACCGGCAAGGACATGGTGCTGACCTGCTCGGCCCTAAAAAAAGCCTACCGGCAACACCTCGGGCTGATGCAACCAGGGGTAAGGCTTGTTTATCTTGACGGCAGTCAGGCATTCATAGCGGACCGCTTAAGGAGCCGTGATGGCCATTACATGCCGGCAAGTCTTCTGGCCAGCCAATTCGCCGCCCTGGAAGCACCCAACGATGACGAAGCAGCAATTCGCATCGCCGTCAGCTTATCGACAGACGCTGCGGTTACAGCCATTAAAATCGCCTTAGCCGACAGCACCGCGGCGGCAAAAAGAAGCCCTCAATAGCTTTGCTCACGGGTTTTCTGAAAGGTCAGCTTTGACCAATTTTCCTCAGTGTGCTGCAGATGCCAATTATTCCGTGCCAAAAACACCGGCACGCCATCATGATCTTCGGCCATATCGCCGCCATTGGCGTCACCGAACCTTTTAATCTCGGCACTGTCCTCGCAGATGATCCAGCGTGCCGTATGCAAGCCTGCAGGTTCAAAGTGGCACGGCACCTCATATTCCGTTCGGATACGATCGGCTAAAACCTCAAACTGCAAGGCACCGACCACACCGACGATCCACTGCGAGCCGAGGCGGGTCTTGAAGGCTTTTGCAGCCCCTTCTTCCGCAAGTTGTTGGACCGCCCGCTCTAAATGTTTCGCGCGCATCGGATCGTCTGGCCGAACCCGTTGCAACAGTTCTGGCGCAAAACTCGGAATGCCGGCAAAGCGAATCATCTCGCCTTCCGTCAGGGCGTCACCGATGCGCAAATTGCCATGATTGGGAATACCGATGATATCGCCTGGAAACGCTTCTTCGGCTAACTCCCGGTCGCGGGCCAGAAACATTACCGGATTGTGCATGGTGAGGGTTTTATTGGAGCGCACATGCTTCATCTTCATGCCGCGCCTAAAATGCCCGGAACAAATTCGCGCAAAAGCAATCCGGTCACGATGTTTGGGGTCCATATTTGCCTGTATTTTGAAAACAAAGGCGCTGACTTTATTTTCATCGGGCGAGATACTGCGATCAATCGCCGGCTGCGGCCGCGGTGTGGGCGCAAATCGTGCCAAACCTTGCAGCAACTCGCGCACCCCAAAGTTATTAATCGCGCTGCCAAAAAAGACCGGCGACAAATGTCCGGCGCGATAGGATTCAAGATCAAACTCGGTACATAGGCCGCGGGCCATTTCAACTTCTTCCCGCAAAGTCGCGGCGGCATGGCTGGGCAGTAAGTCATCTAACTTAGGGTCATCCAAACCAGCACAAATCTGGCCGTCATCGGGAACATCATTGCTGCCCCGTTCAACCAATAACAGCCGATCATCCAGTAAATTGTAACAGCCCTTGAAGGCCTGTCCCATGCCAATCGGCCAACTTGCCGGCGCGATATCCAGGGCTAAGCTTTGCTCGATCTCGTCAATCAGCTCAAAATTATCTCGCGCCTCACGGTCCATTTTGTTGATGAAAGTAATAATCGGCACGTCACGCAGCCGGCAGACTTCAAAAAGCTTACGGGTTTGCGCCTCGATCCCTTTGGCGGCATCGATCACCATCACCGCACTGTCCACCGCCGTAAGTGTGCGATAGGTATCCTCCGAGAAATCTTCATGGCCCGGCGTATCAAGAAGATTGAAGGTGCAATCCTGATATTCATAGGTCATCACCGATGATGCCACCGAAATACCGCGCTCGCGCTCAACCTTCATCCAGTCCGAGTGCGCCCGCCGTTGTTCGCCGCGAGCCTTCACCGCACCGGCCATCTGGATCGCCCCCCCGAACAGCAGCAGCTTTTCGGTCAAGGTGGTCTTGCCGGCATCAGGGTGGGAAATAATTGCGAAAGTGCGCCGCCGGTTGACGGCCTCAGTTAAAGCGCTCATGACGGTCCAATATTGGCGTGGAATAACCTTTATATACGCGCTCTCGGCGATCTCGCCAAGGGAGGTCTTTCGCGCGACAATTATCCGCGATCACGCATGATGCGGGCCTTGTCACGCTGCCAATCGCGTTTCTTCTCGGTTTCGCGTTTATCCGATTTCCGCTTACCTTTGGCAAGCCCGAGTTGCAGCTTAGCAATACCTCGGGCGTTGAAATATAAGCTCAGCGGCACCAGCGTCATGCCTTCACGTTGGATCAAGCCAAGCAAGCGGTCGCGCTCGCGGCGATGCACCAAAAGCCGCCGTGGCCGCTTCGGTTCGTGGTTGAAGCGACCGGCCTGAAAAAATTCCGGAATATTCGCATTAAACAAGGTCAACATACCCTGGTCCGACCCGGCGTATGCTTCGTTGATACTGGCCTGTGATTGCCGCAGGGATTTAACCTCACTGCCTGTTAAAACCAGCCCTGCCTCAATCGTGTCTTCAATCGAATAATCATAACGGGCCCGCCGGTTTTGCGCGACGGTACGCCCTGTCGGCGTATCTTTTTTAACCATAATGACCCGCTATGATCCTGCAGCTAACAGCGCTAGTTCAGCAGCCCGGCATGACGCATTGCCGCTTCAACTTTTTGCTTACTGGCTTCGGCAATCTCGACCAACGGCAAACGGGTGTCGGGATCACAGAGGCCAAGCAAGCTGGCGGCATGTTTCACGGGGCCGGGGCTTGATTCACAGAACAAAGCGTCATGCAAGGGCATCAACCGCTCATTGATGGCCATAGCGGTATCCAGGTCACCTGCTTGCCACGCATTATGCATTTGCGATAACGGCCCTGGCGCCACATTCGCCGTGACCGAAATGCAACCATGCCCGCCCTGGGCCAAATACGGCATGATGGTGCCGTCTTCGCCGGACAACTGCGCAAAATCAGCGCTGATGGCCTCGCGTGTTTTCATCGGCCGGACCAAGTCTTGAGTCGCGTCCTTGACCCCGATCACATTTGATAACGCGGCGCATCGCGCCATCGTTTCGACCGACATATCGATCACGCTACGCGGCGGAATATTATAAATGATCAGCGGAATTTCGACCGCATCATTGATGGCTTTGAAATGCTGAAACAAGCCTTCTTGGGTTGGCTTATTATAGTACGGCGTGACCAACAGCGCAGCGTCTGCGCCGGCAGCTTTCGCATGGGCGGTGAACTCAATGGCCTCCGCCGTTGAATTTGAGCCCGCACCGGCGATAACAGGCACCCGGCCAGCAGTCACCTCAATACACAACTCGACAACGCGCTTATGTTCCGCATGGCTCAAGGTTGGCGATTCGCCCGTCGTTCCCATCGGCACCAAACCATGGGTCCCTTGGTTGATTTGCCAATCAACCAAATTGCGATAGGCCTGCTCATCAAATTCACCATTTTTAAAAGGCGTTATCAAGGCCACCAATGAGCCTTTGAACATTGGGTTCCCGCGATTAAATGCCATTTCCCTCTCCTTGCGCGTTAACGCTGGTTTAAATCCAGCCGCACCATACGCGCCATCCTTAGCGGCGGCAAGCCTGCCTACTTGTGCCAGGGTCTATGCCAGCGTACCATTATAACAATGAAAGCTCATCGTCTGACAAGTTTGCTGCTGTTTGTGTTTATTTGCTTGTCCGTGGGTGCTTCCCAAGGTGCCGGTCAGGTCCCCTTGCCCACCCCGCGGCCGGCCTTTAAGGCTGTTTTGGTGGCCCCGGAAATGGCGATATTACGCGCCGTCTTGGTGACCGCCAACGCCGGCCAATGGCAAGCAGCGGAAAAGCTATTCACCGCTCAAACGCCGCCCATTCATCGAAAAATTGTCAACTGGCTGCGATTGACCGACCCGCGCGGCAAAAGTGAATTTGCCGAGGTCGCCACATTTCTGGCGGCAAACCCTGCTTGGCCTTGGCAACTGACCCTTCGCCGCCGCGCCGAAGCGCTTATGCCGGCAAGCCTAAGCCCGGCGCGAACGATTGCCTGGTTTACAGCTAACCCACCGCTGACCGCAACCGGCAAGAGCCGTTTAATCGCCGCCCATGAAAAACGTGGTGACAAAGAGATTGTCGCTGACTTGGTGCGCCGAACCTGGCACCGGACCGGGTTTATCAAAAGTCAGGAGCGGCGCTTTTACAAACGCTATCGCCGTTACCTTCGCGCGGATGACCATTGGGCGCGGCTGGATTATTTACTTTGGCGCGGCCAACATCACGGCGCCCAGCGGGCCAGCTGGTATGTTTCCGGCCCGCGGAAAACGCTGGCCAATGCTCGTTTGAAACTCAGCCGCCAATCCGCAGGCGTTGATCAAGCCATTAAACGGGTTCCGGCCGAACTGTTGAATGACCCCGGATTGGTCTATGAACGGATCCGGTGGCGCCGCCAACGCCAGCTCACGGATCCGGCTTTTGAGCTGTTGCGTGAGGCCCCCCCACCTGGCTTATTTGAGCGTAAATGGTGGGTTGAGCGGCGCATTATCATTCGTCGTCTGTTGCGCCAAAACCGGCCCCAAGACGCCTATCAAATCGCTGCCAATCATCAACAAAGCGGCGGCCCATCTTTTGCCGAAGGCGAATGGCTTGCCGGCTGGATTGCGCTCACACATCTAAATGACGCCGGCGCCGGCCTACAGCATTTCAAAGCCTTTCTTACAAAAGTTAAAACCCCCATCAGCCGTGCGCGCGGACATTTTTGGGCTGGCCGGGCACTCGCCGAAACCGGTGCAAATGCCCTGGCACGGCCGCATTATGAACGTGCCGCCAAACAGCCGACAACGTTTTACGGCCAACTCGCGGCCCAGCATTTAAAACAACCGCAATTGGCGCTGCCGATCACGATCGACGGGCCGCTTGGCGACAGCTTTCAAAACCATGATTTGGTGCAAGCAACCCAGGCCCTAGCGGCAGCCGATGACCGTGAGCTAACAGCGATATTCTTCCGTGCCCTGGTACGCGCTCAGCAGGCCAAGACCCCGCCCATCGCTGATATCACAGCCGCCCAATTGGCGCGGTTCGGCGATCAAATCAAGCGCCCTGATCTGGCTGTTTACATGGCCCGACAAGCAGCCCGCAAAGGTCATCATCTGATCACCCACGGATACCCACTTTTACCGGCAACACCGGCGTTGCCGGCCCTGGTGCCGGCAGTAAATCCAGCTGTCGAAGCAGCCTTGTTACATGGCCTTATTCGCCAAGAAAGTGCCTTTAACAGCCGTGCCGTAAGCCGCGCCGGCGCCCGTGGATTGATGCAATTAATGCCGGCGACGGCAAAGCAAATCGCACAAAAAACCAAGCTGCGCTTTGCCACGGAGCGTTTACTGGAGGAGCCGCAATTTAACCTCCAACTCGGCCAGCTTTACCTGCATCAAATGATTATGACGTTTGCCGGCTCCTACCCGCTTGCCTTAGCCGCCTACAACGCCGGCCCGCACCGGGTTAAACGCTGGCTGCGCGATTATGGCGATCCGCGGACAGGGGCCATTTCGATGATTAATTGGATCGAAAGCATCCCGTTTAACGAAACCCGGAACTATGTCCAGCGGGTGCTTGAGGCAACCGTCGTTTATCGGCACAAAGAAGCGTCGTTAAACGATCTAGCGGCAGCACATTTATCGGTGCATCAATGGTGTTTGTTAAGATGTCAGGATGCGAGCATCGCCGCCGTACCAACGACGGAATCACCCCAACCGGCGCGATAAATATCAATGATATCGTTTCATAGGCTTGCTAAACTGCGCGTGGATAACGTGACTTTAAAGGTGACAGAATAATGATCGAAAGCGCCCAACTTGCCCCGCCGGTGTTCGCTGATATTGCAGCTGCCGCGCAGCGCCTCAATGGCAAGGCATTGATGACGCCTTTACTGGAATCCCAATTGTTAAATGACCGTGTCGGCGGCCGGGTTTTGATCAAAGCCGAATGCTTGCAGCGCACAGGATCTTTTAAGTTTCGTGGTGCCTTTAATCGCCTATCGCTGATCCCGGAGGCGCACATTGCCGCCGGAGTTGTCGCTTATTCATCAGGGAACCACGCCCAAGGTGTGGCAGCGGCGGCCCGGGCTTTCGGCGTTCCGGCGACCATCGTCATGCCCAATGATGCACCGACAATCAAAGTCGCCAATACCCGGGCCGATGGGGCGGAAGTTATTTTTTATGATCGATATACGGAAATCCGTGAGGAGATTGGTGCCCGCCTGGCAGATGACCGCGGCGCCACCATCGTCAAACCCTATGATGATCCAGGGGTGATCGCAGGGCAAGGCACCATCGGCTTAGAGATCGCCCAGCAATTGGCCGAACGGAATATTCAGGCCGACGCTGTGTTGGTCCCCTGCGGCGGTGGTGGGATGGTCTCGGGGATTGCCTTGGCTTTGGCGACGCGCTGCCCTGACCTCGCCGTCTTCGCTGCTGAACCTGCCGATTTCGATGATACGCGTCGCTCGCTTGCAAGCGGAGAGCGACACAGCAATGATCCCAACGCCCGCTCGATCTGTGATGCCCTATTGGCGCCAACACCTGGCGAAATCACGTTCTCGATTAACAGCCGGCTATTAACCAATGGCTTAACGGCCAGCGACGCCGAGGCCCGATACGCCATGGCGCTGGCATTTGAGACCTTAAAGATTGTTGTGGAACCAGGCGGCGCGGTCGGCTTGGCCACCATTTTAAATGGTCAATTTGACATCCAAAACCGGACTGTTGTGGTGGTTTGCTCCGGCGGCAATGTTGACCCGGCGGTTTTCGCAACCTGCCTTGAATAGCGGCTGCTTACTTCACCGCTCCCGCTTTTAAAACCGTAGCGTCAACTTTTGCGACCGTGCGCTTGGGCGGCAACGTGACCTGCGCGCCGGCGGCAGCAAAAGAATATTTATCTTCGTTTAGATGCCGACAATGGCCTTCAAAATAGGCACCGGCTTCAATCGCTAGGCTTTCTTGGAAGATGTCGGCGGTAATCCGCGAGGTTTTTAGCAGCCGCACTTTTTGAGCTTTAATTTGACCAAAAACTTCACCGGCGACGACAACCTCAACTGCCTCAATTGAGCCACGAACAACAGCGGTTGAGCTAATCGTCAGGTTTTTGCTGATAACGTCACCATCGACTTTACCGTCAATCTGAATGTCGCCATCGCTTTTCAGATCCCCAATGATTTCTAAGTCAGCACTGACGATCGACGGTGGATGCTCTTTGACCGCAATTTTTGTTTGCTTTGGGTTTTTTTTACTGAACATCGCGTGTTGCTCTCAAAAATTTGTATGGATCTAACGGTTTGTCCTTATAGCGCACTTCATAATGAACGTGCGGCCCCGTGCTGCGGCCGGTATTGCCGAGCAGCGCAACCTTGTCACCGACGGCAACCTGTTCACCTTTTTTCACGGTCACCTTATACAGGTGGCCATACCTTGTCACGATACCGTTACCATGGTCGATTTCAACCAATCCGCCGTAGTTTGCTCTCCAGCCCGCAAATGTCACGAGGCCACTGGCGGCGGCAAAAACATGCTGCTTCATTGGACCGGCAAGGTCTAATCCTTCGTGCCGCGCCCAGCGACCATTGAAAGGATCGCGGCGGCGACCAAACCGACTGGCGACGTAATAATGTTTTACCGGCGTTACCAACGGCATCGATAGAAAAACATTTTCAACCTGCTGCCAGCGCCCAGCGGCAGCCCTGATTTTTTCAAGGACCGGAACTTCAGGTTCGCTGTCCAAAGTGTCGAAATCAGTATGTACCGGGATAAACGGCCCCCCCTGACCGCGCAACATGCCTTCCGGCACCGGCAACAAGTCAGCCATATCAATGCCGGTCCGGCGAATAATTTTTTCAAGCAGATTCGTCCGCGCCTGGACTTGATCGTAAAACGCCTCAAACTGCTCCGAATGGTCTGCTTCAATCCGCCCGAGGGTGGCGTTTAACCTGTCGACTTGCGCACTGAGGATATTGTTTTCGGTGCGTATTGTTTGCCGCTCTCTGAGCACTTGGCGCAGGTCCGCTTTGACTTGGCCAAGGTTCCCCTTCAGATTGTCCAGATGCCCCTCAAGATAAATGTTCCGCGACTTCGAACTTTTTAAATCATTGTGCAGCTGCCAGATCCGACGATCCAGCGCCGAGCGGGCAGCGGCAATTTCTTCATTTTCAACCTTGGCAATCGCCAACACACCGCGTAGCGAGTTGATGTGCATCTCAAGGGAGTTATTTTTCCCTGAAATACGCTTCAAATCGCGCCCAAGCGATTGAAGTTGCTCGCTTAATTCCAGCGACGAGCTTTGCGCTTGATCGCGCTGCTTTTGAGTGACTTGCAGGTCCGATTCTTTCGACAGCAAAGTCTTTCGTAAGGATTCATTCTGGCCAAAAATGCGGCGTAATTCGGTCTCGGTTCGACGCAACTCATTGGTCGCACTGACAACCGATGACTTATACTGGTCAAGATGATCAAGCAGCCGTTTGTAATCGTCCTCTACTTGCCGTGTTCGGCTTTTCTCCACCTCAAGGCTGGCCTGTTGATTTAGGAAGCTATGTGATAGGAACCCGAACACCGCCAACACGCCACACATCAACACGATGCAGGCCCATTGCAGTTTCACTGAAAAATTAACAAATGACGTTTCGCCGCCCGCACGCATGATCAGCTGACGGTCCTTAATGCAGGACCGCAGTTTATCTTTGATCCACCCCAGCAGGTCTTTCGGGTCGAACATCATGCGCCACAATTACCTTAAAAACATTGCCTTAGGGCCGTAGTCTCACCCCTGCACGCTGTCCCATGCTGTGTTAACACGCCTGCAAAACAAGCGATTCGCAGCGCATGTCCAACACCCTTGGATAAATATTATAGAAACTCCGCATTGGAGACAACCTACAGAACCGCAGCTTTTGAAATGATTCTTCAGGCGCTTGAATTTTGCGCTCAATCATCAACGCCAATGGCTTGACCCCGGGACCGCCGCCGGTCGGAAAACCCAAGAAAACCATGCTTAACGCGCATCACGGTGTGCAAACTGCCAAGAGCTTTGACTTTTTTGAGGGTATGGCCGCGCTGGCGGAGAGCGGTTTTGACGGCTTCATCAAGACCGGCCTCATAACGAATATGATCTGGCCACCATTGATGATGAAAGCGAGGTGCGCCGGTCGCCGTTGCGATGTCCATACGATGATCGATCACATTCAAGATCATTTGCAAAACACTGGTAATGATCCGGCTGCCACCCGGGCTTCCCGTGGCCAATACAGCCGCACCGTCGCGGCTGACAATTGTTGGGGTCATTGAGCTGAGAGGGCGTTTTTCGGCAGCAATTGCATTGGCCGCCCCGCCCAGCAAGCCATAGGCATTAGGACTACCTGGCTTGGCGGAAAAATCATCCATTTCATTGTTCAGAAAAATACCTGTACCGGCGGCCACAATCCCGGTGCCGTATCCAAAATTAAGGGTATAGGTGTTTGAAACCGCATTGCCGGCGGCATCGATAATGGAATAGTGCGTCGTCTCCGGGCTTTCGTATGCCTGCGGCCGCCCAGGCTGCAAGCTGTCAGACGGGGTTGCTTTTTGCAGGTCAATATTGCCGATAAGACGTGCTGCATATCGCCGATCAGTTAACCCGGCGACAGGAACCGACCAAAAGTCCGGATCCCCTAAATGCTGACTTCGATCCGCGTAGGCCCGGCGCATCACCTCGACCATGAGATGGATGGTCGGGGCCTGATTATGACCCCAGTCAGCGATGGGAAATGGCGTCAACATGTTCAGCATCTGCACAAGATGGACACCACCGGAGCTTGGCGGCGGCATCGCTTCAATCTGATAGCCGCGATAGCTTCCGGAGATGACAGGTCGGACAACGGCCTGATAAGCGGCAAGATCAACCTGCGTGATCAATCCGCCATGACGGCGCATATCCGCCGCGATCAAAGCTGCCGTGGTGCCTGAATAAAAGCCTGCATGACCCGCCGCAGCGATCCGCTTTAAAACCGCCGCCAAATCAGGTTGTCGAAATAATTCACCTGCTCGATAGGCGGTTCCGTCAGCCTTGAAGACGACCGCCATGGTTGCCGGCCACCGTGCGAAGCGCTGCCGCCGTCCTTGCAAGCTTTCGGCCAGCGCCGCCGGCATCGCAAAGCCGTTTTCAGCAAGCGCGATCGCAGGCGCTAAAACAGCGGCTCGCGGTAAGCGGCCAAAACGCCGGTGGGCAAGTAACAGCCCCGCAACGGTTCCAGGGACACCAACCGATGTATGACGAAACCGCGACAGGTCCTTATCGACAGCACCGGCCGCATCAAGGAACATTGTCGATGTTGCCGCGAGCGGCGCTTTTTCGCGGTAATCAATGGCCACCGAGGCTGCTGCGCCAGCCATCCGCACCAACATAAAGCCACCGCCACCCAAATTGCCGGCACGCGGAAATGTGACCGCCATCGCAAATCCAACCGCGACCGCGCTATCAACTGCATTTCCGCCCGCTTTGAGAATATCAACCCCGACCTGACTGGCCAGCGCTTCTGCACTGGCAACCATGCCCTTGGTTGCAAAGACAGCTTGCGGCTGCTGCGCCTGTGCCGCACCGATGGCACCAACGAAAAACATGCTGCGCAGCAGCGCGTGCAGGCAGCGCCCGCATCGCTTCCAAAGATCGCTATGTGTGCGGCAGTCAGGCTGCGGTAACGATTTCATTGTACAACACCGGATCCGTCGCTCCTTCTGAGCCAAAGATTAAGATCCTGCTCGCATCGTCTAAGCCAAATGCGGCAGCGGCCTGTGGATTGGCGCGCAGGCGGATCGCCGCAGCCAAGCCGCAAACTGCTGATTCCCCTGCCACAACGGCCACGTCACCGCCGATCCCATGGGCTAGTTTCCGCATCAAAGGCGGCACGTCACGATCCGGCAAATGGACAAAGCCATCACCAACGTCCTGCAGCACACGCCACGCTAAGGGCGACACTTCACCGGCCGCTAACCCGGCCATCAAAGTGTCTAAATCACCTGGTACCACGACCAGCCGGCCGGCATCGGCGGTGGCATAAAGACAAGCTGCCTCACTTGGCTCCGCGATAATGATACATGGCCTGTCAGCGCCCCAATGCAGATCACAGGTCGCCGCCACGGCGGCAGCCATGCCACCTACCCCACCTTGTAAAAACACATGGCTTGGTCGCTGTCCGGCAAGTTGCGCAATGGCTTCCTCCGCCATCAGCATATAGCCATGCATGACATCGGTGGGGATCGCTTCATAGCCCGGCCATGAGGTATCGGAGACGACAATCCAGCCGGCGGCATCGGCGTCGACAGCGGCCAAGCGGACTGAGTCATCATAATTACCGTCAATCCGCCGAACCTCGGCGCCAAACCCTTCCATTGCCTGCTTGCGGCCTTCACTGACCGTTGCATGAATGTAAATGATGGCCCGGCAGCCAACCATCCGCGCACCCCAGGCAACCGAGCGGCCATGGTTGCCATCGGTCGCGGTGCAGACGGTCCAATCTTGAAGCTGCCGGCGATAATCACCGGCGCGAATATCGGCGATCGCTATGGCCTTGCCGAGACGGTCTTGCAAATAACTCTGTGCTTGTCGAAGAACGGCATAGGCACCACCCAAGGCTTTAAAGCTTTGCAGCTCAAAGCGGGCGCTTTCATCCTTATAGATGATATCGGCAAAGCCAAGTTCTGCGGCCAAACCGCTGAGGTGATGCAACGGCGTTGGTGCATAATCGTCCCAACTGCTGATTTCTGCTTTAGCCTGCCGCAAACCATCGGCGGAAAGCACACCGGCCCCTGGAACCGCCTGCCCCGGGAGAGCCGCAGCCGGATTAACCAGCCATCCCCACTCACCATCACCAGCGTTTGTCATATCTCATCCAATCCGTAATAAAATTTTACCGATATGTTGACTTGATTCCATCAAGCGATGGGCCCCAGCAGCATCGTTCAAATCAAAAACTTGGTGAATGATGGGTTTAATGCTGCCGTCCCCTAGCAACGGCCAGACCTTTTCCTTTAATGCCGATGCAATCGCTGCCTTATCTGAAATACTGCGGGGTCGCAAGGTTGATCCGGTAATCGTCAAGCGCTTCAGCATGACTTTTTGAAAATTAAACTTCTCAACCACCGGGCCGCCCAGAAAAGCGATGAAAACCAGCCGCCCATCAAGCTTCAAAATGTTAATGTTCTTGTTGATATAGTCACCGCCGACCATGTCCAAAATAACATCGGCGCCGCCTGCCTGTTTGACAATTTCCGCAAAATCCTCGGTCCGATAGTTAATTGCCTGATCGGCACCAAGCTCCGCGCAGACCCGGCATTTTTCAGCGGAGCCTGCGGTGGTGTAAACTGTCGCGCCAAAAGCCCGTGCCAATTGGATGGCGGTTGTGCCAATGCCGCTTGAGCCACCATGGATAAGGATCGTCTCACCGGCTTTCAGCCCCGCACGATCAAACACATTGCTCCACACGGTGTTAAAGGTTTCCGGTAAGGCGGCGGCTTTTTGCAGGTCATATCCGGCGGGAATAGGCAAACATTGCACCGCCGGCGCAGTGCAATATTGCGCATAACCGCCACCCGCCACCAGGGCACAACAGTCATCGCCGATCTGCCAATCCGTCACATCATCTGCGACGGCAACAATGGTGCCGGCAATCTCCAGGCCAGGGATGTCTGAGGCTCCCGGCGGAGGCGGGTAGTGGCCAAGACGTTGGATCACGTCAGGGCGATTGACCCCCGCATAGGCCACCTTGATCAAGACTTCGCCCGCTGCCGGTCGAGGCGTTTGTCGACGGCATGGCACCAGCCCTTCCGGTGGCCCGGCCGGATTAATTTCAATCGCAGCCATTTCCGCAGGTATGTCAGACATTTTCGCTTCCCCTTATGTCAGCGCGTTTTTTGCGCCATGATTTCTTCTTCAACATCAGCCAAGCGATCCTTACCGAAAAACATTTCATCATTCACAAAAAAGCTTGGGGCGCCAAAACAGCCGCGCGCGACTGAGCCGGCCGTCAAGTCCATCAACGCTTGCTTGACGGCGGGGTCCTGGATTTGCGCCGTAATCGCGGCCACATCAAAGCCCGCCGCCGCCAACTGCGCGTCAAAAATTTCCGGGTCATCCATTTTCTGGCCCTGTTCCCACATTTGCTGAAAGATAGCTTCGATGAAATCAAGAAACTTTTCCGACTGCCGCAGGGCAACCGCAGCGCGCATCAATTGGATCGTGTTAACAGGGAAATTAGGGTTGCGAACATAGGCATTAAGACCGTGTTTACGAATGAACCGCTGAGTCTCCAAACGCTGATATTCGTTCTTATTTTTGACATCGGCAAATTGCGCCATCGGCGATTGGTTATTGGTTAGTTTAAAAACCCCACCAAGCAGAATAGGCACATAGTCGAAAGACACGCCGGTTCGTGCCTCGATTGCCGGAATTAACCGATGGCAAAAATACGCATTCGGGCTGCCAAAATCGAAATGAAATTCAACTTTAACCGTCATCGTTCCGCTATCCCCTCAGGCCAGCCAGCTACCATTTTTCCATCCATGGCCGCAGGTCAATTTCAAAGCTCCAAGAGTCGCGTGGTTGGCAATGCAAATGCCAATAGTTTTCGGCAATATGGGTTGGGTTCAAGATGCCGTCTTCTGACTTCTGCGCATATCGCGCGGGGAAATTCTCGCGGATAAATGCCGTGTCTATGGCGCCGTCAACGATCACATGTCCAACGTGAATATTCTGCGGCCAGAGTTCACGGGCCATGCTTTCCGCGAGGGCTTTCAAGCCATGCTTACCACCGGCAAAGGCGGCAAAGTTCGCTCTGCCCCGCAAACTGGCCGTGGCGCCGGTGAACAACATTGTCCCACGCCCGCGTGTGACCATGCGTTTGGCAACCTCCCGGCCGGTTAAAAAGCCGCCAAGGCACGCCAGCTCCCAAATCTTGGTGTAACGGCGAACCGTCTCATCCAAAATACTCATCGGCGAATTTGCCCCGACATTGTAGACAAAAACCTCAATCGGGCCAATATCACGCTCGATCGTCTCGACCAGGTCGATGACAGCATCCTCCCGCCGGGCATCGCTGCCAAAGGCAACCGCACGCCCTCCTTCAGCCTCAATTTCAGCGACGAGCGGTGCTAATTTATCCGCATTCCGGCGGGTAACGCAGGTGATCAAGCCCTCACGCGCAAAGCGTTTTGCGATGGCCCCACCGGTTGCGTCACCTGCGCCAATAACCAAAGCAATTTTTTCTGATGTCATGATCGCTTCCCTCTCAAAATGCCGGCCCAGCATGGCACGCCGCAATAGATGATGGAAAGGGGCAGATCAGCTGATTGTTAGGATTTTATGTCGAGCGTTGATTGCGACATCTCATTGGCAATTCGCAGCGCGGTCAAATTGCTTTGGAATTGCCGGTAAGCGATCACCAAGGCGATGCTCTCGGCGGTATGGGACACATTACCGCGCACCACCATGCCCTGCTCATCGCTGTCGGCCGCAGACGGATCATAGCGGTTGACCACAGCTGGATTGCGGACCTTCGAGACGGTGTTTGCCCCCACTTTGTCGGAGGCGATCGAGACAACATCCAACGGCAAGAATTTCCGCTCTCTGCCGGTACCGTCGGCAGCCGCTTCCGGCGCTCCGGCGGGACTGTGAATATTGGCGGTATTATGCGCCGTATTGGTCATCCGTTGGGTCGCAACGGCCAATCCACTGAGGGCAATCTGGATGCTTGTTTCGATCGACATATCTCAATTTAGCCTCTGAACGCCCGCAATGCATCAAAAATCCGCATCTCAGGCAGCTGCAAAGCGGTCACGATAGCTTTGCCAGTCACCGATGCTGTCGGCTTCGTAAACCCCGCGGGCAATGGCCCGGGCCGCACAATCGGCAGCGTGATGGCCGATTTGGGCGATCTCTTGCGGGCTGCCGTCAATGGCAACTTTTTCAGTGGACACACAAATCACCACATCACCATCGAACGGGCTGTGGATCGGCCGAATGGCGCGGGCCAGGCCATCTTGAGCCATGATCGCAACGCGTTGTGCTTGCGCTTTATCCAGCGCGGCATCGGTTGCGACGACAACTAAGGTGGTGTTGGCAGGTGCCGGCCCATCGCCCGGCATCACAAAATCAGCCCTTGCCGCCAGTGGCGCGGACGGCAATCGGGCCGCCCCAAGCTCGCCTTCTTGGGCAAACGGCCAAGCCCAAAAACATCCTGTTTCAGGCATTAACACCGAGCCCATCGGATTGACTGCCGCTAACGCGGCAACGGTCACTTTTTGTCCGGCAGCGCTGGTATATTGCCAGGACGCACTGCCAAGGCCGCCCTTCAAATCTGCGGCCGTTGCGCCCATGCCGGCGCCGCTGTTGCCAAGCTGAAACTCAAGGCCGGCATTTTCTGCGGCCTGCTCGGCCAAAGCCCGATAGGGCGGCAGGCGGCCCCAGTCCTTATTGCCACCATTGACCAGATCGAACAGGATTGCGGTTGGGACCACCGGTATTGTCGCGCCACCAAAAGCGATGCCGCGACCTTCAGCAGCAAGCCAGGATTGCAGGCCACCCCCGGCATCCAGCCCAAATCCGGAACCGCCCGATAAGGCAATCCCATGAATACGCTCAACCAGCCGGCCTGCGGTAAGGCCGTCCATATCACGGGTTGCAGGTGCGCCGCCGCGCACATCCGCTGCCGCCACCATCGCAAATTCCGGCAAAACAACCGTGACCCCAGACCGCAAATCCAGGTCGTCGGCATTGCCGACGGTCAGGCCAGCAACATCGGTAATTAAATTTCGCGGACCAACCGCCATCGCGCTTTATTCCATTCATAGGGCTCAAAATTTTTCGAACGATGACGGTAACAAGTTTGCCGGCGGGACCGAAACAAAAATTCACAGTGGAAATACAACCACTGGCTTTGACCCTATGATGACCGCACTCATGCCGGTTATTGTGGCGAGAAACTGCCACCCAATCGATTACCTGATCGTGCTAACCGAAGTATACTTGCATGGCTTCAGGCGCAAAAATCACATGAACGATTTTATTAGCCACTCTGGACTTGCATTTGCCTGAATGAGCCGCTACACCATCGCATCCTCGACGACCCCTTCGTCTAGAGGCCTAGGACACCGGCCTTTCACGCCGGCAACACGGGTTCGAATCCCGTAGGGGTCGCCATCCTTCCCA
>MDTB01048031.1_pt1 | contig 23479 bp, 19 predicted proteins | sample 811161 | NCBI WGS metagenome assembly MDTB01 (sample SAMN05326650, study PRJNA326480) | marine metagenome | isolation source: seawater | place: Mediterranean Sea | collected 2009
AAGAGAGTTCTTAAGTCGCTTCTCTTGTTTCCTGGAGTGACTGTCAGACTCTTTAGCTTGTCTTATGAGCCTTTTTAACGCGGGTAAATTCGGCAAATTCAATGTGTCTATTGAAATGCTTACCCTAACCTGCTTTCTATCAGCGTCTCTTTTCAATACTGTGATGGACATTGAGGAAGGACCTACACGCAAATAACAGCCAGCGATATCAGTGCGATACTCATCTCGCTCGGATGGAGGATTTGCCACCAGTTTTTCCAAATTAGCCTTGGTAAGCTTTACCTGTTCCATGCGTAAAAGTCTCTGGGTAACTTTTGGGTAACATTATTACTAGAAAACGGAGGAAAATCAAGGAAATTCAGGGATATAGCTTTATACTAAAGTTACCTCGAAACATAGCAATAATCTCACTAAGAATAGCATAGGTAAAGGAAAAAAGTGGTCGGGACGGCAGGATTTGAACCTGCGACCACCACACCCCCAGTGTGGTGCGCTACCAGACTGCGCTACGCCCCGAAAGTTATGCTGATCAAGAAAAATGAGGACTGATTCGGTTTAAACAGGCTAATTATTTAACGTTGCTTAATTTACCTAAATATCACCCGCTAGGTTTCATCTCTTTTAGAAGGTCCTCTAGCTCACCTATCGTTTGATTAACCAGTTGTTTGTATGGGGTCATTTCGTGCCTAGTAGTTTCTCCGTCAAGCCGCTGCCGCGCTCCGCCTATTGTGAATCCTTGCTCATATAGTAATGAACGAATTTGACGAATTAAAACAACATCTTGGCGCTTATAGTAGCGACGATTACCGCGACGTTTTACCGGATTCAATCCCGGGAATTCTTGCTCCCAGTAACGCAATACATGCGGTTTTACCCCACAAAGCTCGCTTACTTCTCCTATCGTAAAATAACGTTTTCCCGGAATCACCGGAAGTGTGTTGTTGTTACTCGGCTCTAGCATAATACTCCACCCGAGACTTGAGTTTTTGTCCTGGCTTAAATGTGACTACACGTCGCGCCGCAATGGGAATTTCTTCACCAGTCTTGGGATTTCGCCCAGGTCTACTACTCTTGTCTCTAAGCTCGAAATTTCCAAACCCGGACAATTTGACATTGTCATTATTTTCGAGCGCAATCCCTATCTCACTATAAAACTTTTCAACAATCTCCTTAGCTTCTCTCTTATTAAGTCCAAGTTCATCAAAGAGCATTTCCGCTATATCAGCTTTAGTCAAAGCACTCATCGGGTTAAATCCACCTTTCTATTATTTTTTTCGGCACTAGTAAATTGTTAACAAGAATAAACTTTACACGCATCCACGAAACCAAGCCTTTCAGGAGACACCCTTAACATCTTTCATAGAGTGCGCGAACTAAAATAAAACGTCAAGCGCATTCTACTATTTTTATAACCGACTGAACCATAATAAAATTTATAACAGTTAATATGGATGACTTAGTCTCTAACAAGTTCCATATATAATTTAAGTAAGTATTCTTAAATTTATGATCCGCCCCGCAGTTTGGCAGAGAATTTCTTCTCAACTGCTGCCACCACAGACTCCACAGTCATATCAACCTCAGCATCTAAAAGAGTACGTTCTAGGTGCTGAAAGCTCAAAGACAAAGCGATACTCACAGAGCTCGCTGGATTATCATAATCTTTATAGACATCGAAAATCTCACAGGATATCAATTGCTCTCCAGCCGCCTCTCTCGCACAATCAACAATTTCTGAGGCCGGCACCGTCGAAACCACTAAAAATGATAGGTCTCGGCGTACCTCCGGATAACGACTAATTTCGCGGCTCACAGGTAATTCAAGTTGTAAAAGATCTTTTAAATTTATTTCGAAAAGGTAAAACTCGCAGTCCTGACCGAGCTTTCTTTGAATTCGGGGGTGAAACTGACCCATCCAACCACACTCTTTTCCATCAATTAAAATTTTTGCACTGCGCCCGGGGTGGAGAGCATCATGCTTACCCGAAACAAATTGGTAGTTTTTTGCTCTCCCAGTCCGAGCTAATAATGACTCAACAATTCCTTTTAGATCAAAAAAGTCTATCTCCCGCTTATTAGACAGCCAATCAGGTGTCCGAGCTAAGCCACAGGCTAACCCCGCAAGATAACTATTTTCGTGCAGAGTATCATTGTCTATGTGGAAGCAAACTCCGCTCTCAAACAGGCGTATCCGGCTTTTTTGCCGATTCAAATTATAAAATGCTGTGTTGAGTAACCCCGGCCACAAACTGGCTCTCATTACCTCTTTATCGCTCGATATTGGGTTCCTTATACTTACTTTAGACAAGTTTGGCACCATAAGCTCTTGCAAATCGCTGTCTACAAAGCTGTACGTAAGCACCTCTTGAAACCCGTTTGCAATCAACTGTTCGCTAAAAAATTGAATTGATCCATCTGTTTCCGAGTGCGGTTTTATATCTAGTGCAGTTAGGGGAGTTCTTGTCGGTATATTTTCATAACCAAATATACGACCGACTTCTTCAATTAAATCCTCTTGAATAGAGAGATCAAATCGCCATGATGGGACACGCCAGCGAGACTCATCATCGCTTTGACTCAATTTTTCGAGTCCAAGACGTGATAAAATTTTATCAATACCACCCGATGGCAGTGTAACGCCTAATTGCTGTGACAATCTTGTGTTTTTTAGACAAATAACTTTTGGTTTGGGCAATGCAATGCTTGATTCTTTACAGACAATTGGCCCAACGCAACCACCGCATATGTCGATTAAGAAGGTTGTTGCTCTCTCTAAGGCGACTTCCTGAAGAGAACTATCTACGCCCCTTTCAAATCGATGAGAAGAATCTGTTTGTTTACTAAAAGACCTAGCTTTCTTAGCAACTACAAGTGGAGTGAACCAAGCGCTTTCAAGAAGGATATCATTCGTATCAGAATCCACGGCTGACTCCTTACCACCCATAATTCCCGCCAAAGCCAGTGGCTTCACTGCATCTGCTATTAACAAAGTATCTTTGTCCACACGGAAATGCGAATCATCCAGCAGCTTTAACTCTTCATTACAACCCATTCGCACTATTATTCTCTTTTCAATCTTATTCAAATCGAAAGCATGCATGGGTTGCCCGAGTTCCAACATTACATAATTAGTAATATCAATTACCGCACCCCGCGATCGTACACCACTGCTACTGAGTCTTTCCAACATCCAGCGCGGTGTTGGGGCTGAAACATTAATACCTCGGAGGATCCTACCAACATAACGCCCACAAGCTTCTGACGCATCAATCGTTATGTCAATCACATCCTTGATTGTTGGTTTGACCGGAGAATATTCAATTTGACGAGGATACAATTCATTAAGGACACCAACCTCCCGAGCTATGCCCACAATACTTAGGCAATCTCCACGGTTAGGAGTCAAATCCATTTCGAATATATTGTCTTGAAGATTCAGATATTGCCTGAGAGTCGTACCTATAGGAGCATCCAAATCCAATTCCCACAAACCATTATCATCCTCTCCAAGCTGCAATTCTAGTTGTCCACAAAGCATTCCATGAGACTTTATACCTCTAATCTCCATTTCTCTTATTCTAATGCCGCTAGGTAGTATTGTTCCAATCCGTGCAAAAGGCACCTTTATCCCAACTCTTGCATTGAACGCTCCGCACACGACCTCTAATGGAGATGCTCCACCGTGATCAACATGACAGATAAGAAGTTTTTCTGAATCAGGATGAGGATCCACTTTAACTATCGCAGAAACCACCACGTCAGTGCTTAAATCACTGACAGGCGCTACTTGACCTACCTCCAGACCTGCCATTGTCAACTGGTTGGACAGATCTTGGGTGCTTAAAGACGGATTAACCATGTCTCTCAGCCAAGATTCACTAAGTTTCAAAGACCACCTCAGCTCAAAATTGTTTCAAAAAACGCAGTTCATTCTCAAAAAACAGCCTCAAGTCGTTCACGCCATAACGGAGCATCGCCAATCTTTCAACGCCCATCCCAAAGGCAAATCCAGTGTAGCAATCTGTACTCACATTGCAGTGCTTAAATACATTTGGATGCACCATTCCACAGCCCATTACCTCCAACCAGCCCGTGTATCCACACACACGACAACCAGCACTCAAGCAATTCGAGCACTGGATGTCCACCTCAGCGGATGGTTCTGTGAATGGGAAATAAGAGGGCCGAAACCGAACTTTTAACTCGGCCTCAAAGAAAAACTGTAAAAACTGGACTACAACACCTTTAAGGTCCGCAAAGCTGACCGACTGATCGACTACCAGTCCCTCAACTTGATGAAACATAGGCGTATGTGTGAGGTCGGAGTCGCATCTAAAAACCTTGCCGGGGCAAATGATCCTAATTGGAGGATTTTGACTGCGCATAGTTCGCACCTGAACCGGTGAGGTGTGTGTGCGTAGAACCTTGTTTTGGTCAACATAAAAAGTGTCATGCATTGCGCGAGCCGGATGATGCAAAGGAATATTTAACGCCTCGAAATTATGATAGTCGTCCTCTATTTCCGGACCTGTCGCTACAGAATAACCCAAAGTACTAAAACATTTTTCTATACGCTCCATGGTTTTGGTAACTGGATGCTTGCCACCCACGTCCGCAGAGCGTCCTGGTAGAGAGACATCCACCGCCTGAGATTGCAATTGTAATTCAATGGTTCGATATTCGAGCACTTCTTTTTGAGTGTTGACTAAGTCCAAAAGCCTCTTTTTAACTACATTAATCAATGCACCCCTTTTCCGACGCTCTGATGGACTACTAGTCGACAACGACTTTAAAAGGATAGTGACGAGCCCACGTTTTCCAAGGTATTCAACTCGCTTTCTCTCTAAGCTTTCTAAGTCATTACACTCCTTAAAAGCCTTAATCGCTTTTAGCTCGAGTTTTGCTATATCGCTCATAACTACTCTTCCAAGTCCTGAAAGCTACCTCGAGGTATCTACAAGAAGCGTCACCGTAAATTTTAATTTTCTTTAATCGACCTTGATCTATTTATCAGATCTCCGCAAATATCAAAGGCTACGATAACGCAGTCTTGGCGCGGTCCACGATGGCACCGAAAGCAAGTTTGTCGTGAACAGCCAAGTCTGCCAAAACACGTCGGTCGAGGAGAATGCCCGCCTTGCTAAGACCATTAATTAATCGGCTATAAGCCAACCCCTCATTACGGGATTGAGCATTTATCCTCGCTATCCAGAGTCTCCTAAATATACGTTTTTTGACCCGCCTATCCCGATAAGCATACTGTCCTGCTTTAGTTACAGCCTGAACGGCTACGCGGAACACTCTACTGCGCGCTCCATAGTAACCCTTTGCCTGTTTTAAAATTTTTTTGTGTCTACGATTGGCTTCTACACCACGTTTGACGCGGGGCATAATCTTCTCCTGTCATCTAACTAACTTTTTAAGAGTTACGCAGCATGCGATCCACACGAGGAGAATCAGATGCTCCCAATATTCTTGTCCCTCTCAAATGACGCTTACGCTTTGTAGTCATTTTAGTGAGTATGTGAGATTTATGCTGCCGCTTGTGCTTGTAACCACCTACATTTTTTTTAAATCTCTTAGCAGCCCCACTATGCGGTTTAACTTTTGGCATTATTTCTTCTCCATTTCCAGAGTGCCCTCATATAACAATTTATAAACAAATCGCCTAGGAATTCCTTGGATATCAAACTTTCTATCCCTTTTTCCCGCGCGGAGCCAACACCATTGTCATCTGCCGTCCCTCCATTTTAGGGTACTGTTCGACTTGAGCCAAACTAGACAGGTCTTGTTCGATTCTCTTCACCATGGCCATTCCGAGTTCCTGATGCGCCATCTCACGACCGCGAAATCGCAACGTTACTTTAGCTTTATCCCCGTTCTCAAGAAATCGAGTGACGCTACGAAGTTTGATCTGATAATCCCCTTCATCTGTCCCAGGACGAAACTTCATCTCTTTTACTTGAGTCTGTTTTTGTTTTTTTCGTTGTAAAGAAATTTTTTTCTTAATATCAAATACATGCTTTCCATAATCCATAACCTTGCAAACTGGAGGATCAGCATCTGGGGATATCTCGACTAGATCGAGCGTTTTGTCTTGAGCAACCTCCAAAGCATGTTCAATCGATACAATACCAACTTGACTGCCGTCTGAATCCACTAATCTAACTTCTTCAGCAGATATTTCTTCGTTAAGGCGAAGTCGTTTACTCTCTTTTTTAATATATATTACTCCATCTAGCCAATTTTAATTCCCCCGAGATTTTACTTCCGCAGACAACATCTCGCATAATCCTTGTACCGCCATTATGCCATGATCTAAACCTGTCTGAGAGCGCACGGAGACCGTCATAGAATCCTTTTCTTTTTCCCCTACAACCACGAGGTAGGGCACCCTTCGCATCGAATGATGGCGGATTTTATAGCCGATCTTCTCGTTTCTCAAGTCCGAAATGACTCTATAACCCCTATTCCGCAATGATTTTGTAATTTCACCGACATATTGGCTTTGAGAATCAGTAATATTCATAACGACAATCTGATCCGGTGCTAACCAGAGTGGGAACACACCTTCATAATGCTCGGTTAAAATACCAATAAACCTTTCAAATGAGCCGAGTATGGCACGGTGTAACATAACAGGCACATGCCTGGATCCGTCCTCAGCGACATATTGAGCCTCAAGACGTTGTGGCATTGAAAAATCTACCTGGATTGTACCTAATTGCCAAATCCTGCCTATAGCATCTGTTAAGGAGAATTCGATTTTTGGACCATAAAAAGCTCCTTCACCAGCAAGTGTTTTCCACCGTAAATTTTTGGCATTCAACGCATCAGCTAATGCTTTTTCAGCGCGATCCCATGTTTCATCTGACCCAACACGTTTGTCCGGCCGCGTTGAGAGCCTATAAAGAATATCGTTAAACCCAAAATCAGCATAAACACCATGCAAAAAATCGATAAATTTGGCCACTTCAAACTGAATTTGTTCCTCAGTGCAGAAAATATGCGCATCGTCTTGCGTGAACGAACGCACTCGCATGATTCCGTGCAGGGATCCAGACGGTTCATTTCGGTGGCATGATCCGAACTCTGCTAATCTTAATGGTAAATCCCTGTAACTTTTTAATCCCTGATTAAATACTTGGACATGGCAGGGACAATTCATCGGCTTAACAACATAATTCCTATCATCCGTTTCCAGTACATACATGTCTTCTCCGAATTTATCGGCATGACCCGATTTTTCCCAAAGTGAAAGATCAACCAATTGCGGCGTCTTAATCTCCTGATATCCTTCCTCTAACTGCTTAGCGCGCATATACTGCTCTATAACTTGATATATTGTCCAGCCCCGTGGGTGCCAAAAAACGGAGCCAGGAGCCTCATCCTGCATGCGAAATAAATCAAGTTTTTTTGCAATTTTTCGGTGATCCCTCTTTTCAGCCTCTTCTAAGTTAGTAAGATGTAGCTTTAATTCTTTTTTTGTGTTCCAGGCGGTTCCATAGATTCTTTGTAACATCTCATTCTCGTGGTCTCCGCGCCAATAGGCTCCGGCCACTTTTAACAATTTAAAGACAGTTAATCGCCCAGTAGAGGGTACATGGGGGCCTCGGCATAAATCTACAAACGAACCCTGTTTATATAAACTAATTACTTCATTTTTAGGGATGCTTTTGATTATCTCAGCCTTGTAATCTTCACCAATATCAAGAAAAAAAACCTCTGCATCATTTCTACACCACTGTTCCCGAGAAATCTTGTGATCTTGCTCCACGAGCTCTTTCATGCGCTCCTCAATCGCATTTAAATCGTCTGGTAAAAAAGCACGCTTATACGCAAAGTCATAATAAAAACCATTATCAATAACCGGGCCAATAGTGACCTGTGCATCCGGGAACAATTGTTTGACCGCCATAGCCATGAGATGAGCCGTCGAATGGCGGATTATCGCCAAACCTGCCTCAGAGCGTTCAGTTATAATTTCAAGACTTGAATCTTTTTGAATCCGAAATTCTGAATCGACCTCTACGCCATCAACAAGCCCAGCGATAGTGGCCTTCCCGAGTCCTGGTCCAATATCATGGGCAACTTCAGAGACCGTAACACCATCACTGTACTCTCTGGTGGATGAGTCAGGAAGTGTGACGATCGGCATCTTTTTTCCCTCCGGCGGGTTCCGCTAACAAGAAAGCTGCGCAATTTTTGTTCTTTTCGCAAAAACTATTTATAGTTTACTCTCAAAGGGTCCAGATTCAAGCGATCAATACTGATAAAACGACTTTAATATTGCAAAGGTAACATTCACAGTTTAGTGGTATTACTTTTATGGAAATTTACGTTGATGCCGATGCCTGTCCTAAACCGGTGAGAGATATCCTCTACCGTGTTTCGGAACGAACCCAGTTACCCGTAATTTTTGTCGCTAATACACCATTGAGCATCCCTCGTAATAACAAAGTCAAAATGGTACAAGTAGCGAAAGGCTTTGACGTAGCCGACAACTATATATTAAATCGCCTTTCCAAGGGCGACCTCGTAATTACCGCCGACATACCTTTAGCTGCGGAGATAATCGACGCCGGCGGCCACGCCCTCAACCCTCGGGGGGAGTTGTATAACCCGCAGAATATTAGATCAAGATTAAATATTCGGGATTTCATGGAAACAATGCGGGGATCCGGCATTCATACAGGAGGGCCGCCACCCATATCGAAACGTGATCGCATGACATTTGCGAATGCTTTAGACAGATTCATAACCAAAAATCATTTGTAATTCACAAATGATTTAAAAGCTTTTCAATCTGAAATTTCGTGAATGGCCAATCTCTCTCAATACCACCATACACAAGAATAACAGGGACTCGCAATCCATACTGTTTTTTCAAACTAATATCAGAAGAGACGTCCCTCTTCGTCATTTTTATATTCTGCCGCTCGAGAAGAGGTCTCAATATCTCTTCAGCAAGATCACAAAGATGACAATTGGGGGCAGTAAACAAGACAACTTCACGCATCGTCCTGACCGCAGGTTAAGCACCAATACTTATAAACACTATTTACTATCAATTGTTGAGTCCTCTGGAAGACTGTCAATGGCACTCTCGATAACATCTCGCTTTTCCAGCAGTGGCAACCAGTGAACCGAACCGAATAATAAAACCGACATTACATCAATTATCGTTGATCGACGGATCGGTTCAGGCGACCTCTGAACTATAGCAAACTCTGATAAATGTAATATAGACAAAAGAAGTCCAGCGCACGTTACAGTCAAACTCCAGTGACCTACGAGAGGCATGAAGAGGTTTAAGAAAAAGATCATCCAGAAGATCAGAAACACTGAACGAACAAAGTACCTTAAAAAAATCATACAAAAGCTTTAATTGGGTGGAGTCTCATCTTACATTAGATTTGAAAAATCTTTAACAACGTAATCAGCCTCAGCCAAAATTTTGCCGATACTATCCCTCAAGACGATGTGTATGGAAAAATCAAAGCGACAGAAGTGACTTTCACATAAATTTCACATCCTCGTCAGAAAAAATTATTTCTGCAGTGATATCTGAGGTACCCGATCTTAGAAAATTAATAGTAACTCCCGCAACCACTGATTGATATTTCGAATCAGACAAATTATTGAACGCCACCAGACCTCCAAAGCATTCCGCGGCCATTCATATAGGGACAGCATGCATAATATTCACATGATTTTTTGTGTTCACAGAAAGTGGTATTTTAAATCGGTAACCACCATTTTAGATACTATCGATTCTTATATTGAGGAAAGTATATATGTGGCAAACCGCCCTCGCAGCCGCCTCGTGCTTTTCTTCAAGATTCATGAATTGCGTCCTTTCCCCCAATCAAAACTTTTCAAATTCTCATCATGATGTTTTCATGTATCGTTATTTCCAAAAGGTGTGTTTAAAAAAACAGCTAAACACCGACTTAAAAGGCATAACATATTCGCGCTTGTTATTGTAACCTATGAGAGTTACTTTTTGATTTATAGTGTATATTCTTTTTCGAGAGATCCAGTGATGTCAAAGACTTTCCTTCCAAATCCTGACGCCCTTTTCCAGATGCTGAATAGAAGATCAGTATCCAGACTTCAAGAACCGGCTCCATGCGAACATGTGTTAAATAAAATATTGTCGGCAGCATTACGGTCCCCCGACCATATGCATCTCAGGCCATGGCGTTTTTTAAAAATAAGCGGTAATGATCGATTCCATCTCGGTAACTTATTTGTCGAACATGAAAAAAATAGAAATCGTAATGCCAAGCAGGAACTGCTAGAACATGCGAAAAATAAAGCTCTAAGAGCCCCGCTCATCATCGTAGGAATATCGAGTTATAAAGAACATCCTAATGTGCCAAGAATTGAACAAAGCGTGTCTACGGGAGGTGTTCTCAACAATATCGGGCTGGCTACTTATTTTAGTGGATTTGCAACTATCTGGCGAACAGGGACTTATGCTTATTCAGACGTTGTCAAGAATGGTCTTGGGCTATCTCAAAACGAGGACATCATTGGCTTTTTGTATATTGGAACACCCACTACCACGGACATTAAGCCTCTGAAAGTGCCGTTGGAGGGCTATGTTGCTCCGTGGCCAAACTAAACCAGAGCTACTGTGTTCTCTGGAATCACCCGAGCTGTACTCTCTCAGAAATAGGATCTATCTTAATTTATTATCGATTTTTTATTTCCCAAACACGGTGAACCTTTTGATTGCGCCGGAAATCATAATCAATTGTTTCATGTGTAATGTCGCGAACAATGAATTGACGCGTGATTTCCCCACTCAGCTTGAATTTTTTGAAATTTGTCGAAAAATATAATATACCACTCGGCTTTAGTATTTGCATGCACCTAACAATCAAAGTTTTATGGTCTCTAGCTATATCAAAACCCTTGGCCATTTTTTTTGAATTTGAAAAAGTTGGCGGATCTAAAAGAATAATATCAAAGAACTCATTCACGTTTCGATCTGAATTCAACCACTGCACGCAATCCACCCGTAACAACCGGTGAGCTACCTTTGAAATATTATTTAAACTCATGTTCCGATTTGCCCAGGAAATATAGGTATTCGACATGTCACAACTTAAGGAGCTCTTCGCACCTCCCAAAGCTGCCTGCACCGAAGCGCTCGCTGTGTAACAAAACAAGTTAAGGAAGCTTTTTCCCTTAATCTCGGAGGCAATCCTAGCTCGCAGCTTTCTATGGTCTAAAAACAAACCAGTATCAATGTAATTAGTGAGATTAACCTCAAATTTTGCTGAATCCTCTGTAACCGTCAGTAAGATTGAGCATTCGTCCTCCAATTTTTGATATTGACTCAGACCGCGTTGACGAACTCTCTGTTTGTACAAGACTTTGCATTTCCAATCGATCGCACAATTTTGTACGACCTTTACGACGTCCTCAAATCTCTCTGCAGCTCTGGCCTCGTCCAAATTCGACGGCATTTGGTACTCTTGAACTAGCAGCACGTCCTTATAAACATCTATGGCAATTGCATACTCAGGCAAGTCGCAATCATATAGTCGATAACAGTCAGTCGAGTTGGCCTTCAACCATGACTTTAATTTTCGTCTGTTTTTATTGAGCCGATTCTTGAGCATTTGCGCATCTAAACCTAATTCTCGTAGTGGAGGTGGAGTTGCCAAACGCGCGCGAATCTGGTCAGATTTAGACCTTATATCTGCAAAAACCAATAATTTACAGGGGATAGACGCATTATATAATTTATATTGACGGGAAGGACTTAAGTCAATTTCTCGAGCCAACTGAAGATTTCCTGTAAAAACTGAAGCTCTCCATCCTTGGAAATTTAATTTTAATACCGAGCTTATTTTTTGGTAAACAGGCCTAAGGGTATCTAGATCGTCAAGTCGTTTACCATAGGGTGGATTTGTGATGAGCAATCCTTTTTTTATAGAGACAGCGTCAATCTGATCTATCGACCTCACTGCAATCTGTACATTCTTGTCAAGGTCACAGGCCTCTAAGTTTAACCGTGTGGCCTCAATCGCCTTAGGATCAATATCAAAACCTCGGATATCCGAACAAAGATTCTTTAATCCAATGACTCGGCGAGCTTTCGCTTCGCTAACTAATGACTCCCAGACAGATGCTTCGTGAAATACCCAGAATTCGAAACCAAACTTTTTGCGGAACAGCCCTGGAGCGATATCGCACGCAATCATGGCTGCTTCAATCAAAAAAGTTCCTCCTCCACACATTGGATCAATTAAACCACCGCCCCGCATTAAAATTTTAGGCCATCCCGATCTAAGTAATAATGCTGCAGCAAGATTTTCTTTTAGAGGAGCTGGTCCTGCCGCAAGGCGGTAACCCCTCCGGTGCAGACTTTCACCCGACAAATTAATGCTGAGTTGAATTTGATTTTTATTTAGACGTGCATTTAATCTAAGTTTAGGTGTCTTAGTATCTACATTGGGTCTCTGACCTGAAACATCTCGAAAACGATCTACCACCGCGTCTTTAACCCGCTGCGCACCAAAAAGAGAATTATCTAAAAATTTGTTAGTCCCCTTAAAATCTACGGAAAATGACTCATTCACTGAGAAATGTCTCTCCCACGCGACATGAAGAGTATTCTGATAAAGATCATCAATCGAGGTGATTGAAAAAATTTTGACCACATACAAAATACGATTGGCTAGCCTAGACCAAAGACAACACCTATACGCAACTTCCAGCGTGCCTGTGAAGGCTACCGCAGAGATTGTTTCTTTTAAATTTATCGCTCCTAATGCCTGAAGCTCATCGAGCAACAAAGCCTCTAGCCCCGGCGCACAACTTGCTACCCATAAGTTTTCCTCATTTGCCTGTTTCATATTTGCCATTGTCTTAACCAAGAGGAATGCGTATAAAATTTATTATTCAAAGAAGGTATCCGACAAAAGAAGGGAATACAGCTACTTTGCTTACTAAGGTTTATAAATGATATCTCAACAAACATAATTAAAAAATACAGCCAAGAGAAGGCGGCGGGTTTCTTAATAAAAAAGAAAATCGAAGCTTTACCAACTAAATTTTTCATAACAACAACTCTAAAGTAATGACCTAAGAAGAGACGAATATGTGATTTAGTTCACCGTTCCTTCGTCAAAGGATACCAAGCGTCGATGCAAGGCAAATCGTTATAAAGGTGCCTACAAAACCCAGACTCTGCAATGGCTTATCACTGGAACCGAGGGTGGCGTCAGGAAAAAGCAGATTGCTGGTATGGTTATAATCAACAAGCCTTCCAACAAAAAGTGATTAATCTCCAAACGTCAGAAGGCTATAAAAAACATTACGTCACGGATACTACGAAGGCAGTGTTTTATTTCACTCTCCTGAAAGGTCGCGGAGCGGATTTGCAAACAATGTACTTGGTATCGCCTTAAAGAATTTTTACGCAGACATTCTTGGTTTTAGCGATGCTAATAATTTATGAAGTTGAGCAATCGCAACAGTGACCTGAGAAAAATTATCTCCACCAGAATCCCATTTCGTTGTCATTAACTTTTTCCAATGAGAGATTGATATCGCTTCACTATCCCTCCAAATCTTAGGTGCTTCACACAACTGATCTTTGTTGTTAGCTATTAATATCTCCATTAAATCGTGTTTGTACTGAGCTAACTGATCAATATAAGAGTCTTGGGCCATAAATTGCCAATGGCCGTGCGGTTGGAGATCGAGTATGTGTGACATTAATTTGTCCAAAAATAACTCCTCATTGACAAAAGTATAATCTCTAGCAATATTTTCAACAGATTTAACGGAATTGAGAGAGATTTTAATGATTCCTAAACTGAAAAACAGATTTTCCGTTAGTGCTTCCAATGCCGACAGCCGGTTGCTTTTGGTTAGACGACTAAATCGGGAGTCTTCTTTTGAATCCCATTTTTCAGGACGCAAGGCACCCCAATGCTTCAAAAGTTGATGCATCGGATTCGCAAATTTTTCGATTATACCCCCACAATCCGATAAATCTTGATAATTAATCAGAAACCAGCGGGTGCCGCGACGAACTAATTTTATCAGAACACTAAATGAATCTAATTGGTTTGATAGCGGTAATTTTTCATGATCATCTTCGATCGAGTTCCAGAGTTCATCGACACCAAAGACATGTATTACGATATTTAGCGCTTTGATAATCTGAGCCGCGTTCCCTCCAGTGGTCTCGGTCATATGATAGAAAAAAGTTAGGCCGAAACGATTTACCATGTAATTCGCTAATTGTGTTGCTGCTATTTCCCTAGCCAGCTTATGTTTAATTACCATGCCTCCAGCAAAGTCTACAAGAGCTCTCGGGAAAGCCTGCTCAACAGCATCACATAACCATGCATCGCTTAACAGGTCTACCTTCAAAAGCTCTTCTTTAACCATAACCTTCGAGTAACAGACCAACACTGCAAGCTCTGGGCGCGTCCAAACCATGTGCTGACGGCATGCTCTTTCTGACAATACTTTCTCGCTTGGCAAAAACTCGAGTTGTCGATTCAACACACCTTTTTCCTCTAACCAAAGCATAAAATGCTGGTACTCAGAGCAGTCTGGGCCAGCGCCTCTCATCGCTATGCTAATTGACTGTGTCTGACGACTATTATTTTGTAACACTTTATCCGCAACCGACGAGGTCATGGAGTTGAGTAAGCTATTTCGATCCGCCATTCGCATACTTCCATCTCGAATAAATGAGTCTAGCAAGATTTTAATATTCACCTCATGGTCAGAGCAATCTACGCCGGCAGAGTTATCTATGAAATCTGTATTACAGAGGCCTCCAAGTAAGCTAAATTCAATACGCCCTAGCTGGGTCATACCAAGATTACCACCCTCTCCTATAACTCGGCAGCGCAATTGATTTCCGTTAACCCGTAACGCATCATTTGCCTTATCTCCCACCAGTGTATTAGTTTCGGATTCAGATTTCACATACGTTCCAACGCCCCCATTCCAGAGTAAATCAACTTCTGCAACCAGTAGTATCTTGATCAATTCGTTTGGCGTAACAGCATCAACCTCAATGGAAAAACGTTCCTTAATCTCCGGCGTTAATTCGAGTAATTTTGTATTCCTAGAGAAGACGCGTCCACCCTGCGAAATTACTGAGTCATCAAAATCTGTCCATTGACTGCCGGCCAGTGAGAACAACCTTCGTCTTTCCTCAAACGAAGATGCGGCGTCTGCTGCAGGATCAACAAATATATGTTTATGATTAAACGCAGCAATCAACCTAATACATGGTGATAAGAGCATCCCATTACCAAACACGTCACCTGCCATGTCACCTATCCCGATAACATCAAATTCGTTGGTCTGAATGTCTAATCCTATTTCGCGGAAGTGTCTTTCTACGGCCACCCATGCACCCCTTGCAGTGATACCCATAGCCTTGTGATCATAGCCATTAGACCCACCCGACGCGAATGCATCGCCCAACCAGTATCCATTCTTCTGAGCCAAGCCATTCGCAATGTCTGAAAAATCTGCCGTGCCTTTGTCAGCAGCAACAACAAGATACGGATCATCCCCATCTCTTTTACGAAGATCACGCGGTGACAATATTTCATCGCCTAAGCAGTTATCCGTGATATCCAGCAAGGCTTGAATATATCGCTTATAAATAGATATGCCTTTTTCCTTCCAAGCGTCTAGATCGCACTTCTGCTTTGAGTGTTTCACTACGAACCCACCTTTTGCGCCGGAGGGCACTATCAAAGCATTTTTAACTTGCTGTGCCTTCATAAGGCCGAGAATTTCGGTGCGATAATCCTCTAAACGATCTGACCACCTGACCCCCCCTCTAGAAACATTTCCTCCTCGAAGATGTACTCCTTCAAATTCGGGGGAATAAACAAAGAACTCAATCGCTGGACGAGGTTCAGGAGCTTGTGCTATTTCCGATGTTGCCAGCTTAAAAGAGATGAAGGACGCATGCTCCCCTCCAATAGTTTGATAAAAATTGGTTCTCCGAGTGGCACATATCAGGCAAAGAAAGGCACGCAAAACACTATCTTCATTTATGTCCTCCACAGCCTCTATGTTTTTACTTATCAAATCAGTCAGCAAAATAATCGTTTCAGAATTTTGCTCATGCTCTGCTGCAGGATCCAGCATCGCGCTAAAAAGATCCTTTAACTGCACGCATAATGCTTGATGTCTCAAAAGAGTTTCTGTAATAAATTCTTGGCTAAAAGGTGTCCGAAGCTGCTTCAGATAACGCGAGTAAGCTCTGAACAAAGATGCACTTCGCCAATCTAACCCTGAAGTTATCACCAGACGGTTGAAACGATCATTTTCACATTTACCTGCCCACACTGCGGAGAGAGCCAGTCTGAGCTCCTCTCCAATTTCTGCCAAATCACGTTCTGAATCAATTCCAAGCAAGAGATCCTGTTTCCAAAATTCTCCCTGTTCCAAATGCCTAATTTCATTAGGACGCTCTAAAAGAACTCTCAAACCCATATTTTCTAGAATTGGCACAAGATCTGACAGTGGCAGAGGCTTTTCCCGATGAAACAACTTTAAATGAGGCCCATCCTTATCGGCTAACGACCCTATATCAACTACCAAATCGCCCGACTCAATAACATGTTCCAGAAAAATAACATCTCGCAACGCCTCAACAGGTGTATAGAGTTCTCTGTAGGTAATAGAAAAACTCTCAGAAAAACTCCTTATAATTGAGGAAGATCTCTGATTATCAAATTCACTCCTTGCGACAAGCTTAAATTCTTGACGCCAATCCGAGATTATTCGCTGAACTAATGCTTCAAATACTGCCACGTCGAGCTTTAAGAACTGACCTGGAACAGTAGGTATGAGCAAATACACTCTCACTAGTGTGGATTCAGGAACAAAAAAACTTACAAAGTTACTCTCATCTGCGCCCAAATAATGTTCAAATGCGCGCTGAATTTTTGCTCTGACCTCAGAGTTAAAAGAAATTCTGGGAATAAAAACAAAGCAGCTCAGAAACTTTTTAAATATATCCCTGTGCACAAAAACCAAATTAGAATTACGCTGTTGACCATGCAAAATACCCATCAAGACTTCGAGCAACTGCTGCCTTGGCATCTGTAATAATTCCTCACGAGGGAAGGCATCAGCTATCGCTACAAGTCCTTTGTGATCATGGCTTCCACATATCAATTCTGAGTCCTCGAGCAGCACATCAATCCTCTTTCTTAAAATGGGAATCCGATCAGTACTGTATCGATGGAATTGAGACGTATGCAGCCCCATAAAGCGCGTTTCTCCAATTATAAGCCCACTCTCATCAAATCGTTTTATAACAACATAGTTCGAATAGTTATTTCGATGGATGTGAGAACGACGCGAAGATCTTGCGTGTATCACCGGCCCACAAACTTGATAAAACTGGACAAAATCGTCATCTAATTGATCGATAGCCTGTTCTTTTTTGGCGTTCTGTTTTCTTCTGAATAAACCATCTCGGCTATCCAACTCCTCACAAAAGTAATCGATACCATCCCTGTTCTTTAACGAAAAAGTAATCGCACCCAAAAATACAAAAGCCCCATCCAGCATCCAGTTTAAAAATTCAATATCTTCATCCAAATTATCATGCGGCGGAGCAAAGGTTTCGACATTCTTTATTTCGGCCGCTAATCGACTCGTCATTCTTTCATGATCTGAAACGACAAGATCGACGTCACTCAATATTTTTACTAATCTAAGTTTCAACGACTCAAGTCTGGAATCATCGAGCGCTTGAATTTCTATTGTCATAAGAGCTTCAAAGTGCCCATCTGGGATTTTTGTACCACTGAATCCCGTGGCAATACTCCTATCATTACGAAGTACCCAGATGGGATTACTTTTTAGAGAGTGAATTATTGGGATATCAGAATTTAAACCAATTCTCAATGAGTCCACTAAAAAAGGTCGATCAGTGCAGTTGATAAGAATAATCGTTTGGGCAGCTTCCCAACCATCCAGATGAGGCCTTGGATTAAAAACCCGCACACGGCCAAAATCCATATCCGCTTTAGTTGAGGATGGTAGTTCAGAGTTAGATACGACGCGAAATAGTGCAAAAAGGCTCCAGAATATTGTCTCCAAAGGCCTATTTAAATAATCTTTATCAAGATATTGCTGAATCGCATGACACGCGAACTCATCAAAAAGAGAGCTCTCTGACATCTCTAAATGCTGTAGGGAAAGTGCGCTCAATGCCTGCAGCAAATGTTGCTTATTATTGTTGTTGTTTTTCAGATCCATAGCTACTTTCTGACACCTTTTTATGCTTTGGTTTCTTGACTATAAACACAGTCAGGCTGATCTCGCAACATTGAAGGGATGTCCTCCGAACTATACGTTAGAGATATGTAAATTCGAGATTTATATTATAGTAATGTAACTATATACCGTTTACGATACTGAATATACATCGTAAAATATCTTTAAACATCCAAACAAACGGCCTAATTACTGTGAGATGCGCATGCAACATCATGAACTAATCTCATCTTGTTGGTTATTTCGTAGGATAATCATTCGGGAGGCTCCATAACTTGAAAACGCGGATGAACCAATTAAAAGATTGGCTTTCCAATAAAATTGTTGGTCAAACGGCTCTTATTGAGCGGCTGTTACTAGCGCTCTTAGCAGATGGCCATATCCTCGTTGAGGGTGCGCCGGGTCTCGCCAAAACTAAAGCTATTAAAACTCTTTCAGAAGGTTTGGATGCTGACTTCCACAGGGTTCAGTTCACCCCCGACCTACTTCCAGCCGATCTTACAGGTAGCGAAATATACAGGCCGCAAGAGGGTATCTTTGAGTTTCAGACAGGCCCCTTATTTCACAACCTAATACTTGCAGATGAGATAAATAGAGCACCTGCAAAAGTCCAGTCAGCCCTTCTTGAAGCTATGGCAGAACGGCAGATTACTGTTGGTAAGAAAACATATAAGTTGCCCAATCTTTTCTTAGTAATGGCTACTCAAAACCCAATCGAACAAGAGGGTACTTATCCTCTTCCGGAGGCTCAAATGGATCGCTTCCTGATGCACCTATCTTTAGATTATCCGGCCGCCGATGCGGAGCGCAGGATTCTAGAGATAGCGCGCCAAGAGGTACTCAATCAGGTAAGTACTCCATTCTTAAAGATTGATCAAGAATCTTTAATGAGAGCCAGAGATGAGGTCATGCAAGTGCATATGGCGGAGCCAGTTCAAAATTATCTAATACAAATTATCTTGGCCACTCGAACGGCAACTAAGTACTCAAGTGAGCTCGGAGATTGGATCGATTATGGTGCTAGCCCGAGAGCCACCATCGCCCTAGACCGCTGTAGCAGAGCAATTGCCTGGTTAGATGATCGAGATTATGTGACCCCTGACGATGTTCGCAGTGTCGCTCAAGATGTCTTGCGTCACCGCCTGATCTTAAGTTTCGAAGCCGAGGCTGGAGGTATTTCAGTAAATCGTGTCATGGAAGAACTGATTGGTGTTGTACCCTCGGCTTAAGTCTCTTTAGATAATATGTTTGAAGAATATGATAGTTTCTGAAGAAGTAGAAAATCCGGCGATAGCGAGTATCGCGTCGATGATAAGGCTTCGGCACGCGGCACGCGAACTAGTTGGGTTCCCAAATTCTCCAGCAAGGCAAGTTGTATCCGGTTCTCATAAATCCAGAATGCTTGGCCGAGGGATGGACTTTGAGGAGGTGCGTTTATATCAAGCAGGCGACGACATAAGAACTATAGACTGGAGGGTCACCGCGCGCAGTCAGAACACATATACTAAAATTTATACTGAGGAGCGTGAAAAACCTCTGCTTGTTATCACCGATCTGCGTGCACCCATGTTTTTTGGCAGTCAGCGGCTGAAGTCTGTTGCGGCAAGTGAGGTTTCAGCCGCTCTTGCTTGGGCCGCATTATCATCGAATGATCGACTTGGTGGGATAGTTTTCGGTCAGAAAAAAACTGCTAACATTAAACCGAGGCGCAGTCACCATTCTGTACTAAAGTATATCCAATCACTAAATACTTTCAGCGCTGAATTACTTAAACCTCGAGAAGATTACTACACAATGGCAGATATCCTTGAGGAGACCCAGAAGTTCGTTATGCCGGGTTCAACATTATTTATAGTTAGCGATTTTTTGGATTTCGATGAACAGAGTTATCGTCTACTCTTTAAACTTGTCAGACATTCAAAAGTGTATTTTTGCCGTGTGTTCGACCCGATAGAGAGAGAGCTGCCGTCCCCAGGGTTTTATGCTGTAACTGACGGGAACCAAAGAGCTTTGCTAAATACCAATGGCAAAACTCTTCGAGCCTCCTATAGAAATACTTATGAAGAGCATGTTAAGTATCTCCAAAAAATCAGCGAAAAATTGCGTGTAGGCCTTATCTCTCTTGATTGCTCGATGGATATCATGCAAGTTTTAGGTAGCGCCTTTGGCAAACATTGTAGGCAAAAAAAATGAGAAATTCGAAAAGACAATTAGAAAGAACCCATGAATACTCCGGATCCTCTTAGTCAGTTAAGAGATATTCATCTTCCGGAGCCCATATCTCCATGGCCTCCAGCGCCCGGTTGGTGGATATTGCTAGTGTTTTCTATACTGTTGATTGTCGGTACGGGATACTCCGTAGCGCGTTACCTTAATTCACGGAAGTATAGACGAGAAGCGCTGGCTGAATATTGCAAAATTTGTTCTCTGGAAGGAGACAAGGAGAGAATTCAAAATTTACTCGAATTATTACGAAGAACAGTGATTTCAGCCACAGGTGAACGCCACTTTGCAAGCCTGTCAACAAACGAGTTTTTAGACTTCTTGCAAGAAACTTGTTTCAAAAAAAACCTGTTCAACTGTGATCGAGAAAAGTTAGGACAGGCTCTATATTCGCCTGTATTCGGCATTGCTAACGAGGAAATCAGGGATCTTTGTAATCTAATGACTAAAGATTCAAGAAGGTGGATTTTAGATCACAAAGTAACACAGGTGAAGTCATGATAATCCTTATATGGCCTTGGATACTTCTTCTGGCGCCACTACCTGTGTTATTCAGACTCATTAAGAGCCCTATACCCCTTCAAACTCCTGCACTTCGTTCTACTTTCATGTCAAAGATGGCGAATGTAAAACTGAATCATGAGAGACAGAGCTGGCGCAAGTGGTTAATTTTACTGCTACTTTACCTTTGCTGGTTAAGCGCAATATTAGCCCTCTCTCGACCTGTCTGGTTTGGGCAACCGATGGAACTCCCCACTTCCGGAAGAGATATACTCGTTGCGGTAGACATCTCTGGGAGTATGGAGCAGGACGACATGAAGCTCGGCGGCCGAAGTGTGAGTCGACTTGACGCCGTAAAGTCCGTGGTTGGAGATTTCGTCCTCAAACGAAAAGGTGATCGACTTGGACTAATTTTGTATGGCGAAAGAGCTTATCTACAAACTCCTCTCTCTTTTGATAGAAGAACAATGGAGTTACTACTCAACGAGGCTCAGATTGGTTTTGCTGGTCAGGGGACCGCAATTGGAGATGCAATTGGCTTGGCCATCAAGCGCCTGCAGGATCGACCCGCAAATAATCGAGTTCTCATCCTGCTCACCGATGGCTCTAACAATGCCGGTGAAATAGACCCTCGCAAGGCAGCGGAACTTGCCGCTAAGGCTAGTGTGAAAATTCACACAATAGGTATCGGCGCAGAAAAACAAGAGGAATGGGGACTTTTTGGAAAGCGAGTAGTGAATCCCTCAGCTGATCTAGATGAGCAGACCCTTTCAGAAATTGCTGATAAAACAGGTGGAAACTACTTCAGAGCCCGTGACCCCTCAGAACTAGCAACAATCTATGACTATCTCAATGAAATAGAGCCGATAGAGCAAGAGGTAGAGACAATTCGACCTACCCTAGCTCTCTACCACTGGCCATTGAGTGTTGCCTTTTGTTTCGCAATTATTGCAACCTTAATGAGTAATAAGTTCAGAGTATATGAGTGAAATCCTAGGCGACTTCCATTTTCTACGCCCTTTTTGGTTTTTGGGGCTGATTCCCATCCTTGTGATATGGCTACTATATAAGTCACAAGATAAGGGCTCTGGCGGTTGGGAGGGTGTGATAAACCCAATGCTTGCTGATTATTTGATAGATCACGGCGAGGTTACTTCAGGATTCAAAAAAAGAGTGCAATTCTTATTATGGCTGATAGCCTGGTTGCTGGCGTGTACCGCTCTCGCCGGTCCTACTTGGGAGAAGCTCCCTAAGCCAGTAGCAAAAAAGGCATCTGCCCTCATCATTGTTTTAGATCTTTCCCCATCAATGCTCGCCCAGGACATAAAACCTAGTCGGATTATGAGAGCCCGCTATAAGCTGGTTGATGTCCTAAACCTGCGTAAAGAGGGCCTTACAGCACTTGTTGTCTACTCGGGGGGAGCGCATTTAGTATCTCCGCTAACCGATGATTCAAAAACTATAATTAACCTCGTTAACTCTCTGGATCCAACTGTAATGCCAACACTCGGAAGTAATGTTGAGGAGGCTATGGAAATATCTATAGAAATTACTGCGAATTCAGGATTGAGCCGAGCGGACATCTTACTAGTTACTGACGGCGTAGACAGGAGAGCATTTTCAACGATCGAGGCTATCATCAATACAAACGGACTTTTCAGAGTATCTATTCTAGGCATCGGAACCGAGCAAGGGGCGCCGATACCATTAGCTTATGGTGGATTTTTAAAAGATCGGAACGGCAATATTTTGATACCAAAGTTAGAACCTGAATCTCTCAAGAAACTCGCGGAAAAAACTGGCGGTGTATATCAATCGATGACATCTGATAACGATGACATAAACTTATTACTTAAGCAGACCCTAAGCAGCATGACTAATGAAACGCGAGAAACTGAGCGCTCGTTCGACATTTGGAATGATAAAGGATACTGGCTAATTATTCTGGTGCTCCCTTACATCGTGCTCGCTTTCCAACGGGGAATGCTAGTAGTATTTTTTCTAGTGCCTTTTTTATATCCTTCATCAATCAACGCTTTTGAGTGGAACGACTTATGGGAACGAAGAGATCAACAAGCGGCGGAAGCATTGGAGTCCGGTAATGCTAGAGATGCTCAAGAACTTTTCAGGGATGACCATTGGCGAGCCAGCGCAGCGTATTTAGCAGGAGATTATCAGTCGGCCGTTAAAGAATTTGGCGCTCTCTCAAAAAACTCTGATTCAGATTCAATTTATAACTTAGCCAATAGTCTGGCAAGATCAGGAGAATTTGAAGCCGCAATAGATGCGTATGCTAAAGCTTTGAAAATCGCACCCGACTCTGAAGATGCATTATTTAACAAAAGATTGTTAGAGGATCTCATGGATCAACAGCAGCAACAGCAACAGCAACAGCAACAGCAACAGCAACAGCAACAGCAACAGCAACAGCAACAGCAACAGCAACAGCAACAGC
>MDTB01102343.1_pt1 | contig 23476 bp, 20 predicted proteins | sample 811161 | NCBI WGS metagenome assembly MDTB01 (sample SAMN05326650, study PRJNA326480) | marine metagenome | isolation source: seawater | place: Mediterranean Sea | collected 2009
ATGCCGGTTCGGATTGTTCACAAAACTGAAAGGGTTTTGTGGTAGCTTTGAGGTGTCGGCGAAGCGGTGTTTCTTCGCGAGATTCAGCGACTGTGCCAGCGCATGTATTGACGTATGTTTCGAAGTAAATTTTGAACTAATTTTTAAAGTAAGTTTCGAGGCAAACAGCGAAGCTTCTAGCTTCAAATATTGAACTCAGCCATAGAAAATTTTCCCAATGCCCGATCCACAGTCTTTGTCCCAGCGCAAAACCAAGATAATTGCGACAGTCGGTCCGGCATGCGATGACGTCGCAACGCTTGAGGACATGATTCACGCAGGGCTCAATGTGGTGCGGCTGAACCTCTCCCATGGAGACTATGAAAGCCACGCCAATCGGGTGGCACAGGTAAGACAGGCGGCATCTAATGTGGGTGCGCACGTTGCCATTATGGTCGACACCAAAGGTATCGAGGTCAGGACCGGGCTGCTTGAAGACGGCCCAGTTTTTCTGGAAGCGGATCAGACCTTCACGCTTTTTGCCGATGATCGCAAAGGCAACCTGGCAGGTGTGTCGGTTAGCTACCGAAAATTATCAGCCGGTGTCAAAAAGGGTGACGTGATACTGCTCGACGATGGTGCGATCGAGCTGAGCGTTGCCGCAGTCAACGCGGCTGCAATCGAATGTGTGGTGGTGCATGGGGGGATGCTCGGTGAGAGAAAGGGAGTCAACTTGCCGGGTGCTCAGCTGGCAATTAGCGCAATCAGCCCGGAATTCCTGGAAAATCTCGAGAACGAAATTGACTTTGCTGTCGCCCAGCAGGTGGATTATATGGCGGCTTCTTTCGTGCAGTCCGGCAGCGAAATCCAGGGGATTCGAGACAGGCTGAATGCGCGCGGCAGCAATATTCCAATCATCGCCAAGATCGAGAATCAGGCCGGCGTCGACAACGTCGAAGCGATCGTGGCGGCCGCAGACGGCATCATGGTAGCTAGAGGCGATCTGGGTGTGGAATTGCCTTTGGCAGAAGTGCCAAGTACCCAGAAAAAGCTGATTCAATGCTCGGTGACAAACGGCAAGCCTGCGGTCACGGCAACCCAAATGCTGGCCTCCATGGAGACCAACCCCAAACCCCCCCGGGCGGAAGCCAGTGATGTGGCCAATGCGATTCTCGACGGTACCTCCGCAGTTATGCTGTCCGGTGAGACGGCGGTTGGACAGTATCCGGTGGTGGCTATACAAACAATGTCCGCGATCGCACTGCGGGCAGAAGCGTCATTGCGGGAATTTGGCTTCCTGCAAACCATCAGGATGACTGAGGCCGCCAAGATTGCCGAGGCTATCGGGCAAGCGGCAGCGCGCCTGGCCGAGCAGCTGCAGGCCGCCGCCATCATCACCTTAACGGATAGCGGGTATACGGCGCGTTTAATCTCGAGACATCGACCAGAGAGTTTAATCCTGGCAGTAACCGCGTCTGACAGAGTAGCGCGCCGCCTGGCCATGAACTGGGGAGTTATTCCGTTGCTTTATGATGAGGAAAATGCGGATAGTGATGAATCGCGGACCAGGTTCGGCTGCGGGCGTGCTCGCGAATTGGGCCTCCTCGAGACAGGCGATGTAGTCGTAATCACCCACGGCACACAGCAGGGTGCAGGCGGCACCGATTTGATACGCGTGCTGGAAATCGACTAGCTTAGCCAGGGCTGATTGAATTCAAGGCCTTGTTGCTTTCACAGTCGCAGAGGTTTTACCTCTCTGATTCGGTTCGATTCTTGATCAGGTCGATCCAGCTTAGCCCAAATCTTTATTAGTTCATTGTACTCAGCACCGCCGAGTCGGTGTAAACTGCGCGTTGACCTTGGCGCCAATATTTACCGCGGGAGAAACCCATGAAGAAAGACACTATCGCTATTCACGGCGGTTACGAAACCGATGCCACCACCAAGTCAGTCGCCGTGCCAATATTTCAGACCGTCGCCTATGAATTCGATGATGCCCAACATGGTGCCGATCTTTTCAACCTGGCGGTGCCTGGCAATATCTATTCGCGCATAATGAATCCAACCAACGACGTGTTAGAGCAACGCGTTGCTGCCATGGAAGGGGGGCTTGCGGCATTGGCCGTGGCATCCGGCATGGCGGCCATCAACTACGCGATCCTCACGCTGGCGAAGGCTGGCGACAACATCGTTTCCACACCGCAGCTGTATGGCGGTACCTATACGCTGTTTGCACATATGCTGCCGAGCCAGGGCATTGAGGTACGATTCGCAGAAGACGACTCTGCAGAGGCGCTGGAAAAACTAATCGATGACAAAACCAAGGCGGTGTACTGCGAAACAATAGGTAATCCGGCTGGTAATATTATTGATCTCGAACCAGTTTGCGCTGCCGCGCATAAACACGGCGTCGCTGTGATTGTGGATAACACGGTTGCAACCCCAGCGCTGTGCAACCCCATTGAGTTCGGTGCTGATATCGTGGTGCACTCTCTGACCAAGTATATTGGGGGACATGGCACTTCTATAGGTGGTGTGATTGTTGATTCTGGCAATTTCCCGTGGGCTGAGCATGCTCAGCGCTATCCAGAGCTGAATGAGCCTGAACCTTCCTATCATGGTGTGGTTTACACCGAGGCTCTGGCAGAGGCAGCTTACATAGGCAGGGCGCGTACAGTGCCTCTCAGGAACACGGGTGCTGCGTTGGCACCGCTAAACGCATTTCTGTTGCTGCAGGGTCTGGAGACGTTGGGTTTGCGCATGGAGCGTCACTGTGAAAATGCGGTGGCGGTCGCCAAATATCTGGAAGCCCATGACAAGGTTGAATGGGTAAGCTTCGGCGGGCTGGAGTCAGATGCAAATTATGCCCTCGCGCAGAAATACTGTGGCGGCGCTCCTGCGTCACTGCTGACATTCGGCATCAAGGGCGGTTTCGAGGCGGGTGTTAAGTTCTACGATGCACTGCAGATGATTAAACGTCTGGTTAACATTGGTGATGCCAAGACCCTGGCCTGTCACCCCGCATCGACTACCCACAGGCAGTTGACCGAAGCTGAGCAGCTGCAGGCTGGTGTGAAACCTGAAACCCTGCGAATCTGTGTAGGAATCGAGCATATCGACGACATAATTGCCGATATCGAGCAGGCATTGTCTGCGGCCTAGGGTCTTTGATCTAGCCTTGGATCTGGACCTCGGATTTAAACCCTGGATTTAAACTATCGGCTTGAATCCTGGGTTTAAGCAATGGCTTAAATTCACGCTCAGTCATAGCCTGGGCGTGGATTAGCAGCGCCAGCAAGACAGCTGGTTTTGACCGGCAGGTAAACCAAGAAGACATGTACAAAGGATTGCGAATGAGACCAGAGCGAACTTTAATCAAGTTGAGTTGCGTGTTATTGATGCAGCTGCTCGCGGTTTCTGCGCTGTCCGCACAGCCTGCCAGTGATCCGGAGGCCGGAGCGCGTGCAGCGCTGGATAGATTCCTCATAGCATTCAATTCCGGAGACAACGAGCTGGTGCGACAGCAGCTGCATTTCCCCCACGTTACCCATCGGGCCAACTCAATCTTTGTCGCAGATCAGCCAGCAGACTTTGCTATCCCTTATGAGTCTAATCGGCGGTCAGGCTGGGCACGCAGTCGTTGGGACAATGTCGAAACTTATCTGGTGTCGGATGAAAAGGTAAATCTGGGTGTCGACTTCTCGCGTTTAAACGCCGCCGGCGAAGTGATCGCTCGTGGCTATGTTTTTTATATATTTACCAAGAAAGAGGGTCGCTGGGCGATGCAGTACCGGGCGGGTAATCTTGGCTCCGGGAACCTCGACGAGGCAGAGTTGGCGCAAGCACAGCGTGATGCGTTTGCGGCCGTGGAATATTTCTTTGCTGCGTTCAACGCTAATGACCGCTTTGCCTTGTCCTACGTGAATCACGTTCCCCAGGCGGCCATCGTGTATGAAGATAATCGCTTTATACTCGCAGAATCCACGAATTCTTCCTTGATTGAAACCGACTTTGATGGACTCAGGGATAGGGAAGATTGGCTCCGCAGCGAGTACTCCGATATCGTCGTTCGCGGTGCCACGCCTGACCGGGTAATATTCGAACTAACCTTTGAACGGATCAACAGTGCGGGTGAAGTCTATATGCGCATTCCAGCGACCTGGGTGATCGCCAGAGTCGACGGACGCTGGGGCATGCAGTTTCGTTCCCTGATGGCTTCCACTATACCGAACTAGCTTCCTGCAATCTTGATCACCAGACCTTTTTCCGGCGCCAGCGTGCCGTCACAAACATCGCGGTACACATCAGCCAGTGCTTCTACGCCTGACAGATTTTCCAACAGCATCCACTCAGCGCTCTGCTGCGTTACTTGCAGGACGAACCGAGACGAGCGCTTCTCGAATTCTGCTGGTCCCCATTCTTTCATTCGCATTTGAATGTGACTTGGAGCGAAGAAAAATTCGCGCTTATCCTGAGGAACGCCCGTGTCCTGCCCAGCCTCATCCCAATGGGTCAGGCCGACATTAAGGCAGAAGGCCAGATTGTCTCCAAGATGCTGTGCTATGCGGGATAGGAGACCGGCGTTTCCGGACATATCGACAATGACAGAAGGCTTAGAGGCATCGATTTCGGTCAGCGCATCATAGCTGATGGTCTGGCCATAGATGCCAAGACTCTCTACCCAGTCTCGATTGCCCGCTGAGGTCAGGCCGATTGACGTGGGTGCCGACGCATCCGCCGCCAATGCATACGCCAGCCCGATGCTGGTCTTGCTTGAAGCACTGACAATGAGCACCTGCTTGGCGCCGTGCCACTGTTTATGCTGCAGGCTGTCCCATAAGCAGTATGAAGTAATATAGAGAGGCCATAGCAGCATGCGGTAAGCGTCCATGCTGCTGTCATAGCCCGGTTCAAAATCTACCCGCCGATAGGTATTGTATCCCGCCGGCAGTCTGGATCGGTGTTCAGCGCCATCAACGAGACGATTGTCGAACACCTCCACATTCTGCATTTTTAGATAACTTCCAGTGGGAAAGTATCCAAATACCCGTTCGCCCACTTCGACACCAGCTGTGCTGCTCTTAACTATGTTTGCAAAACCCCAGACCGGAATAACCCCCCAATTACCTTCGGTATTGTCAGATGACGGGAAGAATTGCCAGTAACCTAGCTGATCACCGGCTGCCGCGTAAGTCACATTGTTTGCACTGAAACCGAATTTGTCGATTTCTAAAAGAAGTTCTCCCTCGGCCAGAGTCGCGTTTGCGTCCAGTTGAGATTCTGCGAGGCGGACTTGGGTGATGTCTGATTTTAAAGTTTGGAATTCTTTCATTTGTCTTGGGACCGGCCTAAAAATTCGAAGTTGATGCGCTTAGAGGCTTTCAGCTACAGATTTGATTTGTCGCTTGCAAGTTACTCTGACGTTTCTAAGCTGTCCACCTTCATCTTTTCGATAAACCGCCAATTCCAGGCTGCCAGCAGGAAATTGATAAGAAGCAGCAAGGCAATGCTCCATTCGAAGGCGTCTTCATAGTCATCATAATTGGGTAGCAGTGCATCGAGAAACAGTGTTAGTACCGCGATGCCAAAAATGAAGAGACACATTAGTTTTTGCACGGTCTGACTTAAGTCTTGTTGACCTAATACGCCCAGGCGATGAACGATTAAAAGCTGGCATAAATAGGTGAGGGAGAAATAGAAGATGATGCCAATACGGCGCATCAACCGGAAATTGTCTCCAAGTGCACCCAGGGAGAGGGTATATAAAACCAGAGCGGCGACAGCAAAGAAGCCCAGGTTACCAATCGTCGGCTTCTCGTAACCCATGCTATTGAGCCGCTTCGAGCATAGTAACCAGTAGTAGAAATAGAGCAATGACAGTGGCAGCATTGCTGCTTTGAAAAAGAAAAAAGCCGTGCCATTGCAACCAGTAGCGCTGATTGAGGTGCAGCCATCCCAATAGGGATTACATAACGCCACATAGCCTTCGGCCACGGCGATTCCGTAGTTGATGTTTATGGCAAGTGTTGGCAACACAAATAGCAAAATTGCGGTGGTGGAGAGACCAGGGCGCGGAAAAGCCGGTAGGAGCATGATTGAGCGGGTTTTGATATTCATGTTCGTGATAGTCTCCTTATCAAAGAATTCATTACGGTGGAAGTGTCCATCAGGCACGCTAGTCACGACAGTTCTGTTATTCTGAACAATAATGAAAGTTTCTAAGACTGGACTTGCGCTGTTAGCGGCAACGCACCTACTGACAGCGCTCGCACAGGGAACAGATAGCAGGCTGGCCGCAGTTTCCTGTAAGCCTGGTTTTGTTGCTGCCAGCGAAAGCTATCCTTTTCTCAGGGAAGATTCGCTAACCGAACTTCCCGATACAAAGCTCACCGTCGAGTCGCTGGATTTCACCCGGCTCAAAATCTTCGATGAATCCAATCCGGATGAAAACAACGCGCTTTTCCTTTGGGCCAACCGCTTTCACATTCTTACGCGGCCTCGCATCATCGAGCAGCTCATGCTTTTTGCCGAGGGAGTAGTGATAGAAGGGCGTTTGCTGGACGAGACTGCACGCATACTGCGCAATCAAGATTATTTTTTTGATGCCGACTTGCGCTTGGTGAGTAATTGCGAATAGCGGGTCGGGATTGAGGTCATCACCAAAGACACCTGGTCGCTGACCCCTAATCTTGCATTCGACTGATCAGGGGGAGACAACACTTTTTCCTTCGGTTTGCGAGACAGTAATTTCCTGGGCCTTGGTAAGCAGTTTGCCATTGCCCGCAGAGAAGATATCGACCGTGAGTCTGATGAGATCAGATATGAAGATCCCAACGTATTTGGCTCCTAGGTTCGTAACCGCACTGTTCTCGTCGATAGTGATGATGGATCAAAAGCGGTTTTTGATCTTGGTCTGCCTTTTTACGCCCTGGACAGTCGTCGCAGTTGGCAAGTGCTGTTAGAAGATGAAACCCGTCGAGATGCGCAGTTCTTTCTTGGCGACGAGATCAGTGAGGTAGAGCACGATATCACCAAAGGGGAGCTTGCATATGGCTGATGGAAAGGTCTTACAAAGGACAGCTATCTGCGCTGGACCGCGGGATTTAGCTACCGTCGTGATCGATTCGGCCCAAGCCCTGAATTGCGGGCACCCAGTTTGTTTCCCGCAGATCGCGAGCTGGTCTACCCGTTCTTGCAGCTGGAATACGGCGAGAACCGATTTGCCACCGCCTTTAATCTGGATGAATTGTACCGAACAGAAGACCTTTACCTGGGGCAGCAACTGCTGGTGCGAGTCGGTTATGCCTCTAAGGAATTCGGCTCAGATCAAAACCGGGTCGTGCTCGAAGGTAGGTACAGCAGCACCCTGGTGTTTGATGGCCGTCAGTTCTGGCAGCATAGTGTGAGTTGGGAGGCGCTGCTCAATAACTACTCCGGTAATTCAGAGGATCTGCTAGTCAGTTACTCCAATCGCTATTTTTTCCGCCATTTTTTGCCAGTAACAACGCCAGCTACGCAAACAATCTTAGCCGTGAAAGGCAGATCTATATGGGTGGCGATCGCGGTGCCCGGGCATTCGACAACCGGCTACAGGTAGGGGACCGAAGTGCGGTGTTGAGCCTGGAAGAGAGGGTCTACACCGACTTGCACCTGTTCAATCTGACTCGCATAGGTGCTGCTGCGTTTTTCGATGTCGGCAGGGCCTGGGAGCCAGGAGCAGATTCTGGTCTACCGGATGACTGGTTGGCCAATGTTGGGTTTGGCTTGCGCTTGATGTCCAGTTAGGCTGCTTCCAGCCGCATAGCCCATCTGGATATCGCCTTTCCCATAACTAACCGAAATCACCCTGCGGTGGACAAGGTGCAGGTCGTTTTCAATATCAAGGGTAGATTCTGACAACGCTTGAGCCAAGCTTTGGATGCAGCGAGAATGATTTTCTAAAGTACTGATATGGGTAGCAACAGATGACGGCGCAACGGCATGAGTGAAAATCTCGCGACAATCGACTGGTTGGTGATTGCTGTCTATCTGGTTTTTCTGATCGCCTTTGCTTATTGGCTTTCCCGCCGCCAGGAGAGCCGAGAAGACTATTATGTCGGTGGTCGCAACATGGGGGCGTGGCCGGTTGCGATTTCAATTATGGCCACACAATGCTCAACCAACAGCATCCTGGGGGCGCCGGCCTTTGTTGCTTTTGCTGCCGGTGGCGGGCTGGTGTGGCTACAGTATGAGTTGGCAGTGCCTTTGGCTATGGCCGGTCTGATACTGTTTCTCATCCCTCTGTTTCGCCATCTGAAACTGGTATCTGTCTATGCTTATCTTGAACAGCGCTTCGATGTAAACACCCGCCTCACGCTTAGTGGTTTATTCCTGTTTTTACGTGCCTTCGCGACATCCGTCACTGTCTATAGCATCGCCATCGTCATCGAGTTAATTACCGGCCTTGAGTTTTTCTGGGCGGTGATTCTGCTGGGCGCTTTCACCGTGGTCTACGATGTCATGGGCGGTATTCGTGGTGTGATATACAGCGACGTGATTCAGCTGGTTATCCTGGTGCTGGTGCTGCTGTTGATCCTGTTCTCTCTGCTCGACATCAATGGTGGTCTCACCGCCATGCTGGATGCGCTGGAACCGGAGCGGCGCCGAACGCTGGAGTTCAACCAGCACGGTTTTGGAGACGGCAACACATTCGCATTCTGGCCAATGCTGATTGGAGGGTTTTTCCTATATCTGAGCTACTACGGCTGTGACCAGTCCCAGGTGCAGCGAACTTTAAGTACCAATGGCATCGATGCCAGCAACCAGGCTCTGTTCCTTAACGGTTTGCTGCGCTTTCCGCTGGTGCTGCTGTATTGCCTGGTGGGTGTTGGAATCGGCGCGTTTGCCAGTCAGACTCCGGAATTCCTTGCCGCCTTGCCGACGCCAAATGGCTCGCCGGAATACAATCTGGCGGTGCCGCTATACATGATTAACAGTCTGCCGGTGGGGGTTGTGGGTCTGTCGATGGTAGCCCTGTTTGCCGCGGCCATGTCGTCGCTGGATTCGGTGCTCAATTCTCTCAGCGCAACCACCATGGAAGACTTCGTGCGCCGCTACCATGACGAGGCTGCCGGATCAGTGTGGTCAGAGCACAGGGAGTTGGTTTACTCCCGCATCATCACAGCGATCTGGGGGGTAATTACCCTGACGATGGCATTCTTTGTTGGTAACATCGCTTCCACGGTATTGGAAGCCATCAATCAAATTGGTTCGATGGCCAATGGCTCAATTCTGGCAGTATTTGCGCTTGGCTTGCTAACCCGACGCGCCCATGGCGGCGGTGCAATTGCGGGTTTGGTGCTGGGTATTTCAGTGAATGCCTCTCTGTGGGTATTTGCACCGCTTATCTCATGGCTGTGGTGGAACGTTATTGGTTTTGTAGTGACCTTCGCTGTGGGCTTTATCATGGGCAGCTTGGCAGTCAAGCCCGGGCCCAGGTCTGAAATTGGGAAACAACTCGACCCGGAGACTCTGGAGAGCAGCGTCAAGGGCTATCTCGCCGCTGAAGCCGGAATCAACTGGCATATACGCAGCGCTTTTTTGGTGGCGTGGTTTGCAGTCCTGGTGGTTTTGCTGTGGTTACTGGCAGGCTGAGACAAAAAACGGGTCAAGCCACTGAAAAAACCTGCGATCGGGTTTTACAATGGTCAGATTGCGTTGGCTTGCGGCCCAGTTTGCTGCCTTTTAAAGTTCCTTTATACCTTTCCTATCTTATTGATATACACAATTTAATTTTCATAGTTTTAGTTCGCATACAATTTGTAACACTTGGCAGCCCAAAAAATTGACCTGTATCAGTAATTCCTTGCTCCCTCCTAGCAAAATCCTTCCCATGGCGATTTGTAACCGCTAGGCGCAACGACAGACAGCCAGCGCCTTGAAAATTGGAAGATTGCAGTTGATTCCAGTGCTTCGAACTAAAGGTATCTAAAAGTAAGAATGGCTGAAAATGAAGTGATACAGACTCTGTGTCATTAGTTCTTAACAGGAGAGCTCCATGAAAACTACTAAACTAATTGGGCTATTTTCAGCAATGGCCCTCACGCCAAACCTTGCCGGTGCCCAGGATGCAATGGATGAGCACCCGACTTACGCGAAGGAAGTCTCAAGAATCATTCAGGAAAATTGCCAGGGCTGTCACCAGCCAGGCCAGATTGGCCCCATGTCATTTACAAATTATGAAGAGGTTCGCCCCTGGGCACCTCTGATTCAATTGAGGGTGGCGCAGAAAGAAATGCCGCCTTACCAGTATGATGACCATATTGGTGTGCAAAATCTGAAAAACGATTGGCGTATGGATCAAGAAGACATTGATACTATCGTGGCGTGGGTGAACGCCGGCGCGCCTTTTGGTAACCAGGAGGACCTGCCTCCACCGAAGCAGTTTCCGGAAGTAGGTGAGTGGCGCCTGGCCTCAGAGTTAGGTGAACCCGATCACGTAATCAAATCATCTGCATGGGATGTGCCTGCTAATGGCCAGGACTTGTGGTGGGAGCCAGAGGTAGATTCAGGCATTACCGAAAGTCGCTGTATCAAGGCTGTTGAAACCCTGCCTTCAAAGGCCGCTCATGGCTCGACTCACCATGCCAACTCGCACTTAGTTGTGATGGACGACGATGGCGAGTGGGTACGCGGTGATCGTCTGTTAGAGTTTGCCTTCGGCAAGCTCGGAGAGAAGGTGCCGGAAGGTGCGTGCCGTAAAGTGCCTGCCAACTCAAAGGTTGGTTGGAGTATCCATTACTACCCAGATGGCAATGCCGTACCTAACGATCAGGTTTCTGTCGGCATCTGGTATCACGATGACGAAGATGAATTCGTGGAAGAAGAATCCTATCGCCAGGATTTGCGCTCCTACAATTTGAGCAGCGGCGGCGACTACCTGATTCCGCCTCACGGCAAGTTGATGACCCAGGGTTTTCATTCATTTGATCACCCGGTTCGCATTTATAGCTGGCAGCCGCACCTGCACTTGCGTGGTGTAGCCATGAGCATGGAAATCTATGATCCAAACATTGGCCGCCGTGAAATGCTGAGTCAAGCGTCCAACTGGAATGCTGGCTGGAACCACAGCCACACCTATGAGGATGGTTATCAGCCGTTGATTCCGGCAAATACAACCATTATCCTCACCGCCTAGTATGACAACAGCGTAAATAATCCGCTCAACCCGGATCCAGACCAGTGGGTTGGTGCAGGACAGCGTACAACTGACGAAATGTCTCACGCCTGGATTGCGGTAACGCATATGGATGACCAAGGCTTCGAAAAAATGCTGGCTGAACGTGAAGAACGTGATCGTCGAACCTTTGCAGGCTCCGGAGGAGATGAATAGTGAAGTTTATTAAGCGAACATTGATAAAGGTCTCGGCTGTTGCCCTGATGGGTCTGTTTGCTGCGCCACTCTATGCGCAGCTGCCGGAACACCTCCGCGACTATCCGCTGGCCACGCGCGGAGCTACCGGTGAGTCAGTGGCACCATTTTTCAACGGCTGGATCAGGAATGAAGATAGATCAATCACATTGATCTTCGGATTTGCTAACCAGAATCGTGAAGCCGTCACTGATATTCCGGTGGGTCCGAATAATTTTATCGAGCCAGCAAAGTATGATGGTGTTCAACCCACGCACTTTCCGGTCTACCAACGTCGCGGTTTTGTGGGTATCCAGGAGCGTGGCGCTTTCGCCATCACAGTGCCAGCCGAAGAGGCGGACACCGAGGTTGTTTGGACACTGACCTCCGGCGGCCAGACCTGGTCTGTTCCCGGACGTGCAACCTCCACATCTTACGAGATGAGTAATGGCGAGCGAGCGCTGGGTTCATTGAAGCCAGCAATTCGCTTTGACATGAATGGACCAGAGGCTGCCAATGTGCAGGGCATGTTCGCGGCGCCTATGGAAACCTCTGTAGGTGATTCCATTACCTTTACTGCTTACGTGCAGGACCGCGGCAATCGTCAGGCCTACCCGGAAAACAAGATGATGCTCTACCCTCTGGGAACCGAGTGGGTTTTGCACCAGGGCCCGACCGGCGCTGTACCTGAGTTCTCTGTGCCTTTGATTACCGGCCGCGAGCGCGCCCAGCAAGTTGGTGAAAGTGGCACTAGTGGCAACAATGGCTGGGAAAAAGTCACCACACAGGCGACTTTTTCTGAACCTGGTGAGTATGTCGTGCGACTGCGCGCCGATAATTTTCAGGCGCCTGACAGCAAGTTTGACAACGTTTGCTGTTGGTCCAACGCCTACATACCGGTGACCGTTACACCTTAATTGCAGTCTCCTGCAAGAACGAATGTATCCTCCTGACTCGTATTTGCTCAGCATGACAAACCCAGCATACCCACCATTTAATCTAAATCAAACTAGCGCAGAATTGGATTCGAGTGCTCAGGAATTGAGACTAATTTTTCTGATCTACGTTGCTCAGTGAAATCGGTGCAGTAAAAAGCCCCACCTCACGATGTGAGATGGGGCTTTTATTTGCTTGTGCTCTTCAGCTGAAACTAACAAGCAGGATGTTAGGCCTGCCCAGCGTTAGCTAAGCCGACTATCAGCGGTTGTCCCGATAAGTGCTAACGGGCGGGAGCTGTGCGCCAGACAAATCAGCAGGAACGCTACCCTCTGCCCGCACCACGTGGGTGAGGGTGCCGATTCCGTCGATGGTGGCCTGAATCATTTCACCATCAACCAGGAAGCCTGAACCCGTGGCGCGTTCCACTCGGCCGGCACCAGTGCCGCCGGAGGTGCCACTTTGCAGCACGTCGCCTGGAAACACAGTAATCAGCGATGAAGCGTACTCGATGAGTTCTGGAATATTGTGAATCATGTCGCCTGCTCGCGCTTCTTGCACGGTCACGCCATCAACCACGGTGATCTGGTGCAGACGGTCCATCGGGTCGCCATAGAACTCTTTTGGCACAATCCAGGGGCCGTGGGGAGCAAATGTGTCGTGCCCTTTGCCAACAAACCAGTCTGAACGAACGCCATAACCACCGGGTGGACGACCGCCGCGATCAGATACATCCATTGCTACCATGTAGCCAAACACATGGTCATAGGCGCGAGAGGCTGAGACGTACTTGCCGGCCTTTCCGAATACGATTGCCATTTCAACTTCGTATTCAATCTCATCACGACCATAAGGCATGATGATGTCATCGCCGTCTCCCACTATGGCTCCGCGGGTAGGCTTCAAGAATAGATAAGGTACGCCGCGATTTTCCTGACGTTCGCGTGTGCGCCGCTCAAGTTCTGCCGCGGTGCAGCCTTCGCAGGCGTGAGTGTAGAAATTCACTGCCGCATTCATCACCTTACTTGGGTATTGAATGGGAGCCATGATGTCCACATCTGCAACCGGATGTACGTAGTCAGGCAGGTTGCGTGATTCCAGCAGACCTTCCGCTACCATCCAGTTGACGACCTCATATACGCGATACTTCAGGCCATATTCATACTGCTCTATGAGTCCCAATATATCCTCAGGCATAGCCATCTTGGCGTATTGGGGACGCAGTTCCATGGCGCGATTTGCCGCTTCGAGTTCCACAATGAGTGAGTCATCGCGAACCACGAGTCCAACTGTGGGTAAATCATTAATGGCGAATGTGCCGACCTTGAAAGGTTCGACGGATTCCATGTCTTGAGCGAAGACACTTGCTACGGAGGTCATCAGGACCAGAGCCGTACCGAGCGTCAGGGAGATAAGGCTTTTTCTTATCATAATTTACTCCCGTGCCGAGGCACTAAAACGAAATTGACGTCTTATCAGCACCAACCGGGCTGGTTGGATGGCTGACAACCAGCAGAAGGTATCTCTCCCTCCCCGACTTGTCCAGATGAAAAAACAGTTAGAGGCGTCTGAAAGCAGCGGTTAGGGCAAAAATGGCGTCGAGAGAGGGTAATGCAGAGGTTTTCTGCCTATCTCTGAGCAATCAGAATGCTGCTCAGCCATTCCAAATCGCCTGCCAGGGGCTTTTCCCCTGTGGGCATACCGTTGCTTGCCAGAATATGGGCCATCAAGGCAGTGCTTTGCTCTGTGCCAAGGCTGCCGGGTTGATCCATCGGCATGGTATTCGCGATACGCAGGTAGAGTGCCGCAGCTGGCGTGCCTGCCCAGATCGTATTAAAGGCTCGGCCGGTGAACTCTTCGATGCTGTGGCAGCGAGCACAATGCTGATCGAATAGTCCCTCGCCGCGCTGCGCCTGGGCTGCTGTGAATATGCCATCCGCCGTGGTCTCGGGAGACTGCTCCATGCAAGCTGCTAACGATAGTAATGACGCCCAAAAGAATCCCGATCGCAAAAATCCAATCATCGCCTCAAGACCTCGGCGGATAATCGAACTGCAGGGCAGGTGGACATTGCGAGCCTGATGAATTGCCCGTGACCCAGTCCTCCAGGGCGCGGCGCTCGGGGTCATCCTTGGAAAACCAGCGGCGGCCGCCGTTATGCATGAGATCCCCTCCAGCATTGGGGTGAAGCGGTTTGTGCAGGAAGCGGCTGCTGTCCGGACGACCCGGATCAATCAGGTAGACGAGATCCTCATAAGCCTGGCGCGATTGCTCTTCGGTCCAATAGGCGTTCGCGGGTGGTTCGACGGCAAATTCGCCGCTGTGACACTCGGCGCAGGGCATGGCGTTTTCGATTGGATTAACAAAAATGGGCTGCACGCAGGAACGGAAAAATTCGAAATCAACTTCCACTACTTCGGAAGCGCCGGCGGTATCTGAGCCGGATGCGATCCACTCGGTAATGAGCCGGTATTCACTGTGGTTGCTGCTGTCCCAGAAAATTCCTCCGGAGTGTCGCTCTCCGCCGGCTGCGGGAGCCAACGGTGCCATCAACAGACGACTGCGATCAGGCTCGCTAGGATTAACTAGCATTGCTACGTTTTCAAAATTCTGTCTGGACTGGGCTTCAGTCCAGAACACCCTGTCACCCTCAAGCGTCAATGGCTGCAGGCCAAGCGGGGCATTGGCCTGGCTGGTATGGCAGGCGACGCATCCCGCATCTGAGCCGATGTAGCCGCCGCGCGGTCGCATGAAGATAGGTTCGATCGCCTCTTTATAAAAGGCATAGTCCAGCCCCTTGGGGGTATTTGGCACACTGATACTGGACTCAGAGAGAGCGCTTTGCGGGCTGGGGCTTTCCTCTCCACAACTAGCCAACAGCAGTCCAGTCATTGTCAGTATTGCGAGCTTGAAAGAAGTTATTTTCATTGCGTTTCTCCCTGCCAGTCACTGGGCATAATGGCAGTAAATATACGCTTTGGAGCCTGCCCAACCGGGAATCGCTTGACCACCTCCATTGCCTCGACATCTACTACCGCAGTCTCGTTGTGGCTGGCGACACCAACCCAGATGTGTTTGCTGTCATTAGTCGCGGTTAGCCAGGCGGGGTTGCCAATGTATACTCGGCCGAGGTATTCATAGTCTGGGAAGCTATAGCCATAGATGTGCGACGTGGCACGACTGGAATGCCAGACCTGACTCTGGTCGGGCAAAACGACTATGCCATGGCTAGGTGCGCTCTGGATGCCATCCGCGGTTTGGTCGGTTCGATTCCAGGCGTCGTCCGGGGGGCTGATCTTGTTGATAACTTCCTGGGAGTTCCAGTCTACCTCCCAAAAACCGTGCCAGCCACCGACATTGATGAGCAGTGAGCGGGTTGATCCATCGGGGTTGGTGGTAAAAGCGATGGGGCGGACGCCGCCGGTGAAGGGATTTTGGGTATAGGGTATGGACATCTCCCATGCTACTTCATCTGTTTCGGTATTAATGGCAATGATTTCGCTGGCGCCAATCATGCCGCCCACAGCGTAGCGGCCGTCTGGGGTAACAAAAGTATTGTGAACACCTCCGCCGGTCTCAATATTGGCGACGATTTCATGGGAATCCATATCGATTACCTGAATCAATGGCTCAGCAATGATTGCCACATAGACCTTGCGGGCGCGCATACTGGCGGACAGGTTGTGCGGGCCATTAGCAAGTTGAATGCGTTCTTCCACCTCGAAGGTTCGGGTATTGACCACATCGACAGTTTGTTCGTGTTCGTTGGTGAAATAATAATGGGTGCCGTCGGCGTGCACCGTTGCCCCATGATTATGAGGTAAATTAGGTATATAACCGACTTGCTCCATGGTTTCGGGGTCAAATACGAATACATCCGTGCCGGCCGAGTTTGTCTGCAAGATACGTGTTGGACGGCCCGTTAACGGACCGTCAACCGTATCGGCATAATAGGTTTGAGCAGCAGCAGGGAGGCTGCAGAGTCCAGCCAGGATCAGGCTGCAATAGAAGGGTGTTTTCACAGGGACCTCCAAAATAGTTGTTTTTATAATGTGTGTGCTTTTAGAAAAGTGTGTTGACCTTATCACCGTTAAATTAGGCTATCAATGTTTGCAGTTGATCGGCGTCTTATGGGAGGGCTCTGCAGGCAAGGCAAACCCCCTCCAGATGAGAAGCGTGGCAAAGCTGAGCGTGTAGAGATAGGGTGCTCCAGTTGGCTGCGACTCTAGAAAGCTTGAACGAAAGCTTTGCAATAGCGCGCTAGCCATAGGAAACAATATTGCTGCGGTAACTACATATCGATCCTAAAATTCCTAGGCTAGCGTCAGCGGCAAAGGATTATATAAATGCCTCCCGCGGCAAAAAACTAATCAAAGAAGGGTATGAGAAAGCGTGATGCGCGCCGGGAAATTTAAGAAAGCTTTGGATATGGGGCTTCAGGCGGCAGTTCCCCTGAAGCCCCTTAATTCAAGATTCCGGTTTCTCCTAGGGAAGGTGATTTGTTATCGAAAAAAACCAGTCACAGCTATTCGGTGCTTTCATTTTTGTATTTCTCTGCGATGATATTGGCAGCTCGTTCAAAATCTCGTCTGAGTGCAGAGTTAAAAGCTCTTCTGACTATGAATGCGAATAGCTTGCTGCTGGCTTGATAGCTTACCGTGACGCTAAGTTCGGTATTCTCGTAATTAGTTTCAGTGAGTGAATAACGCGTGATTGAATAGTCGAGGGGAACCGACAGCGTGGAGAGTTCCATGTTGGTATAGTAGGCGAATTCTGTTGGAGCAGTGAGCAGTAGGAAGCGCTGCGCAAGGGTTTCCCCGTTGTCCATTGTTGTAATCCGCAGGCTGCCACGGGCTAGCCTGCCTCGGCTGGCGGAGCCGGCATGATCAAACCGCAGCGCGGCAGCACCATCAGCATATTCGTCCAGCCGAGTGCTGAGAAAATCGAATACATAGTCACGGGGCGCTGCAATGCTGACGCTAACCGTGCTATCGGGATCGGACCGTGTCCGCTGTAATTCTGCTGCGATGAAGTCGCTACCATGCCAAGGGGTTCCATTTTCCGCCCCATGGGTGTCGGGTATAAGCATCAACAGCAATATGACCAAATAGACGCTTCTCATCAGCTTAGACTTTAAAAACCTTATTGCTCATCAATTGATGGTGCTAGCAAAGGCTGTTTGAGCAAAGCCGGGATAGTCCTTGTTGTTTTGCCAGTAAATCCATCAATGCCAAGCACTAAGGATTCCTGGCTGCCCTCTGGTGCCTCAAGATAAGTGCCGAGCATTCGATCCCAGAAACTGAAATTGAATCCGAAATTCTTGTTGTGCTCAGTTTGATTTCGCGAATGATGTATACGATGCATGTCCGGGGTAACGATCACAGTTCTCAGAATTTGGTCAACGGCACGAGGCAAGCCAAGATTGCTATGGTTGAACATGGACATAAGGTTAAGAATTAACTCAGCTAGCAGAACCGCCAAGGCAGATGCGCCGAGTGTAACTATTAGGGCGAGTTTGATCAGGGCTGACAGCAAGATAGAAAAAGGGTGAAAGCGATTGCCGGTGGTGAGGTCGTAGTCTTCGTCCGTGTGATGGACACGATGCAGGCGCCAGAGCAGGGGGATGGTGTGAAATAGCCGGTGTTGCCCATAAATCGTCAGGTCGAAGAGCAGGATAAACAGCGCAATCTCTAGCCAGGGCGGCAGCGTCAGCAGATTGAATAATCCCACATCTCGGTCAGTGGCCCAGACTGCCCCTGCCACGCCAGCCATGGGTACCAGCAAGCGTAAGATCAGGGAGTTGGCAAGGCTCAGCCCCAGATTTGTGGCCCAGCGCTGCTGTCGAGAGAAGTTGCGCTGTCGACGTGGCCAACGAACTTCCGCCAGCGCGAGGATTAAGAACATCAGGGCAAACAACCCCAGCCTTACCCAAATTTCAAGATCAGGCGACAGGGCGTTCAATGCCGCAGTTCCAGGTTTAATAATGGGTAACGGGCTTCTGTTTTGTAGTGCGGCATAGTGTTGCTCACAGTGGTTATTGAGGAACCTGAATTTGGTTTTGGGCGAGCGCTACCAGGGTCCAAACTTATTCCTTCAAGCGAAACTCTCTAATTCTTGCTCGCGAGGCATGGCGTTTTGCGCCCCAAGTCGGGTCACCGCGATGGACGCCGCATGACAGGCGAATTCTATCGCCTCATTCAATGTCGCGCCTCTGACTAGCGCAGTGGCCAGAGCGCCATTGAAACAGTCTCCCGCTGCAGTGCTATCCAAGGCGCTTACTGCAGGCGCAGCGATGACTTCTATGCCCCGCGGAGAGGCCAAGATAACACCTTGTTCACCAAGGGTCAGTGCCACGTTGTTTGCGCCCATTTCTAATAATTGCTCAGCCGCAGTCTTCGCGGCATTGCTGTTTTCGATATCGATTCCCGTCAGCATCGCAGCTTCTGATTGATTGGGCGTGATCAGGAACAAGTTCTGAAACACAGTATCCGGTAGTTCTCTGGCGGGAGCGGGGTCCAGAATGATCTTGCAATTCTTCTGCCTCGCCAGTTTCAGCACATGGCAGACCGTATTTAGCGGGATTTCAAGTTGCAGCATAATCAGGGAATTATCAGGGATATGATTAAAACTTTGTTCTATATGCTGCAGACTTAAGGAGCTATTGGCGCCAGGCGCAACCACGATATGGTTTTCGCCCTTTTCATCCACGCTGATGAGTGCGACACCTGACGTCCTGCTGTCATCCCGGTAAACATGGCTACAGTCGACTAGTTCGTCCTTAAGCCCTGCGATGGCTTCATCACCAAACACGTCGCGGCCAACACAAGCCACCATGGCGACTGCAGAGCCAAGGCGTGCTGCTGCGACAGCCTGATTGGCGCCCTTACCGCCGGGATTCATAAGAAATTCACCACCCAGCACCGTTTCACCGGGGCTTGGAAGCTTGCCAGCCTTTACTACCATGTCGGTGTTGATGCTTCCGATTACCCAGATAGCAGTGCTGCTATTGCTCATCAATTAATCTCTTATTTTGGCAGCTTTGCTCAGGATGTTACGGCATAGTTCAAGTACAGCTGGGCCATCGACACCGATACAAATAGTGCTTTCAGTCACATCATCCCACGCGCTAGAAACGTACTCTCTGAGATCATCGCCATGAATGGTCTGGCCCATTGCGATGCCTTCTGTAACTGCTCGAACGGGTTGATTTATCGTAGTGAAGAGATCTGGGGCCAGCAAATAGGCGATCGCGGCAGAATCATGCAGAGGACACTCGAATCTGCCGCTCAGGCTGTGATGGAAATCCAGATAGTATTGGTGGCTGCTGGCAATAAACTTGCCGGCTTCACCAGCGCATTCACGCAGTGATTGCATATAGGGCCGATCCATAATGATTTCATGGGTCACATCCAGACCAACAATGGCAATTGTCATGCCGCTGCGAAATACAATATCTGCTGCTTGCGGGTCGCTGGCGATATTCGCTTCCGCGACGGGGGAGACATTGCCGCTGTGCCGATTGTAACCAAAAGCCCCGCCCATAATGATGAGCCGTTTGACCCGACCAGCAAAATTTGAATCCAGATCCAATGCCTGCGCGATATTGGTCAGTCCGCCAACCGCGATGACGATAGCCTCCCCGTCGTGTTCCTTCGTCACTTCAACCAGCGCTTCAGCCGCTGGCAGCGCTTCGACCTTTGACTGAGGAGCCGGCAGGTCAATGTCGCCAAGCCCATTCTCTCCATGCACATGAATGGGAAAACCTTCTCCCAGACGCTTGCCAATCGATGCTGCAGCACCCTGGAAAACCGGTGCTTCAATACCAAACAAGTCTTTCATGATCAGCGCGTTGCAGGTTGTGTCGGTGATGCTGGCATTGCCGAAGCGGGTCGTGATAGCTAACAGCTCAACGGACTCGGCATAGTGCAAAAGCAGCAGCGCCATGGCATCGTCGATACCAATATCATTATCGAATATCACCGAATGCATTTTGATGATCTGCCTATATATTTCACGGTTGGCTTGTCTTCGTCCATGAGCCAGCAAGCTGGGGGGATGCGGAACCTGTTCGGGCCTCTGCTGATCCCGGGTTTCACTATTACGGGTTTCACCATCAATAGAAACGAACTTAATGCAGAACCATTCGCTAGCGTTGACTCAACGGTGATTGTTGGAGCTTAAAAGCTATACCCCACCAAGTCTACACTGGCTGGAACTGCAGTTATTCTGATGCGTGAGACTGGCAGGGGAAGATTGTAGATTTGCGACAATATTTCCTCTGTAATTAATGCCTATAATCGGGTTGCAGAAATTCGGGAAGAGTCACTAGACGCTGCTGATTCCGAAAGTCTACACTGCGCTCTGCTTCGCAGGCAGATTTGCTAGCATAAGCCAGCTAGCATATTTAGGCAGAAACACTGGCTGCTTGTCTGTGCTCATCTTGCGGCGCTAGCTTCGATAACATCACTGGCGCAGTCAGAACAGATTACGATGCTGCTGACGAACGCCCGGGGAGACGCAGCAAGTGTGCGCCATCAGGAAAATGCGCCAGTCAGCGCAGAAAACAATACACAGGATAATAGGGGCTTCGTTTAGCATGATCAGGTTAACCATTACGCTTTCAGCATTATTAATGCTCACCGCAGTGTCTGCCCAGGATCGCGCAGCTATTGTCCCTGGAGAGGAAGGTGCAACACGCGCCATTAGGAACGGCATCGCGATTCCGGGTCCTGCTCCAGACCGTATTCGAGGAGAAGGTCCGTTCGAGCAGCTACTTATTACCAATGTGATGCTGATAAGCGGTGAAGGCGCGCCACCGCGAGGTCCGGTAACAATTGTGGTGAAAGGGGATCGGGTTGCCGCGATTGAATCCTCTACACCTGCATTGTCCGGAGCTCGAATCATTGATGGCACAGGCATGTATGCCCTGCCAGGTTTTATCGACGCACATACCCACATTGGCAATAGCGGGCAAGGTTTAACCGGTGCAATTACGCCTCCAGAATATGTATTCAAACTGTGGCTGGCTCACGGCATTACCACAGTCAGGGAAGTTGGTAGCGGTATGGGACTAGATTGGACCGTAGCCCATCGAGAGCGCAGTATCGCTGGAGAAATTACAGCGCCCAGACTGGTAGTGCATGCGATGTTTCCAGGGGGATCAGTAACCAGCGCAGAAGGCGCTGAGGCCTGGGTTCGGGAAGTGCAGCGCCGCGGAGCCGATGGTGTGAAATTGCTAGGCGCGACTCGCGCTGCGACGGAAGCGATTTATGCCACCGCTCGTGAACTGGGTATGGGAACATCAAATCACCATGATCAGACTTCGGTGTACTCCACTAATGTACTGGACAGTGCGCGCATGGGTTTGGATAGCATGGAACACTGGTATGGTCTGCCGGAATCTCTGTTTACTGATCGCACTATTCAGGACTATCCGGTTGACTATAACTATTCCGACGAGCAATGGCGATTCGGTCAGGCGGGTCGGCTATGGCAGCAGGCCGCAGCGCCAGGTAGCCCAAAATGGAATGCGGTACGTGATGAATTAATTGAACTCGATTTTACACTGGTGCCTACGTTTACAATCTATGAAGCCAATCGGGACGTGATGCGGGCACGGGATGCGGAATGGCACGAGCTGTATACCTTGCCGGCATTACAGGAATTTTTTATGCCGGACCCGCGTCTGCATGGCTCCTATCATTTCGACTGGACTACCGCCGATGAAGTTGCCTGGCGTGAAGCTTTCAGGATCTGGATGGACTTCGTTAACGACTTCAAGAACAACGGCGGTCGCGTGGTGACCGGTTCTGATGCTGGTTTTATCTTCAAACTGTTTGGCTTTGCCTATATCAGGGAGTTAGAGCTACTGCAGGAGGCAGGTTTCCACCCCTTGGAGGTTATTCAGGCGGCAACATTGAATGGTGCTGAGCTCATCGGTATGGAGGATGAAATAGGTTCGATCGTGCCGGGCAAAAAAGCCGATATTATCCTGCTGGATGAAAACCCGGTAAGAAACTTCAAGGTTCTTTATGGCACGGGCCACATGTACCTGGACCGAGAAGCAGGTGAACTGAAACGGATTGGTGGTGTCAGCTACACTATCAAAGATGGCATCGTGTTTGATGCCAAACAGCTCTTGGCCGATGTCGAGGCTATGGTGCGCGCGGCCAAAGACCTCTAGCATGCAGTAATCTGGTTCTGCCCAACATACATGTACACATCTGTGCAGTTGGTAATCGCGTATGAATAGCCTGGCTCCTTGAGATGATGCCAAACAAAATCAGCAACTTTAACCCCGCTGGGTATCGAGGGTAGAAAATTGATGAAAGGAATAGCATTCGTAGGCAAGATTTGGCGCATACTGACCGTTGCCGGATTAACGTTTTCGCAAGCGTTGGCGCAGGAAACCAAATCAGGCATTCCGCTGGATGAACCCTGGAAAGAAACAGTTTATGAGTTTGCGGCTAACAATCTGCAGCACACGGCGTGGGGCTTGAGCACAGTGAGCGCGATTACCAGCTGGCTAGGGTATTGGCCGCGGGCGATGGCCTGGAGATCGATGAAGATGTCCTGTTCGCGGCAGCATTTCTGCACGATATGGCAGCCTTCGAACCCTACGCGGTAGCTGGAGAAGATCATTCCAACACCGGTGCTGACGAGGCGGGCACTATCCTGGAGCCAGCTGGTTTCCCGATGAACAAACTGCCGTCTGTGCAGGGCGCTATTCGTGCCCACATGTATTACGCCGAGGTGCCGGCTGAGTCTGTTGCGCAAGTATTGCACGATGCGGATACCCTGAATTTCCTCGGCGCTATCGGCGTGACTCGCATAATTTCCCTTACTACGCGGGAAGGGCTGGCCAAGGATTTGCCTACGGCGGTGGCTACCCTGGAGAATTTCAGTCGTCAATTGCCCGCCAGCCTGGTCACTGCAACCGCAAAGGCCATGGCCGCTGACCGGGTGCAGGAGATGGAGAGTTTTCTGGCGGCGCTCCGTAACCAGAGCGCCGACGGCAGAGCACTCTAAGCTTATTCGCCGGGGATTTCTCCTCAACTTCAAATTTTCCCCCAGTCCTGACGGGCTGGCTCCGGCTGTGCCAATTCAGGGGGCAGGCTTTGGATGTGAATCGGACCGAAATTCCCGATTTTGGGGCGGTTTTCTTGCCCGCGC
>MDTB01045524.1_pt1 | contig 23463 bp, 47 predicted proteins | sample 811161 | NCBI WGS metagenome assembly MDTB01 (sample SAMN05326650, study PRJNA326480) | marine metagenome | isolation source: seawater | place: Mediterranean Sea | collected 2009
ACAAGAATTCCAACCAATAGCTTTCTGTCCATCCAACGCAATCCACCCACACTCGTCTTTCGGAGTCGGTACAGATTCGGGCAGTTTGTAGGGTACTATCGTTATATTCATTCTTTGTTCTTACCATAAAGAAATAAATAGTTTAGTTTTTAATATTGCCTCTACTACCTCTTGAGGAGCTATTTGAAGAATTGTTATTACTTCTGATTGTAGTATTACTACCTCGTGAGTTGTTGTATACAGGCGGTCTATTATTGTAAGATGGTCGTGATGGTCTTACATTAGAGTCAGGTATTACTCTGATATTATTGTTATTAACTCTTGGAATAACAACTCTTGTACCATCAGGTACTACATTGGTATTAACAGGTATATTGTTATTTCGTCCCCAATTAATAATTCGATTAATTTGATTATTGTTGTTAGGTCTTACTCTGTTAATTCTGTTAGTATCTTGGATGTCTGATATTCGTGAACCTCTTGGTCCATTTATAAATGCGTAATTGTTATTACTTGCAGTCAATGGTTCTTGATAGTGTGAGTATCCGTAATGATTCCAACCAGAATACCATCCTTGTGGATATGGATAATACCAATTATAATATCGATGATGTCTAACATGAAATGGGTGATACCATCCAAACCAAGGATAGTTATACGCCCAATCATTCCAGTATTGGTGTGAATTAAAATAAAAATCAAAACTATTCTGAGGATACCATATACCATTATAACGAGGGTGCTTATATCTCCAATAGTATGAATAAGGTTGATTACTCATATACTGAGCAAAGTCCCATCTGAAGTTAAAGTCAGTTCTTAGTTTTCTTCGGAGTTGAAATAAATTCCTAATAGTATCTACCTTAGTAGAATCATTTACTTCAATAATATAATCAGTACTTCTGTAAATACCATCTGCATATCCAGCGGTGTTAAGAGTACTATACTGAAATTGTACACCACACCCAGATAGTAACATTAGTATGATTCCAAACAAGATTCCTTTAATCCAAGATATCCATGCAATCTCATAACAACCAAGGTTGAGTTTTTCCATAAAGTTAAACATGACATTTTTATGCCATTTAATAAGTTTTCTCATATACTCATAAATATGAGATTTTTATTAATTACATCGTAAAGGTTAGATTATTCTCTTTTAACTTATAAGACTTCGCAGGTACACCAAATCGCCAGAAACAATATTTAGTACCTTCGTCAATTTCTGACTTCGTGATATTACCTACCTTCTTAAACATTACTACTTTTTTCATCTTGGGTTTCCAAGTTACTTTTATTCCTTTTAACATATATTTAGGGTTTTTAAATTAAACAAAAATTTCGTGGACATCAAAGACACTAATACTACATATACTACTACATAGGTATAGGCTAATAATAATCCAGCTAATAATATAGATAAACTATATAGTGACTGAGGAAGGACTCGAACCTTCAACCGATACCTTAGAAGGGTATTGCTCTATCCAATTGAGCTACTCAGCCATAGATTAATAACTTTACATAGTAAAGATACGCAAAATAATCTATATATCCAAGGGTTCAATGTTAACAAATTGTAAACTTTTCAACAACTTATTAACAAATGAGCTAAATAAAAGGGGGCTAACTCAGTAGAATACTGGCTTAGAGGGGACTTTCCATAGGGTAAAAAATTGACCCCCGTATGAAAACGGAATACAGCGGTGCGTAACTGTTTGATACTCAACGGTTTCCGTTAAAATACCCCGCCCCCCTCGCCGGCTGGCGCCGGCTCGCCTACTCCGTAGGGGGTTTCTGAAGGTTGTTCTGGTCGGACAGGGCTAGACCAGATTCCCCAGGGCTAACTGGTCTGGCCCTGTGGGACTGTTTAGCTACTTTTATTTTAGCTTATTTTAACGCCTATATACCTATGTCTCTCTGTATACCTATGTATTCTTATACCTTATATAGGCGTTATTTAGCTATTTTTATTCTATCTCACCGCAAGGTCCTCTATTGTGTTTTATGTCACTGCCGCAAAATTTAGGAAAAGCATGTACTCTGGCAATATAAATATACTAAATTTAACCCACTCTGGCAAGGAAAATCGGCAAAAGTTTTCAACAAGTTATTAACAATTTCCATAATTATCTGATTGCCAGGCCTTTATCTACCTCAACCTCGACCAATACTTTAACCTTTTTGCGCTTAAAGTGATACTTTAAGCCGTTTGAGCTAGAAAAAAGTTATCAACAAAGCGCAAAAAGTTATCAACATATGTGTTACAAATCGGTGTTACAAAGCAAAAATGTGTTACAAAATCCATTTCCCTCAGGAAAAAATTGGTTTGCCGCGGAAGACACGCTTGTGCCAGTCCTTATTTCTGTATAATTCGTATATGTGGGGTAATTTGGGTCTGAGTTTATGAAATATGTGGTAAAATTATATTAGCCCTACTAACTTGTCCCATATGTCAAGGGTTACCTCATCTTCCAATTTAACAAAATACGCATAAATAAAGGAATTATTTCATAGGAGTTTACCATTAAGTGGTAAAAAGTGGTAAAAAAGGGGAAGAAATGGGAGTTATTTATCAAGGTAGTGGAAGACTCGATTCATAATGAACCAAAAAAGGCCAAATAAGAAAATTATCTTTATGATTAACATATCTGGGGATAAATAGGGTTGAGGGCATAAAAAAAGTCCTCGTCTGAGAACTTGATTCGATGACTTTATTTGCGTGGTTAATTAAGGACTCTACCCTACGATAATGGTCTTACCTTGATTCCAGCTCATCATATGGTATCTGAAGTCATGTAGGTCGAGGAACTCATGAACTATTCTCCTCATCTCAGCTGAATTACCATGTATGATTTGTGTGTCAAGATAAGGTTTGTCGTACCCTAAAAGGTTTTGCTCTAAAATAGAATTAGCGTCCTTATGTCTTACCCCATGTAGGTCAATTATCTTCATGATAGTATTTCTCTCGTTTATGAGACATTTTACTTAGGTGAAGGAGTTGACCTTGTAGTATGTCTATATGTGTATTATAGTAATGGTCTTTAATTGTGTACACCTCATCGAAATTGTCTTTTATTTCTATAAAGTCTTCACCAAAATAAACGCCAGTTATTTTTTGAGGATTCTGGCTGTTTCTGGCTGCAATTTTGTTTGTATCTTCCATAACTCTTTATATTGCTTTTTATATCGTTTTGAGAGTCACCCCAACCCCACTCGCAGTGGATAAGGTCTCATTCGGCGCTTGTAGAAAATATTTTGGATTTACTCCGAAATTTTTCTTCGACACACGACATCGTTCTATCTCGGAAGGTGGAGTTAGTTATCGTTTCTTGATTGGAGCTCATCAATGATTTCTTCTTCTTTAAAATCGAAGTCCATAACGAATGGTTTTTCACAAAGGTCAATCATACGCCATCTTAACTCTTCACGAGATTCTACGATGGATTCTTTTGTTTTTCTGACTCTATTTCCTACTTGTTTTAATACTTGTTTTACTGTTTTCAATCTGGTTCCCTTAAAAATAAATTATAACTCCCTTTTATTATATATAGTACTTTTTTAGTTATTGGAGTAAAGTCATAATCATTTATCTCGTCAAGGGTAATCCATCTCACTTTCTGATGGTCATTTAGTTTAGGTTTTCCACTCTTATATTTGATTATATATGGATATACCATAATGCTTTTCGTAACTCCGAACATTTCTCTTTCGGGTATTGAATAGTAAGGCCAGATATCAATATCCAACTCTTCCTTCCATTCTCGTTTGATTGCGTTATATGGAGTTTCACCTTCCTCGATTTTTCCACCAGGAAGTTCCCATTGATTGGGGCATATAGTATCTGATTGTAATCTCTGACCTATAAGGACTTTATTTTCATCTATCAAAGCCCCACAAACTATCTTCATCTTTATCACTCCTATCATCTTGAAGTATACCAAGGTCTTTATAGTTAAACGGAATATCGTATTTCTTACACATACGAATCATCATTTCTGTTGCTTTTATCATTTTATCTGGATGTTTATTCCAAATAAGATGTTGTGTCATATGTTCACTAAAACTCATGGTCTTTCGTTTGGTATCTGAAAATCAGACCAATCTCTTCCTTTTAAATTTACATTATCAAAGTAAAATGTCCACTCGTGTTTTCCTGCCCAAATAACTTTTGTAAATCCACTTGGTATAAGTGCTCCACCTGCTGCGTATTCGGGTTCATTATCAAAGTGAACTGTCACCTTAACATTTACCTCTTCAAATACCTTGGATAAGTCTCGTTCAAATCTTTCGAGTTCTTTCCATGGTCCTCTGTTTAGTGATTCATGTTGAAGTGCACAATTTAGATAATTAAATGTTTCTCTGAGAGTTTCTCGGTCAAAACAATTAAATGCTGCTGCGGGTGCCATATGACCTTTGTCATATACATTTGCTTTATAGTCATTATTATCTGAAGTTTTCCATCCTTTGGGTTTCCAAAAATCCATACCACTTCTACTGATTTCTCCTGTTGGACACATTATTCTATATGTCACTTGAAGTGGTTGTTCATAGTCTTCACTATATATCACATCATATAGTTCACCATCGTAAAGTTTTTGTGCATTTAAAGTAGTTGCACTCCACATGAATAAAAAATACACCAATGCGAACCACATTAGTGCATTAAAAGAGTCAAAATTATTATTTTTCATTTTTATATGCATTGTGTCTTGATAAGACTTTATACTTAAGTGGTGGTCTGTTTCTCTGATATTGATTCATAGTCCACCTAAGTCTGTCTGTTTTTACTATGAATATATTATCTTCACCCTCTTCTGGGTTAATGTAGGTTATTTGAATTTTGTAGTTTTTATATCTAGCCATCTAATTCTAATTTTCGTTCAAAATATTGAGCAGAATCTTGTATTTCAGGATTCTGTTTGATTGTTTGCATCGCAATCATGTCTTTCATTTTGGTTGTTGACCATCCATGAGCTCTTGTAGTATATACAACTTTCGGTGGTAGGTCATCACCTGTAAAAGACTTTCCTATGTAATCCTCACCTAAGATTCTTACATCTGGTTTGAAAAACTTAATTAAATCGTAAAGTTCTTCTTCCGTTTGATATACATATACTTCATCGATATATTGTATTGCCATCAATGTTCTATATCGTTCATATAGTGGTATAACTGGTTTATATTTAGATTTTCTATGAAGACTTGGGTCTTTCTGAAGAAATACTATAAAGTGGTCACAATGTCTCTTTGCCTCTTGGAATGTGTAAATATATCCAGGATGAATCAAATCAAAGTTACCTGCGGTAAATCCAACTATTTTATTTTTTTGTGTCACCTTTTTGTCCTAATAATTTTGTTTCTTTTTGTTGTAAGTCTTCAGGTAAATCTTTATTATCTACTTTAATTTTTGTTTCTTCCTCAACTCTTTGAACACAATACTTTCTTTGATTTATGTCACCCTTTCCCCACAACCATCCAATTGTTCCTTTTACTCGTTTTATTTCGTTTTCAATCCCAATCAGATTTTTTTTTAATAAAGACTCATCCCTATCATCTAACTTATAGTTAACATCATATTCTGCAGCTAATTCTAACATTTCTGCCAAGTCTTGCTTTTCATACGCTTCTTTGACTCGTTGAAATTGTTTATGTTTACCACCTAATTTGTCAGGATGGGTTTTAGCCGCGAGTCTCTTATATAAATTCTTGACTTTTCTCGGCGCATCTTTGAGAAGATTTCTCTGCTCATCGAGTTCCCTTTTCTGCCTATCTCGTTCTTTTTTTGCATTTTCAAAATGATGTGAAGGGTCTTCAAACCTCTTCTGATTCTTTTTATTACTTAACTTAGTTGCTTTTTTGTAATATTTGTCAAAATGTGAATCAAAGTCTTTTGTATATTTTTCAAAATCATCTTTGACATCTTCAAGTTCTAACCTTAACCAATCGTACTTTAACTTTAATATCTTTAGTTTTCGACTCACTATTCATCTTTCGAAGGTTCATCTACAATCATACACTCGGTAGTCAATAAAGTACCTGCGACAGAAACTGCCTTTTCAAGTGCCGTTCTTGCAACTTTTGTTGGGTCTATGATTCCCTTTTCAATTAAATCACCAAATTCTTCTGATACTACATCATAACCCATAGTTGATTTGACATCAACAGGTGATGATTGAAATTTATCTAAGATAACATCTGGTTTTAATCCTGCATTTTCTGCAATCGCTTTAAAAGGTTCATCACAAGATTTAAGTATAACTTCTATTCCTTTTTGTATATCTGAATTATCTGCAGATATTGAACCATTTACCAATTCTCTTGCGTGAATAAGTGCTGCTCCACCACCTACAACAATACCTTCTTCAACTGCTGCTTTTGTAGCTAATAGTGCGTCATCAATCCTATCCTTCTTTTCTTTCATCTCGATTTCTGATTGTGCACCTACTTTTAATACTGCAACACCACCACTTAATTTGGATAATCTTTTTTGAAGTTTTTCTTTTTCAAAATCTGACTCGTTTGTTTCAATCTCATTTTTAATTTGAGTAATTCTAAGTTCTAAATCATCTGATTCACCATGACCACCTACAATAACACTTTTATTTTTAGTAGATATGATTCTATCACAAGAACCCAAATCATCCCAAGTTATTTCTTCTAACTCTTTTCCAATACCACCAAAAACAACTCCACCTGTCAATGCACCTATATCTTTTAGTATTTCACTTCGTTCATTACCAAAACCAGGAGCTTTTAATGCCAAACATTTTAAAGTCTGTCTAGCTGAGTTAACAACCATAGTTGCCAATGCTTGACCTTCTACCTCGTTAGCAATTACTACAATGGGTTTATTTTTAGATGATGCGTTTTCAAGAACACCAACAATAGAATCCATATCAGAAATATTACCATCAAATAGTAAAATAGATGGTGTTTCATGAGTAACATTTAGTTTTTCTTGATTATTAATAAAATAGTGTGATAAGTAACCTCTATCAAACTCAAGACCTTCTACAATTTCAAGTTCATCTTCTGCAGAGTTACCTTCCTCAACAGTAATTACACCATCTCTTCCAACTTGGTGCATTGCCTCACCAATCATATCACCAATAGTTACATCACCATTTGCTGATATTGTGGCTACTTGTTTAATTTGGTCATTAGTTTTTACATCAATTGAAATATCACCTACTAATTTTTCAACAAGATTTTTTGATGCGATATCCATACCTTTTTTAAGTTCGATAGGATTTGAACCTGCTTTTACCTCATTCATACCTTCATTAAAAATATATTGAGCTAATACCGTAGATGTCGTTGTTCCATCACCTGCGTTATCTGCAGTTTGTTGAGCTGCCTCTTTTATTACTTGTGCACCTAAATTTTTAGTATTATCTGTAAATTCGATACCTTTTGCAACTGTAACACCATCTTTGGTAATGTGAGGTGACGCTTCAGTTTGAATTACTACATTTCTACCTCTTGGTCCTAATGTTACTTTTACTGCGTTTGCCAATTCATTGACACCATCTAAGAGTTTCGTTCTTGAACTCTCTCCATGAAATACTTGTTTACCCATAACTTATTTACTTTTCTTTTGTTTTAATTTTGCTTGTTTAATTTGTTCCGCTCTCCATTGTGGTTGTTTACCTCTTAAATTACCTCTTAGATTGTGGAAACAATTATAACACAAAAATCTGATATTTTCTTTCTTATGGTTGGTCCAATCATCGTCTATATGGTCAAGAATCAGAGGGATAGTTCCATCTGTAACTCTTTTTTCATTATAACCACAATTGTGACACTCATGAGGAAAGTTTAATTCAGGTTTATGTGAATTGTTAATTAATCTTTTCTTTAATAAAAAAACAGGATATTTTGGATGTTTACCATCTAATATGTCATTCAATGCATATTTACCTTGAGTTACATTGTATGGTTTCTTAACACCCTTACCTCTTTGATTCTTATGTAAGTCCCAAAGATTCTTACTTGTTTTTTCATCGATATATAATTTGGAATATTTTTGATATGTAGTCAAGGACACATTCAAGAATCTGGCTGCGCCTGAGTTTGACTTTGAGTTCTTCATCGCATATCGAATCTGAGACTCAGTTAGGTTCAAAGGAGTTCTTCCTTTTCCTAATACATAACCATTTGGTAATTTAGTACCTTTTTTCATATCCTTCATTTATATATAAATATGGTCTATCCATATTTTTCCACTATACTCTCTAAAAATTGGAAATCTCTACGAGATAGTGTTTCTCTCTTTTTCTCTACTTTATTATTCAAATCATATAATTTTTTCTTGTCTCTATATGAGAATAAGCCTTTTATATGTATTGGATTAGAGTATAGTATATTTTTAGTATTTTCTACAAATTTAAAGTGTCTATACAACTCTCTCTCTAACATTATTTCCAAAAAACTTGTACACCTAACAATAGAGTAGCTAATACTAAAGATACTGCTACTTTTGGTGTGATTCCTTCGTTAAAAAACTTTGCAACCATTATTGCGTATACAACCATACCAACACCAAATCCTAAAAATCTTGCTGGCCATAACAACCCATCAAACCCTAATACTGAATATTTAGTTCCCCATATATAAAGGTATGATATTGGAATACCAAATAACGCTAATAAGAAAGTGTTTTCTTTAAACCAATCCCACTTAAATTGTCCATTTAGTTGAAAGAACACTGCTATGTGTCCTAACAAAAACCAAAATAAACCTATTAATACATACTTGTTCATTATGCGTTAATTTTCATTAAGATTTCTTGTTCTCTGTATAGGTTTAGTTTTTCACCATCTAATTTAAGTTGAATCCCTGTGTTTGGTACAATAACATTATCACCTACCCTAAGTTTCATAGGTATTGATGTGCCTGTTGTTGTAAATATACCACTACCAACTGCGAGTACCTCACCTTTCATCTGTTCTTTATTAGATTCAGGTTTGTACAATCCACCTTTGGTTTTTTCATCATCTTTAATTACTTTGACTAAGACATAGTCATTTAATGGTTGGTATGATTCATACCACTTCTTTTTTGCAGTTTTTGCCATAACTTCTTTTTAATTTGTTTACAATATACAACTTTTTTCTGATATATACAAGTATTATTGTTGATTTCTTTTTAATATATCAATTACATTTCTTAGGTCTTCTAAATTACGAAATACTATTGAAGTATCTGTAATTATTACCTCTAACTCATCATCCCACTCATCGCTAGTATTTGATGAAAATTCTAATTCATCAATCATTAGTGTATAAAATGCGATTTCCTCGTTATCCACAAAGTATCCATCTACATTTGATGTAATACTATCGTTATAGGATGTTGTTTCTCTTTCAAATCCTAATTCAATCAGGTCTTGTTCTGTTATCACTATATTCTCCCCGCGTCTAGCTTATCAGTATTTTCAATATTTTCAATTAAAAGTTCAATTTTTTCTTTAGTTAAATCTGTGAAACCATCTACTAATAAACCATACACTTCCCAAAGATTTTCTACAACTAATCTTTTTGAACATAAAGGAGTTTTTGCTTTGATTTCTTTTCCGTCTTTTAACCAATCTTTTACTTCGTCTCTTAAACTCATGTTATCATAATTATACCGTTACACTATCAAACCCACCATTCTTATCAACAATAATTCCTTTTGCTCTAACTTGATTAGGGTGTTTGTCACTATTGTTGTTGATTAGGATTCTCTCAGCTCTACCGATTCCCATCACTAATTGGTGGAATGGTATTCCCAAGATATCCATCTCTTGAATAGTATCATGTCTCAAAGACTCAGGTCTAGCAGTAGTCAATACAATATGGTGTCCACTTTTGAACCATGAAACCATCTTATCAACTACACCAGGCAATGCCTTAGACTTGAAAGGGTCAATACTTTCGAAAGGTACTTGGTGAACCAAAGTCCCATCGATATCACTAAAAATTGTTTTATTCATATTTACACATTTTTACAGTACTAATATAACAAATTATTTTTAATTAAACAAACTTTTAATGTTAAATAATTGTTAATTTTTACCAATTTTCTCTTCGTTTTTGTTCATCGTCCCAAACCCAACTGAATAGTCTTGTTTCTTCAGTATCGTGTAGAACAATTGTTTTTTCAGTTTCTTTATCATCATAGAAGTACTCATATCCAAAACATGCGACATCGGAGTCCATGTCTTTTATGATTCTATCGGAAAATATCTTACAACCATTTGCCCAATTAATATCATCATAAGTATCTATTAAATTATTTATCATTCTTGAATTAGGTGTTGAAGCGTATACTGCACAATCAAACAAAGTATTATTTTGTTGTGTTGGTTTCATACCTGTAAAGAATGTTATATTTTCAGAAAGTTTATTCATACACAAATCAAAACTTTGAATTGGTAGTGCGTCTGCGTCAACATAGATTCCACCAATATCTTTTAGTAGTAAACATCTAATCCTATCACAAATGAACGCCCATCGATATAAATCAGGTTCTTTTAAGTAATTTGTTAGAAATGGGTCATCTTTATATCTATCAAAAACCTCATTACCCCAAAGTTTACATTCATATCCTTGGTTTATTTCAGGCATTTTATCAGTAAATCCTTTTATTTGCTCGGGTATGGGTTTATCACCAACCCATAGTTGGTGTATTATCTTTGGTATTTTTGTTTTCATATACTTAAATGTCCTAATTTTTCGTGTAATCTTTTCATATGTTTACAAGGTGAATATGGTCTAAACTCTCTTGCTTTACATTCACAATCTGATATTTGATAATCAATAACAGTAACATTATAATAAGACAATTTACCTGTCTTTTTGTTACGACTACCCATTTCTCTGTACTGCCACTTGTTTAACATGGACAAAATACCCATAGTGAAACATATAGTAATCCAAAAACTCCACCTAGAAACAAGGTAGACACAATTGCCTCTATTGGGTTTTCAATTATACTTTTTACCACATCTCTATTAAAATCATACCAATCTCTCATATTAAAAATTTTCTCTTAATTGTTTTTCTACTTTTTTATCTAATTCTTCAAGATACTCTACTGATTCAACTGAGCCAAGTATCGCTTCATATTTTTTATGTTTGTAAATACCTACAACATATTCTTCACCCCACTCTTTTACTTTTTCTTTGAGAGTTTCTATGTCTGGTAAATATACTTTATTAAATCCCATATTTTTATGCAAATGAACCACTATTAATAAACTTACTAACAACTCCATATTCTGAGTGACTTAAAGCGTCATACCAATCTGATGCCACCTCATCTTCTACAAGAGATATTGGACAATCAAAGTCTGGCTTGTTGTTAACAAATGCTGGATAAACAATTCCTGAGTTAGTGTCAACCCAACTCCCTACTGATTTTAATTCTACTAAATTCATATTTTTTATTTTATTACTCATTATTACATTACTAAAGTACGACAATTATTTGACTTTTCCAAATTTTTAATGTTAACAAATTGTTAAATTTTGCTTAACATTTGCGAACTCTTTATCGGTCATGTAAGTTTTATTACTACTTAGAAACTCTGAAACATCTTTATAGTTATCTTTCAATTCGTTCCACTCATTCACCCAATACTCAACTGTACCCCACTTTGGTTTGTTGTTTACAAAGACATAAGAAGGGAAATACTTCATTGGAGTGCCATTGTCAGTAGTTGGTGAATCCTCTCTGTATTCGTACATATCAATCATGCCATTGAAAGTACCACCTTGTAAAGTGTTTTTCCATTCAGATATTTTATCGAAGATTGAACTATCAACTTGTGAACCATCTTCATTAGAAACATAGATATCACAAGAAGAACCACCACTATATACTGAAGAAGTAGCCCATACCTTTAACGAAGGATAGTTTTTCTTAACATATTGTTTGATTATCGAAGAACAATACTTTGCTCTCATTTGGATGTAGGTTTCATCGTCCCATTTAGTTGAACCTTTTAGTACTAATGCTGATTTTGGTAATTCGTAGATATCACCATTAATTGTTAACTTGATTTTTTTACTCATATTTTTTATTTTATATTTACTATTTCTCATTCTTACATAGTAAAGATACGCAAAAGATGTGGTTTCGCCAAACTTTTAATGTTAACAAATTGTTAAATCTTTTTATTGATAAACCACTTATCAACTTCACTTTGATAATCTTCTTGCTTCCAAAAGGGGTCTAACCACTTTGAATTAGTAACCATTTCTAAATTACACCATTGTTTTAAGTTATCACTTAAATTTTCATAGTGAGTATCAAACTCTGAAAGAGCTATCTTATCTATCGTTGTATTTTTATTTTTAATCATCTCTTAATTATTTACACTACTAAAGTACGAATAATAAATGAGAAATCCAAATAAAATATGTTAAAAAATGTTAAATTTTACCTAAATTTGAATATTTTTCGTGATTTTTCCCAAATATCATAGATTTCATCTTTTTTATATCCAAATTTGACATAATCATTGTTAAATCTCTCCCAACACACTTGTCTAAGGTGTTTTTCATCAAAATTAATGGGCGGATACTCAGTTTTACCAACAAATGGTACTTTAAAATCATCTGGCATAAACCAAAGTTCTTTCAAATCTTCTTTAATATTTTCTGCTCTGATAAGTAAATCTATCTGTTTTGATGTATTATTTACTAAATCCCAAAGATTCCAACCATTAATCCAATCTTGTGTCATAGATTGTAGACATTCTATTGGTCCATTTGATGGGTTAATCATTTCGTGTTGTTCACCTGCATATCCATACTTCCAATAACTTAACCATCTATAATATGGGTGTCTAATACTTGCAATATGAATATAATCATCACCTGCCTCTTCAGGCCAATTGTTTACATGAGTAAAATCGGATGGATGTTCTTCAGAAGGCCAATCAGGATTCAAATCACAATATTCTAAAAAAATATCTCGAACAGACCTTGATGCGACTTTTGCAGGTGCAGTCCAAACAAATTTGTATTTATGACTTATATTTGCACCCCTCTTAGTAAAGTCCATTTATCGTTCCGTATTAAAAAAGAATGTTTGAAATAATCTACCATCATATTTGTCTCTACCAAAGTAGTCTAATGATTGGTGAAAGAAATCACCTCTGTAAATTACTAATCTGTTATATACATTTGCCAATCTATCAGTCATTTCCCATTTTGTATAATCTTGAGAATCTAAATATATTTCATCCATTAATTCTTGGTCATGCGAACCATCTTCTTTTAATGGGTGACTTACTAATCCTGTTTCTTTGTGTTTGAATAAACCCGTTCCTGCACTTAGTGGGGCGTTTGGTGTTAAATAACAAACACCTGCCCATTTGGTGGTGTGGTCTGAATGAATCCAACTTCTTTCTAATGCGGTTGTATACTGATATGCACCTGTATATTCGTCTCCCCAATCAATGATTTTACCCCATTGTGGTTCTAATATACTTTCAATAGTATTCATTACTGATTCATTTAGAAAAGGTTCGGTTCTTTGTCCTGGATAGTTACCTCTGACACCGAAGTCTTGTTGTAGTGCGAATTCTCTTACTTCATCGACATTTGAGTAAAAGTTGTCAACAATATATGCGTTTACTTCCATAACTAATTTTAAAATTTATTTCATGTATTTTGTTATACTCTCAGGTGCGTTATTTTTAACCCACATAAATAGTTTCATTTTCCAAGTCATTTCAGGTAGAATTCCTTTACCTTCTCTTTTAACTGGTAAAGATAAGAATCCTTTTGCTATTCCTTCTACATTGTTTCCTTCTGCGTCTTTATAGAAGACTGTATGGTTTGGATTATTAAGAATCACATCAACTCTACCATTTAATCCATTTGGCATTGCTTTTGTTATAAGACCCCAAACAGTATTTGCTGCACCTTCATGAGTTTTTAATAGAATATCCTCAGGCACCATTCGTTCTCGTTGTTTATTATTATCCATTGCGGTTACATAGTTAGTAAGAATCCATGTTAAGTGTACATTTTTAGATTGATATCCTGCTTTTTTTAACATTGGAATTACATTTGTAATATCTGTAACATCCTTTGCGGTAATATCAAACATTATATTAGGAAGGGTTTCAGGATTATCTTTACCTACTAATAGTTTCTCTAATGAACTATCTTTGATACCCGTTGCTTTTACTAACTGATGTAATGCTCTAACATGGTCAGGTTTTTTTAGTTGTAGGTTTCTTAATTGAAATCCTTGTGATTGTAAACTTCTGATGTTTTCTATTTCTTTTGCTGGAATATTTCTACCAAACTTTTTTATAATTCCATCTATGTCTATTTTACCTAATCTATTTAGAATCTGAAGTTGTTTTTTCATTTGGTCAACATCACGAATTTTGAATGCGGTATTATCTATAAAATGTGAACTTGAAAATCCTTTACCACTACCTGCACCACCTGCTAAAAATACAATTTGACCATATGGTTTTCTTTGATTATATACAATTAACTTTTCGTTTAATTGTTCTTCGGTGATTACTTCTTGTATTAATCCTTTAATCATATATTCCTTTTTGGAAACTTTTCCGCTCTTGTTTTATTATATGGAAACATTTGATTTAATTTATGTTGGCGCTTATCACACCCGCAATCTTCTGCACCTGCAACTTCTGCAATCTTTTCAGCTAATTTATCTAATTTCGTAGCTGATGTGATTTTTTTAATTGTATCACCTAAACCTTTTGATTTATCATTCCACTTCATAAGTTTCGTCTATTTCAACATTGAATCCCTCATTACGAAACAACTCGTAAAGGTTTTCAACCATTATTATGTCTCCATTATAAATATCACACTTTCCATTATTATGAACAATGTTAGCTATTGATTGTCCTTGTGTTATCGGAAAGGATAAATATTTTCTTAAAACTCTAATAACATCTTCGAATGAATGTTCATTATCGTTTAACAAATACAACTTAGCCATTTCTATATGTCATAATTAATAACTTGTTTAATATCATACTTTTTCTTGTACTTTTCAACATAAATTGGTATTTCAATACTTGCACCAATCGCAGCTTCAACATTTACATCGTCATCTGTTTTTACATAAACTATACACTCTTCTTCAAACTGAAGGTCGAGTTTTTTTATTACTATTTTCATTGGGTCTCTCCAACATATCCAAAAGTTCTTTAATGTGTTGACATTTTGTATATTCTTCTATATCAATATAAAAGTCCATCATCTTGCCTAACAACCTTTTTTTAGTAGATTTGTCAATGTAATCAGGATTATACAACAATATGTCGTAAACCTCATCCATCGCTTTTTCTACATATTCTTCAGCCATAAATATACTTTGGAAAGTTAATAAAACTATAATTTACCCACTGCTTCAGATAAAATCCAACCTAAAACACCAATAAGACCACTAAATAGTACCCAAAGTGCTTTTACTACACCACTTTTCCAATCCTGAAGTTTAGATATTTCTAATTTAAGTTCAATCATTTCTTCAGGCATTTCTTGGGAATCTTGTCTAAATTCTGTATTTTTATTTACTCTGACAATAACACCATTTTCTGGATTAAGTAAAGTGTATTTTATGTCAGAAAAATCTTCTTTTAAATCTTGTTGAAATTCATGTAAAGCATTTATTGTTTGTTCCATTCTCTTAAGTTCACCATTAGGTAACTTAGTTTTCATAGAACCAATTTCTTTTAATATTTCTTCAATTAAATCTTTTTGTGTAGCTGCCATTTTCAAATCCCTATTATACTTTATAAATATGAAGTTTTGTACCAAATCGCAGCTTTACTATTAGATTTTTCGTGTTCTGGTCTATCTTTTGTAAAATAGTATAATGCAAATGAATATCTTGATGCCTCATCAGGACAAATCAATGGTATTGGGTGTCCATGTATCGAGTCATCTGTTGTGTTAAAAATAACCGCTCTGTTAAATGTTGGTAATATAGATTTAACTTTTACTAATGGTTCTTTCTCATATAAGTCTAAGTGTCCATTGTAATTCCAATTAGGTGTAAGATATAGTAGTAAGTTGATTCTTCGCCATATATCTTTATTTGGGTGTTTATTATAATCTGAATGTAGTTCTAATCTTCCACCATTTTTTATTTTGTGAATACCACCACCCTCGAAATCTACATCTGCAATCAGGTCTTTTATACCCGTTATGTTTTCTAAAAATAGTAAAAATTGTCTTGAGTTAAAATATTGTAAACATTTCCAAACTGCAGGCATATCAGATTCTATTTTATTTCTTGAAACAGAGTCATATGGAGTCCACCACTTGTTTACTTGTGAATCTCGTTCATCTTCGGGATATCCCATCATGGAATCAAACATCCAATCTTGATGTTGGGACATTTGATTGTAACATTGGATTGCTAAATCGTTTGGTATGAAATCATCGATAACAATGTGTGGGAATGGATTAGCTAATTTGTAATTTGATTTACAACTATTTGCTAATGATTTGTTTATCATAACTTATTTTTATATAGTTCTTGTATATAGTTTTCTAATATCTGTTTTCTTTGTGATGGTTTAAGATGTTCTACTGCAAGTACAGATTTAATTCTAACATCAGGATATTTTTTCTGTAATCTTTGTACTGCTCTTACATTTTTTACTGAGTCATCCATGAATGCAATATCAGTATATCCTTTTTCAATATGTTTCTCAATCCAATCTGCCTTGTCTTTAGGATTATTACTTGCTAATGTAACAGGGTAAACATCCATACCATAAGTGTCTTTAAAAAACTTTCTGATTGGAAACCCTAATGCTCTTGCAGTTAGTATTGTTACCTTTTTTTCTGGATTAGATAACATTTTCTGTAATAGTTTGAAGTTTTTTTTGATTACTTTAGGATTATTCAACATACTATTGAAATCTTTAAAATCAAATTCATCACCCCTTTGTGGTTTGTATTTTGCGTATTGTCCAGGGTCTAATGTAGTTTCTGTACCATCTTTATGTGTAACATAGATATATGCGGTACTCTTTGCGAGTGTATCATCAAAATCAAAAACTCTTAATACTCTACCCATAATTTACCTTTTATACTAATATACAAAAATATTCGCAAATATACAAATTTATTTGATTTTCTTTAGGATAGGTTCGTAATCTAATGCTATCGTATATTGTTCTTTATGTCTATATGCGATGGGAACAAATCTTTGTTTTGTTTTCTTCGATGCGAACTCTGCTAATTGTTTAGTGATGTCATCTTTTGATATACTACCTAAACTATCAATCTTATCTAAATCTTTTGAACTTGCAGGAATACAAACTAAAGTTGGCCCTATACCTAAGAAGTCGGGACTAACCAAATTAAATTTAAACCCAACAAGTTGAGATGGTAGTTGTGCGTCTTTTGCTTTTGATTGGAGTACAACTTTTGCACTTCCATAAAAGATAGGTGCTTCGTTTAATGGTTGTTTTCCTTCGTTCAATAGTTCTTTTAGTTTTATCATAATTTTCTTTATCTTGCGAACAGAATTTGAACTGAAAATATTATTAACCCTGAAAGTAATAGTTTCATCAATGGGTCTTTCTCTCCACTTACAACTTCTGTTTTTGTTTTTGCTTCACAACAATTATCTGGCATTGATTTTGTAGAACCACATCCAACTAATAGTAATGAGCTTAACGACAATGCTATCATCTTCTTTTTCATTGTTAAGCCTCTTTTATAAATATATTAATTAATTTATTAAATAACCATATGGAGTATCTTCAACATCTCTTCCGATTTCCATATTAACTATTCTAAACTCTGCAACTTGTACTTGGTTGATATATGGATTGTAAAACTCACCACTACCTTCTAAGTCTATTCTTCCGTTTTCTACTTTAGTTACATCTACAGTAGCCCAATTTACATAATCATTTTCACCGATTATTTCCAATCCTGCCAATTTATCATCTGTACCTAAATGGTCATATATTCCTATATCTAAAAGGTCATCATTCATATCACCTTCTAAATCATAACAGAATAATGCAAAGTGTTGTCTATCTAACCTTGCAGGTCCGTCATCTACTTGTAAATAAAGTACAAATATTTTTCTTCTGAATCCGTCTACATCTTTTACTGCACCATATGTGTTAATTAGTGAGTATCTTTCAGACGGGTCAAATGAAATACCATCTAATGATATTTCAAAGATTTCTTCTATTTGAGGTTCAACATCCTCTTTTACACATCCTAATAATAGGAAAATACTAAATAATAATAATAATTTTTTCATTTTATCTCAACCTTGCTCTATATGGTATGTCATTTTCTCTCCAGAAAGCGTTCAACATACTATGAAAGTTTTTTATTAACTTTATTGAATTCTTCTTCTCTTCAGGTGTACTAGTATCTAATCTTCCTGGCGGGATGATTCCTTTTGTAAATTGACTAATTTTAAATATACCAACTTCATTTAGTTCGTCATCATGCGGACCAACATCTTTATGAAGTGTTCTATTCATACCTACGCCTTCTTTTTGATAAGTATTCCTACCATGTAAACACCTACCATCTAATGTAACTGGTCCTGGACATTTCTTTCCAAGATTGTCATAGTAAATTTCTTTGACTTGATTAATTCTGTTTGTTTTCTTGAAAGTTTCTTTATCAAATATCAAATCATCATCTACCATTAGAATCATTAACTGTCTACCAAATTTTTTGTCATCTTTCATAAAAGTAAACATTGGTGCGTTCTTTCTTGCCCATTTATACCACAACGCTGATAATATTAAAAACATTTTAGTAGAATCACCTTTTTGTTTTAACATCATCTTTTTAACCATTTTTCTATTCTTGTACACCCACTTTTTGAAATCCATATATACAAACTCATTTGGAGTGTCCATAGGTATTGGTCTTTGTTCATTTATTGATTCATCTTGTGGCATATCTTCAGGGAATTCTACTTCTATAGATTCTTTTACGATTCTAAAGTTGACTACTTTCCTACCATTGATTGTTGGCATACCATAATCGTCCTTACCGATTGATTTAACGGTAGTTCTTTTGTTTTTGAACCTACCTGTTAAAATCGTATCCCCAACCTTTATAGGTAATACTATGTTTTCGTTTAGTTTCATTTATTTGATTTTCTTTAAAATAGGTTCAATATCTAATGCTATCGTATATTGTTCTTTATGTCTGTATTCGATAGGAACAAATCTTTGTTTTGTTTTCTTTGATGCGAACTCTGCTAATTGTTTAGTGATATCATCTTTTGATATACTACCCAAAGTATCAATCTTATCCAAGTCTTTTGAACTCTTTGGAATACAAATTAAAGTTGGACCTTTACCTAAGTAATCAGCATTAACATAATTAAAATTAAACTCAACATATTGAGATGGTAGTTGTGAGTCTTTTGCGTTTGATGTTAATACAACCTTTGCTTTTCCATAAAACATCACTTCGTTTAATGGTTGTTTTCCTTCGTTCAATATGTCTTTTAATTTTATCATAATTTTCTAATTTAATAAATACCCGTAAGGTGTTGCGTCTATATCCAATCCTATTGGATAGTTTTCTAATCTTAAATCAACACTCATATTTCTTTGAATGTATGGATTGTAAAACTGACCTACGGCAGTTAAACAAATTAATCCATTGTGTACATCCATTACTTGAACATCATTCCAAATAATATATTCTTGGTCGCCTGGTATTTCAACACCTGCATATTTGTTATCAGGATTTTCCCAAGTGTATTGTCCGATATCTAATAACGCTCCATTATCATCTGCGTCTGAATCTAAACAATACAATGCGAAATGTTGTCTGTCCAATCTTGGTTCTCCATCATCTACTTGTAGATAAAGGATAAATATTTTCTTGATAGTATCACCGTATTTTATACCACCAAATGTTTTGATTTGTGCGTATCTATCATTTGGGTCAAAAGACTCACCATCAAGTGAAATCTCTAATACAGGTTCTAATATCTCTTCCTTTTCACAGGAAATAAATAAAAATGACAAAACACTTAAAAATACTAATAATTTTTTCATACTAATTTCTCCTACGATATAAATATCATAACCTTTTCATTTTATTTAGATAATCATACATTGAATATCCTAACTTCATACCGAACTTTGAATCGGTCTCGTAATGTGCTCTTCCAATATTTCTACTTCTTGAAATATCTCTACCCAAATTCATGAAATTATACTCATGGTCAGGGTACATATCTGACATTACTTTCGCTATAAGTATTCCTTGACAGGAATGACCACTTGGATATGATGGGGTGTTCATTGACTCCATATATGCTTCTTTTCCAATATCAATCTTTACCAACGGGTGGTCAGCAATTTGATATGGTCTTGGTCTATTATAGTGAATCTTTAGTGTTCTTGTGAATATTCTACTGTCATCTAATAGTTGGTCTACCAAGGATTGGGGAAAATCTAATCCTTGTATATCGCAGTAGTTTTTAAATACTTTGTCAATAGCATCCATTTCTCTGACAAAATCTATATCGTGAGGAAGGTCACTTAACTTCCTTAATTCTATTTTTACTTTTGATGAATCATTCTGAGGTGGTGGGTTACCTTTGAAATACTCAATAGGGAATCCTTGAAGAAGGTTTGGTTTTTGATTTATTACCTTTATATCCTTCTTTCTTGGTTCATCCATGAACCTCATGGATTTTAAACTGAGTATATCACCTAATTTCATCTCCCTTGGCCTCTGTATGGTTTTTTATAGTGTTTACTGTTTTTACCCTTTGACGTTTTTGTCTTAGAGTGAATACCTGGCCTCTTCTTCTTAGGTTTATCGTAATAAGTAGAGGTACCAAATCCTTTCGCTTTTGCCATTTAATGCAACCTTTCTAAAACTGTGAAGCGGACTTGAGTTCATCGATGTGTTCTTGTAACTCTTGTAAGTCAACAGGACACTCTAAATCTAATCCCGCTTTATACATTTCTTCTTTTATACCATCTTTGAATACTATAATGGTCGGTGCCATTCGTATTCTATATTCTTTTTTAGCGTTTGGTGCTTTTGATATATCAATTCTGTAATAGTGAGTTATTCCTTCAACTTTATCCCAATCTTGGAATGCGTTTGCGTCATTAAACTTTGCCCAAAACTCAACTATAACAATTGACATTTCATCGTCACCAAATGCGGACTTTTCATGGATTTTATCATCAAAATTACTATCTGTTATCCAATCTTGTCCAAATACGTTACTAAAACTCATTAATAACGATATTAAAAAAACTATCTTTTTCATGCTAACCTATTTTAGTTATTCTTTTGTATCTCGTACAATCTCTCATCTATCTTATCGAGTTTGTCTTTGATTTCATCTACATCATCTTGAGTATCTAAAATTGTCTGGCGAATTAATTCGTCCTTTAAATCATACTCAGTTCTGTCTATAACAGGCTCAGGTAATTCCTTTGCCTCTTGAATGTCACCCTGTAAGGTGAACCACATTCCAATAACTGTTGCTAAAGTAAATAAGATTACCCCGATTGTTTTTAAATCGAGGGTTATTTTTGTTTCTTCTGATACTTGCTTTGCCATAACAAATCCTCTTAATCCTATCTAAATGTATAATTTATACCAAATGTTGTAATGAAAAATTTAGAATCCCACATTTGAGTATATTCACCTTCTGCAAATAACCCGATTGATTTTCCGATTTTCCATCCAAAGTTTGCACCTGCTTGGTAATCCCACCACTGTTCACCTTTTGCTGCGTCTGCTAACCCATATTGGTCCCAATCGTTTCTGTATAAGTAAGATAGAGGAACTCTTCCTTGTTCATCTGTATCACCCATTACATACTTGTGATATGGTAAAAATGCTGAACCGTATAGGTGTAACCAAAAGTTTGACTTGTAGTGATAGAAATCAAAACCTACAACTGGCGATATCAATCCAAATTCTGAGGTGTTACCTAATATTTCTTGGTTATATCTTGAAATCAGTCTTTTGTAAGGACCATCTCTAAATTGCAAATCCGAAGATGCGACTCTTCTTCCTTCAGGGTCCCACCAAAAATAACCACCTATGTTTTCTTCTTCACCTGAAATTGGATTGAAGATTGTTGTGGTATAAAATGCGTCTTGGAATCCATACTCATATGCCAACTCATACCAATAGTTTTCTTGGTTTCCGTCTCCGTCCAATGCACTTACCCAAATCTCATATGGATTAACTCCATAAACTCTTTCGTGAGTTCTAAATGCTGCACCTGCTGATATAGAGAACTTTTTACCGATTGGTAATCTTCCTCTTACTTCTGCTGCACTATAGTTAAAGTCAAATGCACCTTGATATCTTTGTTCAAGTTTTACGATATGGTATTTACCTGTATGTCTAAGGAAGTATCTTAGGTTTTCCCACTCTTCACCTCTTCTTCGTTCCTTCTCAAAGTGGAATAAGTATTCCCAACCTTGAACTGCTGAAGTTGGTGCGATTAATGCGTTTTGTCTTTCTAAGTTTTGGTCACCTGTCCAAAAGTTACCTGGCTTTCTTTCATATCCAAAACGACCTAATTTACGAATACCGAAGCCGATTCTGTAATCCGATGGAAAGTATTCAGTAACATCTACTACTTCAGGTACATCGTAGATACCTTGTCCATCAGGAGTTCTGATTAGATATTTCTTATCTGAACTTTCATAAGGTGCTCTATAATCACCAGCTCCATATACTGTTGCGTATTTGAAGAAGTTATCATAGAAAGTTTTGAATATTGGTTTTTTGTCTTTCTTTTTTTCATCTTGTGCATTTACACCTGCTGGTATAATCATCAAGATAATCATCAAAATTGATAATAAATTTTTCATCGTGGTTCTTTACCCTTCTCTTCTACTTTTTAGCGAACTTTTCTAACCCTGCAATCCCAAAACAACCTAACGTTACAAATACAAAAGAATTGTATATAAACTCGTTGATTACTAAGTCTTTTCCAAAGTAACCTGTAGCAAGGTCAAAGAATGCGAATAACGTCATTACTGCAAATGACATGAATCCAATCACGTTTTTTTCATTGATATCGTTGTCATCTTTAAAAATGTCTTTAAATGCCATCCATTTTCTCCTAATATATTTTATCATAATATAACCTTTTTATAACTTGTTACTAATATAAATAGTCTGTTTTTCTACAAACTTACTAACATATCCAATAATTCCTCTTGTGGGAACATATCGAATTTATCTTTACGAGTATTGGTGTGTGTCCACATACCTTTTACTCTTCCATAATATGCGTCTTCATTGAATTCAAATCCATCTGCACCTTTTTGTTTTACTTCTTCTACAAGACCTTTTCTTACATCGATATTATCTCGTTCTGCAATCCATAAAATCCATAGTCTTAATGCTTCAATTTGTTTATCTGAATATCTATGCCAATGTTTAAATCCTCTAAATGGTTTGTCCAAAG
>MDTB01181777.1_pt1 | contig 23461 bp, 16 predicted proteins | sample 811161 | NCBI WGS metagenome assembly MDTB01 (sample SAMN05326650, study PRJNA326480) | marine metagenome | isolation source: seawater | place: Mediterranean Sea | collected 2009
AGGCTCGGAATTGGACAAAAAGAGTTAAGCTGTGGTGTGTTGGTTCGAAAAGGTGACCAGGTGAAAAAATATGCCGAATTGCTTCGAGGAGAAGGTTTTGATGTGATTGAGGCCGGACAAAGAACACCGGGATCAGATCATGCTGTGGGAGTGGTAATCAAACATCTCATCGAATGGATAGCGAATCCCGCAAACAATTACAGTCGCGAGGTGCTGGCAATGTCACCAGTCATGGCGATTCTAGAGAAGTATGGGGAAGGCTGGGGCCGCCGTTGGGATGGGGTGGTGAGGGAAATTCAAGGTATAGGCTATGCTCGTTTTGTAAGTGCATTGGTGGCTCCAGAGTGGGGTCGGATGAAGTTATATGGCCGTCGCCGAGCAGAGGATTTGATCGCAGCCTTGGCGGAATTTGATCGGACCGGTGAAGCGTGTCCACGAGCGGCTGCAAATTGGATTCGTGGATTGCAGGTTAATCAAGCTCCCGGAGTCGCTGCGATTCAGGTGATGACGATCCATAAGTCAAAGGGGCTAGGGTTTGATGTCGTGATGTTGCCAGAGTTGCCGGATCGCTTACAGGTTCCGAATGCTGGGGATTTCAAAGTGGCGCGAGGAACTGATTGGCTACTGCAGGTTCCCGGGAAATGGGCTTATCTGGCACACCCAGAAACAAAGTCGGCCTATGATCGTTGGGCCGAGTCTCAAAAATACGAGACGCTCTGCTTGCTCTATGTTGCCTTGACCAGGGCTAAGCGTGGTCTTTATCTATTTTTGCCCGAGGAACCCGCCGCGCGGAGAGGAAAACCGGCGGGTGAGAGGCATGCGACCCCGGCCAATTTGGTCAGACAGTCAACGGATTTGAACTTTTCTGAGTCAGATTCGAATTGGAGCGTGAGTGTCCCTAACTCAAAGAAAGTGGAAGCGGGGAAGATCTTGAAATTACCTGAGGGCAAAGCTCAGAGAACTCGAACGAGTCCGTCTTCTCTGAAAACGGTAAATATGATAGAAGGCGGGACTGGCAGACGACTAGGGATTGAGGTTCATCGCTTGTTCGAAAAAGTTGGATGGTTGTCTCCTGGCGAAGTCCCGGTGCAATCGTTTTCTGCCGCCGGGAAGATCGTGGAAGATTGTCTAAAAAAGAAAGAAATTCATAAAATTTTTGAGAATGATGGGGGGGAACTCTATCGCGAACAGGCATTTGAGTTGATTGATCAAAATAAGTGGATGAGTGGCGTGGTTGATCGTTTGCATCTTTATCGGAACGCTGGAAAAATAATACGAATAGCGATTTTTGATTTTAAGACGGATAGGGTGAAATCGCCTGCTGATTTGCTTGTGCGTTATACGGGGCAGATGCGTGCTTATCAGAGTGCTATGTCTCAAGTGTTTGGAGTTGATTCCTCCATGGTGGAATGTCGGATTGTTTCGACTTCATTGGGTGAAGTGATCGAGGTGAATGGGGAGAAAAATCAGGGAGAGTTAGATCTATTATGAAGGACGAAATTGGTTGGTCCTTCGTTGCTATGAAAGGTTGCAAGGAGGTTGTATCCAGGCACGAAGGCTTTTCGGACCGCCATCGAATGAAAGTTTGGACGGAGAAGACGATTGCGCCGGTTTGGTCTGCAACGAAGGGGCCAATGTCGGTTTGTGTGCTGATAGCTCTTCATCGTATCGGAATGAATGGGAAGTCGTTAGTGGAGGGGGTATGGCCAGAATTGAAAACAGGGTGTCTGACGTTTGATGAGATGTTTTCCCATCAAGGCGGCTATGCCGCATTACACGAGAAGGCTTCGATTTGGGATCGGAAGGCGGTTATAGCCTCTCTCGAAAATCAGGACCCATTATGGGCAGTGGGAACGCATGGCTATCATCCAAGAACAATCGGTTTTTTAGCAGATGAGATTGTGCGTCGGATTGATGGGCGCCCATTGGGCCAGTTTTGGAGGGAGGAAATTGCGGAACCGGAAGAGATTGATTTTTGGATTGGATTACCGGAAGAGCAATTTTCTCGGGTGGCCGAGTTGGTTCCAGCGCGGCTTTCAAAATCTGGAGAGCCAAAGCCGTTTTATGAAGCTCTTCTTACAAAAGATTCGCTGACAAGGCGGGCCTTTTCATCACCTTCTGATCTCGCTGGAGTGAGTGAGATGAATCAGCCGAGGGCTTGGCAGGCTGGTTTTCCAGCGATGGGAGGAGTAGGCTCTGCCCTGGGGTTGGCGAAGTTTTACGACTGGGTCCTTCGCCAAGAATTCTTAGAAGAACTAATTAAGCCAAGGATAAAAGGACTGGATGAAATCCAGAGAATCGAAAATTCCTTTGGTTTTGGCGTAATGCTTGGACTGGGTCCCAATAGAGACTGTTTTGGACACCCGGGGGCTGGAGGAAGTTATGGGTTTGCAAATGTTGAAACAGGGATGAGTTACGCCTTCGTGATGAATCATTTTGAATCTAATCTTTTCCCAAATAAGGAAAGATTAGATCTTGTTCTCTCTGCTGGCTAGATCATCGCAGTTAAGCTTCAAAGTCGATTTTCATTAGGCGCTATTTCTTTTGAAAGATCGCTAGGTGCTTGTCGACGGACTTCCCGGGTGCGTCTGAAAGGGCTCTGGAATTAGGATTGATTATGGATCCGACTTGGACAGCGCCAAGGTTCTTTAGAGCTTCAGTAGCAAGCTCGTGTTCTTTGTCGAAGTAGGAAGTGATAACGAGAAGGCCATCGTCGTTTAATCTTTCAAGGGCTTGGTCGAAAATTTGGGTCCAGACAGGTTTATCGTTCCAGTAATTTTGATGTCGGAGGAAGGCTATATCAGGCGTGCCAATTTCGGCTAGGTCGAGGAGTCGGTCGCCGCGGTGGGTGATGAAGTCAACCGAAGTGTTTTGTTCTTTTGTTTTTTGAAGCTCGTCTTTCCAGCGGGAATTTGCCTGATCAATCTCTGCGGCGCGGATATCGAGCCCTTGAAGGTGGGACGATTTTGATTTTTCGGAGAGTAGCTTGGCTAGGACGCCTGTTTCGTCGCCGCGACCACAAGCGAGATTAAGGAGGGAAAGATGGTCCTTTTTCGAGAGGTGTGGCGCGAGAAGATTGCGAAGATTCGTTTCTAAACTTGCTAGATCTTCCTGAAGGATTTCGGTGAAAGGGGTGTGGGCCACGTAGAGAAGGTAATTTAAGATTCGGATTTTGGAATTTAGAAATTACACTGCAAGGGTGGATTTACCAATCAGACCAAGGCGTAACCGTAAAGGCCCGGGATTACGAGCGCTGATCCGTGAGACTTTACTGTGCCCGGGTGACTTTGTGTTACCACTGTTCTTGCACGATGCTGAGGTGGACGAGGCTATCGAATCAATGCCTGGTTGTATGCGCTGGTCACTCAAGGGACTGGTGAAAGAGGCGGGAGAGGCTTTCGCAGTGGGAGTTCCAGCAGTTATTTTATTTCCGGCAATCGATGATTTATTAAAAACGAAAAGGGGCGAGGAATGCTTTAATCGAGAAGGCTTAGTGCAGCGCGCGATTCGCGCTTTAAAGTCTGCTCATCCCGAACTTGTAGTGATGACGGATGTAGCTCTCGACCCATACAATATCGATGGGCATGATGGCATAGTAGAAGAGGGTGAGATTTTGAACGATCAAACCGTGGAGATTCTTTGCAAGCAGGCCGTGAGTCAGGCAGAGGCGGGAGCAGATATTATTGCTCCAAGCGATATGATGGATGGACGGGTGGGTGCTTTGCGGGCGGCCTTGGACACAGCCGGCTATCAGAAAGTTTCAATTTGTAGCTACACTGCCAAATATGCATCGGCTTTTTATGGACCCTTTCGGGGCGCCTTAGGATCAGCGCCGAAATCTGGTGACAAAAAGAGCTATCAAATGGATCCGTCAAATCGTCGAGAGGCGCTCCGTGAGCTTTTGCTAGATGAGGATGAAGGCGCGGACATTGTGATGGTGAAGCCAGCGGGCGCCTATCTTGATGTGATCAGTGACGTGCGAGAGCACACAACATTGCCCGTAGCGGCTTATCAGGTGAGTGGAGAGTATCTTATGATTAAGAGTGCATCGGCTCAGGGGTGGATTAGTGAAGAGTCAATAATGATGGAGAGTTTGATCGCAATAAAACGTGCGGGGGCTGATGTGATTTTGACTTATTTCGCTAAAGAGGCGGCAAGACAGCTAGGAAAGTGAATTATCCGTAATTCTTGGCGGCTTGAAAGGGTCAAGGCTTCTGGGAGAGTTTTTTGTTAAATGAGTAAGAGATTTGACCCTTTTTCCGTAACAAAATTCTATCATGAGTGAGGATAAAGCTGCCGTTGAAAAGCTCCATGCGAGCTATGGGAGGATGAAGGATGAATTGTCTCAAGTCATTGTGGGACAACATGAGGTTGTTGAGCAGGTTTTAATGGCAATGTTTTGTCGCGGCCACGCTCTGCTGGTGGGGGTGCCGGGGTTGGCTAAGACGCTTTTGGTTTCCACTGTTTCCCAAGCGCTTGACTTGCAATACAAGCGAATCCAATTCACTCCCGACCTCATGCCTGCCGATATTACCGGGACTGATGTGCTTGAGGTTGATCCTGAAACTGGTCATCGTGGGTTCCGTTTTGTGAACGGACCACTTTTTGCGAGTATGGTTCTGGCAGATGAGATAAACCGAACTCCCCCCAAGACACAGGCAGCTCTTCTAGAAGCAATGCAGGAAGGTCACGTCACAGTGGGCGAGCGGACACTAAATCTACCGGATCCATTTTTTGTTCTGGCGACGCAAAATCCGATCGAACAGGAAGGAACATATCCTCTGCCGGAAGCCCAGCTCGATCGTTTCCTCTTTAATATTGTCGTCGATTACCCGAATGCCGAGGAGGAACGTGAGATAATTCGTCGCGTGACTAGTCCAAGCTCAGCAACAGTTTCTCCATTGATGACTGGGCCTGAAATCATTGAACTTCAGAATATTGTAAAGAGAGTTCCAGTCGGTGATCATGTCATTGACTTTGCAGCCAAGCTTGCTCGGGCAACGCGTCCGGGGTCTAGCGAAGCGCCTGATTTTGTAAAAGAGATGGTTGGCTGGGGTGCTGGTCCTCGTGCCGGGATCTCATTAATTTCAGCAGCCAAGGCCCACGCGGTCCTTAGGGGACGGGTTCATGCAACGACGGTCGATGTCGCTGCGGTGGCTTTGCCGGTGCTTCGTCACCGGGTCCTTACCACCTTCAATGCGGAAGCTGCTGGGGTAAAGAGCGACGATATCATTAAGCGTCTTATCGAGGAGCTCGGCGGGAAAGATGCCGACATTAAGATCTAGTCTCCAACCATAAGACCTGAATGGCCGAAGCTGCTGATCGTTTGAAAATGCCTGAGTGCATGCGTTTGCTTGCTCCCGAGGTAGTAGGTTCGCTCCGCCGCCTCGAGTGGCTTTCCAGGTTGCGGAAGCAAGGGACTTTGACTGGGCGTCACTCTAGCCCGGATAAAGGGGTTTCAGTAGAGTTTGCGGAACATCGAGAATATACACTCGGTGATGATTTGCGAAATCTTGATTGGCGAGTGATGGCAAAAAGTGATCGCAACGTCATTAAACAGTATATTGAAGAGACCAATTTGCGAGCGACTATGGTCTTGGATGTCTCTGGTTCCATGACCTTCAAAGGAGGTGAATCCGAGCTCTCAAAGTTTGAGTATGGTCAGTATCTTGCTGCTGCACTATCTTATCTTTTTATCAAGCAGGGTGATGCTTCGGGGTTGGTCACCTTTGATGATGCCATACGTACTTCAATACGCGCTGAGAATAGGCCAAGCCAGGTTCGGAGGATTTGTGAGGAACTTCATGGAACCGAGCCGGGGAAAGAAACCGTAGTCGGTAAAGTCCTCAATCAGGTTGCGGAACGAATTCCAAAACGAGGACTTGTTATTCTCATTAGTGATCTTTTTGACGAACCGGAGCAGATTGTCGAAGCGCTTCATCATTTTGATTATCGTCAGCATGAATTGGTAGTTTTTCATTTGCTGGCTGAAGAAGAGTTAAGTTTCCCATTTCAAAATTTTCAACGCTTTCACGATTTGGAGGGGGTTGAGGAAATGTTGCGGATTGATCCGCAGGCGGTGCGGGCAGCTTACCTTAAAAAGTTAAAGGAATTTATAGCATCGATTGAGTCGGTGTGCGGAAATCTCCGGGCAGACTACGTGCCGGTGACGACCAAGACTCCGGTCTCAGAAGCTCTGGTGCGTTATCTGGGAAGGAGGAAGAGGTAGCATGCTCTTCCGCAATCCACTTTTATTGGCAGGTTTAGTAGGTGTCCTGATCCCCATAATTTTGCACCTGATACGCCGTCAGGCTGCGAAGCCTTACGATTGGGGGGCGATGCGCTTCCTTTTCGATACCGTGGCCGCTCGCCGTCGACGGATGGAGTGGGAAGATTTTTTGCTGATGGTTGCACGCTGCCTTTTGATTGCCTTAATTGTCTTGGCAGTCGCTCGGCCATTTGTGCCGCCTAACTCGGGAATCCCATGGTTATTTGTTCTGCCGCTCGCTTTGCTTGGTGTTGCGGCTTTTGGTGGCTCTTTTGTTCTCTCTTCGATCAGGTGGAAATGGGTGATGCGCGTGTCTGCTATTCTTATGTTGCTTGGGGCAGGGTTTTTAATTTGGAAAGAAAAAGCTCTTAACTTGGAACGGTATCAGACAAGCGAACGCCGCGATGTAGCGATGGTGATCGATGGGTCAACTTCAATGCTATTGAGTCAAAATGGACAGACGACATTTGAGCGTGCAGTTGAGGAGGCAATGGATTTCGTGAAGGATGCACCGAAAGGCACGGCTTTTTCAATCATCCTCGGTGGTCCGGCTCCTGAACTAAAGACTGCAACTCCTCTTACCCATCGCGCCGATGTTTTAGAAGTTTTAGAAAATCTTGAGCCGGTGGGGGGAGCGTTTCGGGCCCACGATGCGCTTGGCGTGGCTACGCTTTCACTTGCCGAGGGAAGAGGTAGTAATAAGGATCTCGTCGTTTTCACCGATCTGCAACGGATCGGTTGGCAGTTCGATAGCACCACTTCATGGGCTAATCTTGGAGATGCATGGGAAGGTTTACCCGATGGTGCGAAGCCTCGGCTTTTGCTCCGTTCGTTTACTCCGCCTGAGAAGTTGCGTAATGTTTCGGTCACTGGGATCGAGTTTTCCCGTGATGTAGTTGGGACTGATCGTGAGGTGGCAATTCGGATTTCGATTGAGAACACTGGAACCGAGGTTGTCACACCTGGCTTAATGAGAGTTACGATAGGTGAGGAGGAATTAGAACCTAAAGGATTGGGGCAAATGGCCTCGGGTGAGAGCTCGATTCTAGACTATCGTTATCAATTTTCGAGGACTGGGCCACAAGTGATTAAGGTGGCTCTCGACGGGAATGATGATCTTGACGGTGATGATGTGGCCGAGAAAGCCATTTGGGTAAAAAAGACCCTGCCTGTTTTAATTGTTGAAGGGAATGCTGGGGCTTCTTTCTTTCAGCGCGCAGGTGGTTACATTTCGCTTGCGCTCGCCCCAGTGTCAGAGAAAGAAGAAACCTTTGTTGATCCTCGGGTTATTGATGCAGCGGCACTGACTCGTGAAAAGATTGACAACGACGCGGTTATTGTTCTGGCAGATGTAACCCGCCTTCCGGCATCGGCCGCTGCACGGATAGCGGACTTTGTTATCAATGGTGGCGGACTGTGGGTAGTCGCCGGTCCCAAGTTAGATCCAAGTTATTATAATTCGTGGAGTGGGGGTGATGGAAAGCTTATGCCCCTGAAGCTTGGAGAAATGAGGCTACCAAAAAATGGAGTGCAGGCTGCTCCTGGGACTTTTGATCATCCAGTTCTTCGTCTTTTTAAAGACGAAGTGGGTCAAGACTTAGGCGAGGCCGTGATTGATGGTTATCGATACTCCTCAAATCTTGTAGAGGGTGCGCTTTCTGCGGCTCGATACAGTGATGGGGAAATTTTTCTGGCAACTCGAAATTACGGCAACGGACGGGTGATTGTAACTACAACTCCTCTTGACGCAAGAATGGGAAGCTTGCCAGCACGTCCAAGCTTTGTCCCTTTTGTTCACGAGATGACCAACTGGTTGGCCGGCGGTCAGACTGTGGATTTAAATGTAAGAGCAAGTTGGAGCCCATCTCTTTCTCTTCCAGGAGGAGGAGGTTTGAAAGCGGAGTATCGTTCGCTAGAAAACCGGGGTGAAAGCATGAATCGTATTGATCCGACGATTGATTTTAATTGGGGGAATCGTGCGCCTGAAGAGGGATTTCCGGCTGATCGATTCGGGGTGACTTGGACGGGATCGCTGGTGCCTCCAGCAACCGGTGAGTATGTTTTTGAGATCACTGTCGATGATGAATTCCAACTAAAACTTGATGGCGAAATTGTTTACGAAGGCGAAGAAGCGGCACAAGGGCGCAGCTCGAAGATCGAGTTAGTGGCTGGTAAACCGGTTGTTTTCTCAGCGAGTTACGAAGAGGAGTGGGGTGGCGCGTGGGTCACTCTCGCTTGGGAACGCCCGGATGGGGTAAAAGAAGTGATTCCAGCGTCGGTCTTTATCCCGGTGAGTCAGGATGAATCGCGTGTAATTTTGGGAGACTCTTTTGCAAAAGACCCAATGGGAGGTGAGCGCGATGTTGCAGCATCTCTTGGGCGGCGCGGCAAGCTTTTGGAGATTGATGGATCGGCTATCCCCGGTGAATATTTGGTGGGAATCCCTGATGTTGTTCAAGATCTAATGTTGGGTGAGAAAGAAGTTCCTCTTGTGGTGGAGCGCGAGGGGGATGAAAGTCGACTCGAATTCTGGAATGAGGATGATCGGAGATTGATTAGGCGAGAGGTTAACCTCATTGAGTTAAAATCAATCAATGATATTTTAGCTGTATTGCGAGGTGAAGGATTCGGTCAGGAAATCTGGAAGATCTTAGCAATAGCAGCTCTCATCTTGTTTTTCCTTGAAGGTTTTTTAGCTCGCTGGGTTTCGAAATCGCGGGGGGCGGGAGAAGAAATTAAAGTGGATTTCGATCAACGGGATGAGGTTCCCGATGAATTTTTAAAGTCAGCTGCTGAAACCAAGGGAGCGAAAGGAGGAATGGCGTGAAAATCCTAATCCGTGCTATTTCAATGTTCTTCGCACTTTGGGGTTTGGTTCTACTTTTAGCTCGTTGGCTAGAGATCAATCCTTTTTGGCCAGCCTGGCTGCTTCCTTTGATCGGAGCTGTTGGGGTTGAATTGATTTTCTGGAGCTATCGATACGAGTCTACTTCAATTAGTTCGCAAAGGGGGCGCCTTTTGATAGGTCTCCGATTGGCAGAGCTTGCCTTGCTTTTGTGGATTCTTCTTCAGCCGGTTTGGAGCCGATATGTTGAGCGGGAGATCGAGCGCGAAGTGATTGTGATGGTCGATGATTCGGCCTCTATGGACCTGGTTGATAAAGGGCGAGACAAGTCACGACTTGAGCTTGCTCGCGAGAAATTGGACAAAAGCGGTTTACTTGCTGAGCTCGATGGAAAGGTTGCAGTTCGTGAAGTGCGTGCGGCAAGGAGGGCTCTTCTTGATGATAATAGTGAAGTGGAAGGTTGGGATCAGGCGACCGATTTAGCGGGAGGTTTGGAAGCTGTTCTTGATCAAGTTCCGCCAGATCAGTTGGCTGGCGTGGTATTACTCAGTGATGGTCGCCATAATCGGTCAGGAAGCGTTGAAGATGTTTCTCGACGATTCGGAATTCTAGACGCTCCTATTGCCGTAATTCCATCGGGCAGTGATGTTCCGCCAAAAGATGCTGCGATCATTTCAGTTCGCTCTCCAGACTCGGTCTATCTTGGCGACCGAATCCGAGTAGGTGCCCTGTTGAAGTTCGATGGATTTCGTGGGAAAAAGGCCAAACTGCAACTGTTTGCGGGCGACAAAGAACTTGAAGCGAAGGAAATTTCTGTTCCCCAAGATAATTATCGTGAAGAGGTGAAATTTCGCCATGCGCCCGAAGAAGGAGGTGTTGGCGAATACCGTATCGTTCTGAGCGGCTTAGTAGACGAAACCTTTGAAAATAACAACGAATGGGAGTTTCAAACCGTGGTGAGCGACGCCCGGACAAATGTTCTTTTAATCGATAGGCATCCGCGATGGGAGTTCCGATACTTACGAAACCTCTTTTACGGGCGCGACCAGTCAATTCACCTACAGTCGGTGTTGCTCGAACCGGATCGGATCTCGGGACATACTCCGCCAAAGGTTGTGGCATCGGCAAGTCGTCCGTTTGGGGAAGCAAATGCAACCCATTTACCTGAAGTGGAAGAAGAATGGCGAAAGTTTGATGTCATTATTGTCGGTGACATTGGTCCTGATTCTTTAAGTGACGATCAGTGGAGGATTTTGGAGGGTTGCGTTAAAGAGAGAGCCGCACTTTTAGTTTTGGTGGCGGGCCCCGAATATATGCCGCATTCTTTTAGGTCGGAAGTTGCGCGCGATCTTATCCCGGTAAGGTATGAGGCTTCGCGCAGGACCTTTTATGGAACTGACGAAGAATTCCGTTTCTCGCTTACTAATATTGGCCGAAATCACCCCATCACAGCGCAGGTTGAAGGGCAGATGAGTAATGAACGTCTGTGGAAACAGTTTCCGGTGATTCGCTGGAGACATCCGGTAGAGGGTTTGCAGCCTGCTGCTGAGGTTTTGCTTTATGCTGAATCCACTAACCAAAAAAAACAGAAGGTCGATTCAGCTACCAGTCTTGATGCAGCACTTTCTGAGGTGGCTCGTCGTCGTGAGTTAGAGGCTGAGAATGCTCTTTTGGTGACCCGCCAAACAGGCGCTGGTAAGGTCGCAATGTTACTTGCAGATCGAAGTTGGCGTCTCCGTGAAGGTGTTGGCGATATCTATCATCATCGTTTTTGGGGGCAATTAGTTCGTTGGGGGGCTGGTCCAAATTTACGCGCTGGTAACGAAAAACTTAGGCTTGGAACAGACCAGTTGACTTACACTGGTGATGATCGAGTCCAGATTATGACACGTTTGCGAGATGGAGAGCTCAACCCAATCGAAGATGAAAACCTAATCGCAGAGGTTACTCACGAATCAGGTGAAGTGACTCAGGTAGCTTTAAAATATCGCGAGGATTCAAACGGGATCCACGAAAATCTTGCGGGTCCGTTTCGAAAGCCCGGGACATATGAGATAAAGGTTCGTGACGAAGTGGTCACGAGCTTTCGTGTAGTTGGTGCCCGAAGCGCAGTCGAGCTTTCTGAGACAACTCTCAACCAACCGCTTCTTGATTCCGTGGCGCAGATGTCGGGTGGGCGCGTTTTTAAGGGCGAAAGTGCTCTTGCAGACCTTTTCCTGAAAGGCGATGAGACGCGGACCGAACTACGAGAGACTTCTCTTTGGGATACCTGGCCAGTGTTTCTTTTGTTGGCAATTCTTCTGACTACAGAATGGGTGATTCGTCGACGCGGAGGTCTTAGTTAAGATTCATCATGCGAGTTTCTGGCTGTCGTTGTCAATTTTACTAGCTACAGGAAGGTTCCGATAATTTCAGAGTTTTAGAAAATTTGTTCTCCGGAGATCGGGGTATTATGAACCATGCCTATTATTTTGATTTGCGGGTTCTTGTCAGATTTTCCTCGTAAGTCCAAAGCTAGATCTACACGGCTTCTAAAGGAGGTCTCAGTTTTCTAATTCTAAGATTAGCGCAAGTGTTACTTGGTAAAAAAGCAATGAAGGTGATAATCTCGGTGCCTAATGATTCGGGCCCGAAAAAAGTTAACGATTTACGATCTAAGAAAGCTAAAGGGAGAGCGCTGTCTTACTCACATCCATGTAAAGTCGCCGGAAGAGGCTGTCGCTGCGGAAAAAGCGGGAGTTGATCTTATGAGTTGCAGTTTTGATTCGCTTGAGTCCCAGGCTCAGCTTCCGAGATTGGTGGAAGCAGCCCCTAATAGTTTTTTTTCCGGTGCAACTCCGCATGGCATAGCTTCGAACGAGGAGGCAATTCGGATTGGCTTTAAGGCGCTTGAGCTGGGAGCAAGCTCAGTCTACTGCTCAGCAAGCCCAAAGATAATTGAAGCGATGGCTAGGGAGGGGATTCCCGTAGTTGGACATCTGGGTCTTGTGCCTCGGCATGTGACATGGACCAATTACCGAGCAATCGGTAAAACTGAAGAGGAGGCGAGGATTCTCTATGATAAAATGAAAGAGCTCGAGTCTGCCGGGGCTTATGCTGCCGAAATTGAGTGCGTTCCTCATCAGCTAGCGAGTTGGCTGTGTGGTGAAACTTCGATGCTTCTTATGTCACTAGGCTCTGGTTCGGGTTGTGACACTCAGTTCTTGTTTTCGGACGATATTCTTGGCGATTATAACGAGAGGCTTCCTAGGCATGCGAAAGCTTATCGTGACTTTTCAGCTGAGTTTTGTCGCCTGCAGGAAGAACGGATTGCGGCCTTTAAAGAATATATTGCTGATGTGGACTGCGGTGCCTTTCCTGACTCAAGTCATTTGATTGAGATGGATGCAGCTGAATTAAAAGCGTTAAAGGATTCAATAAAAGAGTCTTAAGGGAGGATTCGGTTTGTGATGTGACCGTGACGTCGATTAAACGAAAGTTACGATCTCGAAAGCGGGTGGTGAGCTTTTCGTGATCGAAGCCAAGTTCGATTTATCCAGTCTAACATCTCTTACCATTCTGTCTTGATGAGGATTGTTGTAGGTGTCGAAATTTTCGAAGAGCATGAGTTAAACTTCTTTGCAAAATCAATCTTGGAGAACTCCAGGGAAAGCAAGAAGGATTAGAATGATAGGGCTAATAATAAGTAAGGTGGAGTAGACTACATGGCCCGGATTTCTATCATGAAAAATCCTGATGATTAATATCTAGTGGCAAACTTACTAAATCTTCTAATTATGCTTGGTGTAGTGATTCGTTTCCTTTTACCTGACTTCAGTCAGGTTTTATGAAGTGTCCGCGCTGTGTGCAGAAGATTCATCTAGAGGCATCCTCATGTCCTCATTGTGGGTTTACGATGGTGCACGCCGACGGGGTTTTTGGATCCCAAGATATAAAGCTAAAAAAGTTTTCTGATGTTGCTGGTGTTTTTAGAATGAAGGACCGCGAGCCGATGCGGAAGACTTTGGAGGATTTTGAATCGAAGTTTCCCCAATTATTTGTCTCGGTATATTTGGGAGCATTTGAGGATTTAAGCAGTATACGGCAGTATGGTTTCTGGATGCTAAATCGAACCCATTACGTTGATGTTGACCCTCAACGTCCCAATTCAACTGGGATTTTGATTCTAGTAGACGTAAATGCAAAAAGTGCATCCATTACTTTTGGTTATGCTCTAATGCCTTATCTTAGTGAGGAAACGACTTTTGAGGCTTTATCCGCCGGACATCCCTTTTTTCTCCAGGGCGATTATTTGAAAGCGCTGAAGGCAGTGATTAAGAAATTGGAAGTGCTTCTTGTTAAAGGGTGGAAGCGAGCAAGAAAGGACCCCGTTAAGGTGTTGGCTAGGGGTGGGCAGACCCTTAAAGGGAGTAGTTCTGAGCACATTGAGGCCGGAATTTCTGAGCCCTCCAGCGAAAAGGAAGGGGAGGTTAAAGGATGAGAAGGGTGTTCATATTTGTTTTTGTGGGCATGACCCTTTCGGTTTGTGCTCAAGCTCTACGGGAGGACTCTCTCTTAGAAAAGGACGTTTCCGATGGGCTTCCGGAGTGGAATGATCAGGAGTTGGAAGCATTGGAGGCTGGTGATTATGTTCCTGGCTCAAGTTTGATGGGAAAACTGGCGCGTGAAATTCTCGATTCAGAAACACAGGAAGTTATTGTTTTAGATCCGGCGATTCAGGAGCTCCCGGAGGAAGAGCCAAAGTCGTTGGAATGGTCAAAAGCGATTGGAGAAGAATATTTGTCTACTTATTTCAGAGGAGGGATGGATGGGTATTTGGTCGATCCTCAAGAGTTGCTTGCAACCCAGGAATTCAGAGATCGTGAGATTTTTCTCAATCGTCATGCGAAAGACTTCATCATCGATTGCTATTTTTACCTCTTCGATGGCTTGCAGGAAATTCCCGAAGAAGAGAGTCTAGAGGCCCTTGTGGAATCTCATTTCGAGAAAGATAATCCATTGGCCGTTGTTTTTTATTTTATGGGAAATCCGAGACGTTCTCAGCTGGTTTTTTCCAATAGAGTCTTGGATGTTGTGAGATTAGAAGAACGGGAAAAGGTCCTTCGACTTGCGATTGAGGATGCTTTGGAAAAATCTGATCCCGCCTCACAGCTGGATATTTTCTCGATTAAGCTTTCGATGGGCTTGGTGAAACTTGAGGAAATTGTGACCAAGGAAGGTGGCTCACTTTTAGGTGGTGAAAAATTTGTTATGGACAGGAAAAGTAGGCAGCTACCAGATCGAACAAACCTCTGGGACAAACTCACCTCAAATGAATGGTTTTCGAACACTCTGGTTGGACTTTCTTTCTTGGGGCCCACTTGTTTGCTTGGGATTTGGGTGCGTCGAAGTAGAAATAGAGGTAAGACTTACGTTTTTCCGATTGCCGAGGGTTCGGGACTGCTGGATGCTCAACATGGGGCTGGAGTTGGAGGGGTTCTTTCTTTTGTTTCGGCGACAGCCTCGCCATCGAGCCAAACGCAGGACGTGCCCGACTATCTTCAAAAAATTTAAGAATCTTTATTCATAGTTTTTAAGAGTTGATTGCCATTTTTTTCACTTTTTGAGGCTCAAATGAATTGGGCTTTGTTTCGATTCTAATGGTGTCCGGTTATTAGATAATTCATTTTTCCCCACGATTTCACGTCACAATCTTTAGGAGATTGATGTTTTTATGTGTTATCGGATTCGGGAACTGAGTAAGATCTTTTTCGAACTCTCTATGACACCTCTTTTCCGGAAAATTCTTGGAATGAACTGGGTCCTCGTGCTTACGATGTATGGGCTCTTGGTATTTGGGATTTTTGCGATAGAGAGCGCGGCACGACATTTGCCTGGGCCTAGCGGAATCTCGGGTGGTGAGTTTTTTGCAGGACGGCAGAAATTTTGGATCGGTCTTGGAACGCTCGTTTATTTCGGTGCCTCATTAGTCGACTACCGCTGGGTTCGCTGGCTAGGGGTTCCGATTTATATAATTGGGCTTGCGCTCACAGTTAAAGCGATGGGAGTTAACGATGTTTCTCACCGTTTAAGCATCGGACCAATTAGCTTTCAGCCTGCTCAAAGCGCTATCGCGGCTGGGATTTTGGTGATTGCGACTCTTTCTCAGGATCTGCCCAAAATACATCGATTTTTTGGAGAGCCCTTTTTTAGGGTTCTGCTTATTGGGAGCCTAACAGGGATTCCTTTTCTCCTTGTTGTGAAATTGGGTGATATGGGGTCGGCACTGGTTTGGCTGCCGGTTGCCGTAGTCATAATGCTCGTCAGTGGAATTCCGTGGAGGTATTTAATTTTTCTGGCTGCTATTGCAATTGGGATGGCTCCCATCGCCTACTACGCTGTTATGCCGACCGCGTCAGAACGTGGAACGGAGCGAGTTGAAACCTATCTGGAATCGCTCGAAACTGGGGTGGTGGAAAACACCGATGAAACTTACGCCGCTTACTGGGTTTCAACTGCGGTAGGAAAAGCTGGGTGGAAAGGGACGGGATTTGGAGCTACTGAGGAGCAACAGTCACTTCACGCTAAGAAACTGATTCCTTGGACGACTGCTCACAATGATTTTATCTTTGCTGTTATTGCCGAGGAACAAGGATTTAGGGGGGCTCTGTTGTTGATTGCAGCATTCGCCCTCCTTCTTATCCAATGCCTCTTCATTGCTTTTTACAGCCGAGACTTAGCGGGGAGAATTATCGTTGGCGGCGTTGTAGGTCTCTTTTTTGCACACATGTTTGAGAGTATTGGAATGTGTGTCTTGCTTACACCTATTACGGGGATTCCGCTGCCTTTGGTAAGTTATTCTGGTACTTTTGTAGTGATCTGCATGTTTTTATTAGGTTTGGTACAAAGTGTTTGGGTGCACCGTAGTAAATACAAATACATTACGATTGAGACCTAGTTCTTTTGATTGAAGAAAGTTCCCAACCCAAATCACGAGAGGATCTACAAGAGGATGCAATTGCCGTCAGAAAAGAGTAGACTGAGAGATACGATTTGCCGAGAGCTCACCCATTATCAATGAAATACCGTAGACAGGTTTAGCCAATTTTTTCCAAAGAAGGAGAGAGCAGCCTGATTCCTTCATTCAATATTCTGAACCTGTTCGCGTATTTTCTCTAGCTCGGTTTTGGCGCCCACGACACTCTGGCCAATACCAGCATCGTTAGCTTTAGAGCCGATCGTGTTAAACTCCCGATTAATTTCCTGGCAAAGGAAGTCGAGTGATCGACCCACGGGCTCACTGGAATCAAGATACTCGCGGAAACGATTGATGTGAGAGGCGAGTCTTGTTGTTTCCTCGGAGATATCGCAGCGATCTGCAAATAGGGCGATTTCTTTAAGAAGGCGCTCGTCATTGAGATCGATTTCAATCTCAGCTTCCCGTAAGCGGTTGTGTAGGAGTTCACGTTGGCGTTCTACGACATTAGAAGTGGCTTTGCCGATGACTGAGGCATGTGTTTCAAGGGTGTTGAGGCGCTTAAGGAAATCGGTCTTGAGGTCAGCCCCCTCAGCTTTTCTCATTTGAACCAAATTTTTCAGAGAGGCCTCAAGTGCCGGATGAATTGCTTTTTCTGCCTCATTAACATCCCAGACGGAATTAGAGAAGGTTAGGACCCCTGGAGCTTTTATGAAGTCAGATGCTTCGAGGGCGACCGGCCGACCAATGAGATCTGAGATCTTATTGAAAGCGGTCTCAAGAGCTCGAGCCCGGTCCGGATCCACGCTGAACGAATCGTCGCAGCCAGAGACGCGTTCGAGATGAATTGAAATATTCGCCCTTCCGCGGGAAATAAACCTGAGCACCAATTTACGAAGATCGGCTTCAAGAGCCGTGAGTTCGCGTGGAAGACTGAAATGAATGTCAGCCTGCTTGCGGTTGACAGTCGCGATTTCAACCCGGGCAATGAGTCCATCATCCGCGTGTTCAGCACGACCGAATCCGGTCATTGATTGCATATTTCAATAAGTAGTGGAACAGAGATAATTTTACCAGAATCACTTACGGTCTTTTTCCTCATCAGGTAGATCCTCATCAGGGAGGAGTGGATCGTAGTCAGGATCGTCTTCAGGCAGAGGTTCGTGGTTTGGGTTGACCTCCGGAGCCTGATGCTCGCCCGGGTATTCCATGTAGTCATCACTGGCGTCTTTATCTTCGCCCTCTCCAGCAAGATCCATGTTTTCGTGGTCAGCGTGATAGTTTGGATCATGATCATCATCGTCGTCGTCATGATGGTATGGATCATGATCGTCATGATGGTATGGATCGTGATCGTCATGATGGTATGGATCATGATCCGGATCAGGGTCTAAATCAGAATCATTATTCGAAGAGGAAAGAAGGCGAGCCATCCGGTCCTTTTCTTCCTCTTCTTCAAGTCTTTTTACTTTTTTCTCATGAAAGTAAGAGAGCCAAATACAAATCTCGTATAAAATGACCATTGGAACTGCCAGTAGAGAAAGGGTCATCATGTCTGGAGTTGGAGTGATTAGAGCAGCGATCACAAAGATGGCGAGAATCGCGTAAGATCGGGTCTCGCGCATCATGCTGTGGCTGAGTAAACCAATCTTAACTAAAGTCATAACGACCACTGGGAGTTCAAATGCGAGGCCGAAGATTAGGACGAAAGTGGTTGCAAAAGAGATATAATAGCCGATCCGCCAATCGTTGGAGATTCCCATACTCTTGCCCCACTCGTAAAAGAAGGTGAGAACATTTGGTAAAACAAAGAAGTAGGCAAAAAAAACTCCCCCAAGAAAAAGCCCAAAACCAATGGTGAGGGCTGGCCAGAGCGCTTTCCGTTCCTTTTCTTTTAGGCCCGGAACGATAAACTGGAGAAGGAAATAAAGGAGAAACGGAAAGGAGACGATAATCCCAGCAAAGAAAGCTAGTTTCATCGTGAGCATGAAAGTTTCGGTCGGCTTGAGCGAGCTCATGAGCCGGAGGTTTCCCTCGGCGTTTAAGTTGTCCGCTGGCTTGCTCACTAGAAGCTTGAGAGCAAGTTCACGTGCCTCGCTTTTATCGTCCGAGATAGAACTGATGAAATCCTCCCGAGTATCTTCGGGGAGCTTCAGGGAGGCTCGGTAAAGAATAGCGGCTTCGGTGAGCCGACGGGTCCGCTTGTCTGTAGCTCTTTCCCACCATCGATCGGCAAGTCCTGAATCGTATTGCCCTAGCGGGGCTGAAACCTCTGCGAACGTGAGAGCATTTTCCCAATCATCGAGAGAAATTGCTTCTTTTTCGGGAAGGGTGGCTTCATGCCGTTCTACCCAGACCTGCTCTACTGGGCGCCGGATCACCGACATAAGTTCATCCTTGTAAAAAAAACAGGCTAGGGTCGAGATGAGAAGCGTAAGAACAACCCTCGTGACCATAATCCTCAAATCCTCTAGGTGGTCGAGAAAGGGCTTTTCTTCCTCCGGATTAGCCTTATCCCGGAGTTTGAAAATTTTATTGAGAAAAAACATGCGACGGGAAGTTGCATACGCGGGATTTTTCCAAGGACAATGGAAAATTTACCCGGAAATGAACTACGATAAAAAAAGGATGAACTTTCAAGGTGTTGCTCTCCTGCTATGACTTGATAGATTTTCGAGCAGATGCCCACTTTGACTCTCGCTGATTTGAAAGAATCCGTCCCAAAAACGGGTTTTTTCGCGGATCGTGAATGGATTTGGTCTCCTGAGCCTTTTCAGCTCAGTAAGAATCAGAAAAAAATACTCAGTCGCTTGGGGCGTCCTCTTCATCGGTTCCAATGTGCAAGTGACGAGCTTTATCGGCTGAGTTCGGAAGGAAGGCGTCCGGAGTGGATTGCTAAGTTACTTGATGCTGGTAAACCTGACTGGATGATCGCGCATCAGCGGTCAAGCGAGCAGCGCAATGTTATCCCAAGGGTGATTCGGCCTGATTTACTTTTGACGGAAAATGGTTTTATTGCTTCGGAGCTGGACGGGGTTCCTGGTGGGATTGGGACCTTGGCATGGTTGAGTCAAACCTATGAAGAGGCAGGGTTTGAGGTTTTTGGTGGAGCAAAGGGGATGTTAGATGGATTTGCTTCTCTTTTTGAGGATGGTGCTGAGATTCTTGTTTCCGAGGAATCAAACGATTATCGCCCGGAAATGGATTGGCTGGCAGCGGAATTAGGTGAAAAATTCACGGTCCATCAGGCAGAAAAGTGGGAGGCTAGTAAACGCGAGTGTTATCGTTTCTTCGAGTTGTTCGATTGGAAATCTATTCCAGCGATTCGAGAATTGGCAAGAAGTGGTAAGATTACGCCTCCCTTAAAACCTCACTTTGAGGAGAAGCTATGGCTTGCTCTTTTCTGGGCTCCATCGCTCCGCAAGATCTGGGAAAAAGAGCTTCGAGGGAGTCACCTGCAAATATTAAAGAAACTGATCCCCTATGGCTGGCCTGTTGATCCCTCCGAGATTCCTCCTCACGCGGCAATTCCCAGGCTTGAAGTGAGTTCATGGGATGAAGTCGGAGAGTTCAGCCAAAAAGATCGCCGCCTTGTTCTTAAAGTCAGTGGATTTAGCGATCTCGCGTGGGGATCCCGGGGTGTAATGATTGGGCATGATGAGCCATTGGAGCGCTGGAGAACTGCGGTGAACGACGCTCAGTCTCAATTTATGATCCAGCCTAGGGTGATGCAGGAATTCAAGGAAACAAAGCTGGTTGAGCACCCTTATTTCGAACCCAAGACGGGTGAGATTCGCACGATGGAGGGGCGGGTTCGTCTTTGCCCGTATTATTTTGTTAGCCAAGAAGGGCAGAGTTCCTTGGGTGGTTGTCTAGCGACAATTGTTCCAGCAGATAAAAAAAAGATCCATGGAATGCGGGACGGAATACTTGTCCCTTGTATGTAAAAAAATCCGAACGCCCGCGAGGACGAACGGATTTTAAGGAAGTTCAAGAGATGTTACTAATTGCTTTTGTTCCAGCTGTAAACGTTGTCTGAGTCGTTCTTGCCACCAATTTTTCCATCTTTACCCATATGATAACCGATGACCCGGCGATCCCAGATGATTTCGTTTCCAAGGGCTTGCGGCTCACGAAGTTGGTTATCGTAATCATAGTTAAACATGAGACGATAGTATCGATCTGACTTGCTAGGGTTGAACCACGGTCCAACGAGTTCGGCACGGTTCTCAGTGCGTTCGAGGCCGCCGACCGCCGTGTTTCCTTTTCCCTTAGCTTGTTTCCAGGTGAAGAAAGTTTGAAATTTCGGATTTTCGTCTTGGGAACCTTGTTGACCAAGAAGTGGCCCCATTAATCGGTTATCAGTGACTTGCTCAGCATCGATAGCCGAAGTTGTAGCCATTGGAAGGGCTTGGTATTCCTCAAAAAAAGCATCACAAGCCATGGTCAATTTGCTAAGACACTGGGTGGCTTCTGTCTTTTTGGTTGTTTCTAGTGCCTTGTTATACATTCCAAACCCTAGGGAGGCCAGAACGGCGATAATTGAAATAACGACGAGTAGCTCAACGAGGGTAAATCCGCGTCGTGTGAACGAAGTTGGAAGTGTGTGTTTCATGATATTTGGTTGATTTGAGGATCTCGAAAAGAGAATTAGTTGATTTTGAGGAGCTTGGCAACCAAAGCCTTTCCGCATCTGCACTGTGATGACCTATTATCGCACTTCTGGATTAAGCCTGGGAAGTATTTTGATCCTGATTTGTGAAGGCTTACCGACTCAAGAGAGCGATACTTGTTTTTGGAAGTTCTGATACGGTAGTTGTTAAGATCGTTGAGGTAGTCCAAAGTATCGCTATGCCAAAACCAGAGGAGATGAAAAAGCGAATCATTGCGCTTTTGGGTAAGGAGGGTGGCCGACCATGTAATAAGAGTGAACTTGCTCGGGCTCTAGAATTGCCTGGAAGTATGCGCAAGAAGCTTCGTGAAAATCTTGCTGAGTTAGTAGAGGCTGGAGAAATTGTTCATGGAAAGAAGGGGCGTTTCAGCGTAAGTGGTGCGGGTCGAAGTCGCGGGGGCTTAATTGGACAAATTAAAGCGGCCCTGGGAGGACACGGGTGGTTTTTTCCCGACAAAGCAGACGAAGAGAATCTCGCCACTGGGATCGATTTCGATGAGCAGGATCGTTTTTATATTTCTCCCCGCTCGATGGGGATCGCCCTAGACGGTGATATCGTTCGAGCGAGATTGGTGAAAAATAATTCAACCTCTAAGGAACACAATGATCTACGTGCGAGGGTGATAGAGGTTGTAGAGCGACGTTCGAGTAGGGTGACGGGCGTTTTTGTTAAAAAAGGCAAGTTTTCCTCGGTGCAAACCAATGACGAACGTTTACCACCATCTATTCAGATTGGTAATACCCTTAATGCGAGATCGGGGCAGCTCGTGGTCGCAGAAATCACAGAATGGGAACATGCTAAGGATATACCTAAAGGTCACCTTATCGAGATTTTAGGATGGCCCGGGGACCCTGGAGTCGATGTGGAGGCAATCGTCCATCAACACGGGATTAATCCGACCTTTCCTGTCCATGTTGTCGAGGCCGCAAAGAATATCCCGATGGAAATATCAGAGGAAGAAATTGCTCGTCGAGAAGACTGGAGGAAGCGCGATGTGATAACAATCGATCCAAAAACAGCAAAGGACTTTGACGATGCTATCTTGGTCGAGAAAACCGAAACTGGCTGGCGGCTGGCGGTGCATATCGCTGATGTCTCCTACTACATTAAGCCTGAGAGCGTCATGGATCTTGAAGCTCGCGAGCGCGGGAACTCAACTTATCTTGTCGATCGTGTGATTCCAATGTTACCCGAAGAACTGAGTAATGGAATTTGTTCGTTAGTCCCACAAGAAGATAGACTTACTAAATGTGTGGTTATGGATTTCGATACCGATGGCCGCATGGTGAAAAGTTACTTTTGTGATGCTGTGATCTGCACGCCTCGAAAGTATGCCTATGAAGAGGCTCAGGAGGTGATAGAGAATCCAGGTAAAGGCGGAAAACTGGGTGATAGGATCCGTGAAGCCTGGAATTTAGCATCGCTTCTTCGTAGACGCCGATTTGATAATGGAGGATTGGATTTAGATATGCCGGAAGTCAGCATTATTCTAGATGAGGAAGGTGTGCCCACCGGATACCAGCGCGAAGAATACAATGAGAGCCATCAGTTAATTGAAGAATTTATGCTCTCCGCCAATGAGGCGGTTGCGCGAATGGTGAAAAATTCAAATCGACCAACTATTTACCGGGTTCATGAAGACCCTGATCCAGATAGGTTAGAGGAATTTGCTGAGCTTGCCCGTTCCCATGGATATGAACCAGGAGACCTCACCAATCGTCGTCATATTCAAAAGCTAATTAATGCGGCAAGAGGGTCGCTGGAGGAACCAGCTATCAAGGTAGGTCTTCTGAAGAGCCTAAAGAGAGCTTGTTATATGGCTACTCCCGACGGTCATTATGGCCTAGCAAAAACTGACTACTGCCATTTCACCAGTCCCATCCGTCGATATGCTGATCTTGTGATGCACCGTTCCTTGCAACCCTTGCTTAGAAATAGGCCAAAGGAAATCGACCGAACTCCGGATTCTAAGCGCTGTATTGAAATCGCTGAGCACATCTCTGGAACAGAGCGAACGAGTTCGGATGCAGAGACCGAAAGTCGTCGTATGAAAATGTTAGAGTGGCTTGAGCTGTCTTCGCGTCAGGAAAAGCCGCCGGTATTTGATGCAATCATTACCGAAGTCCGGGCGATGGGCCTTTTTATGGAGTGCACTGATATCCTTCAACGCGGGCTTGTGAAGAGAGGTGGTTTTCCTGAGGGGCGCTGGTTTTTTGAGAATAATTCTGACCGCTTCGCGAATAGCAGGGGTCAAATTCTACAATCAGGAACTCGCATGAAGGTAGTGGTTGACGAAGTTGATCGAATTGGAATGAAGGCAGATTTCAAAATCATCGAGGTGATTGGTGGTTCAATTCAAAAAAAGAAAGTTCGTAATTCTGCCAGAAAGGAACCAAGTGGTAAAAAGGACAAATCACTGAAGGGCAATCAAAAGGGTTCAGCTCGCAGGAAGGTCGTTCGGAAGTCAGCTCTCAAGAAAGCTCGCCGCCGGAAAAGGAAGTGAGTGCCTTATTGGAATGATTTGGGGAATGATTTAGGAATTACAGTGTCACAGTAACTGGGCCATCAATTTCCGAAAAGATCGTCCAGGGGGATCGTACGTGGTTCGCCACCTTCGTTTAGACTCTCCTCCTCAGTTTTTTTATCGCTCTTCTTTAATATGTTCTTTTCGCGTGTTGAATAGAGCGACCGGTCAAGATCAGAACGAAGTTGCCCGATTA
>MDTB01008030.1_pt1 | contig 23460 bp, 20 predicted proteins | sample 811161 | NCBI WGS metagenome assembly MDTB01 (sample SAMN05326650, study PRJNA326480) | marine metagenome | isolation source: seawater | place: Mediterranean Sea | collected 2009
GAAATACACGCCTAATCGAGAAATGGTAAAAGAGTATAAATTTCTTGCTTTCCTGGGTAACTCTCTTTTCCATGAAGATTTATGGAGATTTAATAGGCTATCTTTTTGTAGAGCAACAGTAATTGGAGTTTTTTGGGGATGGATGCCTATGTTCTTTCAAATGATACCTGCTGCTTATTGCGCAGTATTATTTAGAGCTAATTTACCATTGTCTGTAGCAGGTGTATGGATTAGTAATCCAATAACTATGCCAGCTATGATGTATATTGGCTATCTATTTGGCAATTATATTCTAGGCCTAGATCCAGTCTATGAAGAATTTAAACTTAGCACAGACTGGATATTTAGTGCCTTTGGTAATATCTGGGAACCTCTGTTGGTTGGCACTTTAATCATTGGTGTTGTTTCAAGTATCATAGGCTATTTTGTAATGCATTTATTATGGAGACTGTATGCTTATAATAGGTTACAAAAAACAAAAAGATAAATCAAAGTATCGTGCCTGAGTCTAGTTTATATATTCTATCAAAATAAGTTAATAGATTATTATCATGAGTTACCATCATTAGAGTTGATTTATTTTTTTTACATAGTTCAATGAGAATTTTAATAATGTTATCAGTATTTTTCTTATCAAGATTTCCAGTGGGTTCATCCGCTAATATTAGCGAAGGATTCGTAATTAATGCTCTTGCAATAGCAACTCTCTGGGCCTCGCCACCAGACAATAAATTAGCAGTGTAATTTGAACGATGACTGAGATCTAAATCATCAATGAGCTGATTAACTTTATTTGTTATATGCCTTTTATTTTCATGTCTTATAAGCAAAGGTAATGAAATATTTTCAGCTACAGTAAGATCATTAATTAGGTTAAAGAATTGAAAAACTACACTTATATTTTCATTCCTAAATTTACATAATTCGTCAGAATCAAGTTCATTTATTATGCAGTTATTAATGGTTATACTGCCAGATGTAACCTCCTCAATTCCAGAAATAAGATTTAATAAAGTACTTTTCCCACTTCCAGATGGGCCAGTAAGCGCAACTACAGAACCTTGATCAATACTCAGATTGATATTCGTAAGCACTTTTGTCTCTGGTGAGAGTGAAGTCGAAGTGTAGACTTTAGAAATATCTTTAATAACTAACATTAACTACTTCCCTTAAAGACTATTGATGGCTTAATTTGTGAGGCTTTGATTGCTGGGTAAACTGATGAAATTAATGTTAAAGAGAAAGTAAAAATGATAATCAATATAATATCATTGTATTTTACTAGTGATGGTATTTTACTGAGATGATAAATATCTGGCGGCAATAGATTAATGCTAAATATGATTTCTATGTAACTTATGACATTATCAATATTATTGGCAAGTAATATACCAAAGATTATACCGAATAAAATACCGATGAGCCCTAAAAAAAGGCCTTGAAGCAAGAAAATATAAAGTACATCTCGTTTGGTAGCACCTAAAGTAACAAGAACTGCAATTTCCCTCTCTTTATTTGTAACTAACATCAGTAAAGAGGATATAATATTGAAAGCAGCAATAGCGACTATGAGCATTAGGATAATGAACATGACTCTTTTTTCATTATTGATAGCAATAAATAGAGATTTATGAGTGTAGCTCCAATCTTGAGCAAAAAATTCATTAGTGTTCTGATTAAATTTGGTTGTAAATAATCTAGATTCCAATGGATTAGAAAGTCTGATCCTGACCTTATCAGCATAAATATTTCTTTTATTATTTTGCTTGAGTGATGATATAAATTCAGAAAGATTTATAAATGTATAAGCATTATTATATTCATAAATTCCAATATCAAATATTCCACTTACACGATATTTTTCTTTAAACTGAATAACTTTTGAATATGAATCATGTCTAAACTGAGTATACAATTCTATCTCATCATCAATACTGACATTTAGTTTATTTGCAATACCATTACCTATAATTATTGACTTAGGAGAGTTTAAAAGATCATCATAATTACCAACAATAATATTATCATGAGTATAGCCTACATTTTTTTCTAAGATGGGATCAACTATTCTAATGAATGAATTTGTTGTTGAATATTTCGAAGATAATAAAACTTCTTTCTCTATATAAGGTGAGTAACCCAATATCTCTCTCTTATTTAAAAGTTTTTCAAAAATAGAATAGTCTGGCTTAATGTTATCATTAGAATATGCAGTAACATGCGATGTAAAACTAAGCACTTTATCTTTTAGCTCTTTTTCAAAGCCATTCATAACTGATATAACTGTAATTAGGATTGATATACCTAAAATAATACCTATGACGGATATTTTTGATATTATATTTATAAAACTCGAATTACTTTTCGACCGCAGAAACCTATATGCCAATAACAATCGCATTAAAATATTATATCATAGGTATTGATGAACCAAGTAAATAAAACAAAATTCATACTATCAGAGGATTATAAATCTGAAGGGATTATGCTGGCATGGCCATCAATATATGAAAACGAGATTTATTGGTTAGATTTATTACGGGTATATTACAAAATAATTAAGAACTGCTTAGTTTTTAATAAAAATATTGTTTTAATAATTCAGAAAGGTAGAGATATACAAGATGATTTAAGATTAGTTGATGAGGATATAACCAATATAATTAAAGGAAAAGGAGAGTTACTTCAATTATATGAGATCGATTATAATGATATCTGGATGAGAGATTATTGCCCACTAACATTAATAAATGAATCTACTAATAAATGCTATTTTAATATTACTAGTTTCAATGGATATGGCAATAAATATGCCTATGATAAAGATAAAGTATTATCTTTAAAGTTTATAAAAAAATATGAGGACCAAAATAATCGTTATCAAAAAGAGTATTTTGAAATTTTTAATAATCTCGTCATAGAGCCTGGTAACATTACATTTGATAAAAATCTTATACTCATAAACAAAACTCCACTGCTGCTACATAATGATTTAGATTGGAAAAGCATAAATAATATACTAAAGAATGGAATTGAAGATTTTCTAGGTATTAGATATGAAATTATTAGTGTTAAGCCTATAAATGGAGATGATACAAGCGGGCATATTGATAATTTGATAAGATTAGAAAATAAAAATTATTTATATTATATGGCAACTGACGATTCTAAACATCCAGATTATAAATTACTTATGAATTTAAAAGATCAAATTATGAGAATTAATTTTGAAAATAAAAAGATAATACCTATATATCATGATCATCATGATGTTGTTAGAGATAGTGAAAATAATATTCTCCCATTTTCATACTTAAATTATATTAGAATAGGAGATTTAATTATTATGCCTATAAACAAAAATACGAGTATATATAAAAAAAATAAAATTAAGAGAATATTTGAATATGCAGATGTAATTTTTATTGAAATATCATGTTTATTACATGAACGAGGCGGGCTACATTGTTGTAGTATGAATATATAGGTAATAGATTATGACTAAGAATAATTTAATAGATATTATTTTAATTCAAAAAAAAATGGGAAATAATATACAAGAAAATATAAATGCTTTATTAAGATCTATTTCAAAAGTAAAAATAAATAAGACGACAATCATAACACTGCATGAATTGTCTTATTTGCAATATATAGCAATAACTAAAGAGTCAAAGAATAAAAATTTAGCTATTTCACTAAAATCAGAAACCATCAAAAACTTTTGTAATATAGCAAAGATTAAAGGAATATATCTAGTATTTCCTTTTTATGAAATTAACAATTATAAGTATTATAATACAACAATCATAATATCTCCTGAAGGTGAAATAATCCTAAGATATAGAAAAAGAAATATACCTAATGAAATTTGCTATCAGGAAAAATATTATTTTTCTTCATCAGTGAATAGATTTCCAGTTACAAAGATAAATGGATTTAATATAGGTCTAATGACCTGCTGGGATCAATGGTACTCGACATCTTACAATGAGTTATTTAAAAAAAATGTAGATTTAATTATTTGCCCAACTGCTATTGGTACTGCTTTTAATGGTAATAAAAAAATTAGTTTGCCCAATGAAAAGCAAAAGTGGATAAATATAATTGTTGCCAATAGTTTAATGATAAATACTCCAATAGTAGTCCCAAATAGGATCGGCAAAGAAACAAAGAAGGGAAAGATGATCAACTTTTGGGGATCGAGTTTTGTTACAAATGCTAATGGAGACATTTTACACATGGCAGACAATAAACAATGTACACATAAAATCACATTGAATCTTCATAATAAACAAAAGCATGAAAAAATATGGGGTTTTCACTAAAAACCAGAGAATTTATAGTATATTTAATGTGCGCATCAGACCTCAAGCCTGATTAAATAATGATAAATTATGTTCATTTACATATGCATATAATGTAGAATTATTGATAAAGATGGCTCATAACGGGTATCTGTTATTAATCGGAGAGGGAAAATGAGAATAGTAGCAGTATTTTTGGTTAGTTTGCTTAGCATGTTTAATGTATATGCTGTCGATAACAGATCATTGGATGATCTTGAGATGAAAAATAGTAAATATATTATTTTTGCTGATGAAAAAGAGGAAGCAGCTGAAGAAGAGCCAGATTGTGAATAAAAGTACAAAGGGAGTCAATATGAAAATTAAATCAATATTAAGTGTTGTTTTAGTGTCCATGTTTGCACTATCAACTGCATATGCAGAAAAGCCAGTAGCTATTTCTAAAGCTGATGGTCCTAATTCTTTCGAAATGGGAATTTCTGTTAATGTGGGTGAGCATACAATCATGAGAAACCAAAATAACAAAAATACTGTAAATCCATCTTTCGCTAAAACATCAAGACCATGTCCGCCATTTTGCATTCAACCGATGCAACTTAGACCTGGTATTGAAACTATAGGGGAACAAGAAATAATTCATTATGCTGTTATGCAAAGTAAAGGCCAGAGAATGCCTGATGGATCTGAAATAATGGTAATAGATTCAAGAACACCGGATTGGACTGCTAAAGGTATGATACCAGGAGCAGTTAACATTCCTTGGACAGCTCTAAGTGAAGCAAAAGGTGCCGATCCTATTTCAATTGCAGAAGTCATGACAGAACAGTTTGGCGCAAAAGAACAAAATGGTTTGTTCTATTTTGATGATGCAAAAACACTTGTTATGTATTGCAATGGAATGTGGTGTGGACAATCACCTAACAATATTAAAAGCTTACTTAAGTATGGTTATCCAGCGGATAAAATAAAATGGTTCCGCGGAGGTATGCAAACTTGGGAAATTCTAGGTTTTAATACTGTAAAATAAAAAAATCAGCAAAACAATTAAAAGCAGTGCATAATATGTGCTGCTTTTTTTATTATGAAAGATATATCAATCGATAAATTAGACCACACAATAGGAGGAATTTATGGTTCGTCTGGATCATATTTAATTAGTAATTTATCTGAGGATTTTGATAATATTATTCTAGTTCTTAATAATAATAATGAAGCTTACAATTTCAGAGATGAATTGTCTCTATTCATCAAAGATAAAAAAGAAATATCATTATATTTAGATATTGAATGTTTTCCTTATGAAAATATTATAATCGATAATAATATAATTTCTGAAAGACTCAAAACCTATAAGAGATTAATCAATGAAAAAAGAAATATCATAATTACAACTTATTCTGCTTTAAGTAAAAGAACCATCCCAAAAAATAAATTATATAATTTTTATAAGAAAATAGAAAAACAACAGACATATAATGAAATTTTAAAAGATCTTAAATTTTTATGCTATGAACGGACAGATAGAGTAATTAATAGAGGTGAATATGCACTGAAAGGATCTATAATTGATATATTTTCTCTTGTAGAATCAAATCCTATGCGAATATCATTTGATGACGATAGCATAGAATTTATAAAAGAATTTGATCCTGAAACACAAAAAACAATTGAAGAAATATCGAGTTTTATACTTAGCACTACAAATGAAATTATCCTAGATGAATCAACAATTGCTACCTATAAGATGAAGTGCAAGAATTTCTTTGATGATGAATACGTTTCAGATATTGAATATCAAAAAATTACAGAAGGACTAATGACATCATCGATACATAATATCATGCCGGCTTTATGTGAAAATATGTCGCATATGTTAGATTTGCTACCTAAGTCTAATAATGTAATTTTAGCTGTTAAAAATCCTAATGATGAGATTAAATTGATAAATGATCGATATAACGAGTACTATCTAAAGCATAATAAAGAAAAGTATTTGCTAAATCCAAAAAATTTGATTATTAATAATGAAGAATATAATAAGTACAAAAAGTATTTCAAAAATATAACTCTATCCTTATATAAGGTAAGTGATAACTACAAGTCTTCTAATCTATCTATCAAGAAACTACCTTCTTTACTAATTAATAATACCTATAAAGATCCATATAAGGCTCTAATAGATTATTTGACTGTATCATCTATGCAAAATATTTTCTGTATAGATCGACAGAGCCTAAGAATTGAGTTGACCCAAATGTTGAATAGAAATAAATTAAAATATATTTTAACTGATGATTTGTCTGACTTAGATAATATTAAATCAAAAATTATTCTTTGTACAAAAAACTTAGATGAAGGATTCATTGATCATTCAAGTAACAAGAGTTTTATTGGAGCACGAGATGTATTTGGCAATAGATCATTAAAATCTCCAAAGAAATCCAACAAAAATTTAGTTAATAATTATATTGATGATATTTCATCTATAGAAGTTGATACGCCAGTTGTGCATGATGAATATGGTGTGGGTCGATATAAAGGGTTAATAAATATGGATATAGAGGGTATTCAAACTGAATTAGTAAAACTAGAGTATGCTAACGAAGATATTCTATATATACCTGTAACATCTATCAATCTAATTAAGAAATACTCAGGACATACAGGTCTTAACGTACCACTTCATAATCTAGGAACAGATCACTGGATAAAGATTAAGAATAAAGCAAAAAGAAAAATAAATGATATTGCAGTTGAACTATTAGAAATTGAATCAAGGAGATTTTCAAGCAAAGGATATAGTTTTATTAAAGATGATGACGAATACAATAAATTTAAAGATGATTTTCCATATTCAGAAACTACCGATCAACATAATGCAATAATTGATGTGTTAAATGATATGCAATCAAATAAATTAATGGACAGGTTGATTTGCGGTGACGTAGGATTCGGAAAAACTGAAATCATTATGAGAGCTGCATTTATAGCTGCTATTAATAATACTCAAACAATGATTCTGGCGCCTACAACTATTCTTGTAGAACAACATTATCAGTCATTTATAAAAAGATTCTCACACACAGCAGTAAGTATTGGAAAGCTATCCAGATTACAGTCTTCAAAGGAGAAGAATCAAACGAAAGAAAACCTAAAAAATGGTAGTATCGATATAGTCATTGGTACACATTCACTTCTATCAAAGAATATAATATTCAAAGATTTAAGACTTCTAGTTATTGATGAAGAGCATAAGTTTGGTGTTGTTGCTAAAGAAAAAATTAAAAAAATGAAATTTAATATAGACGTCTTAACACTGACAGCGACTCCTATACCAAGGACACTTAATTCTGCACTTTCTCAGATAAAGGATCTAAGTATAATTGAGACTCCACCACAAAATAGAAAAGCAATTGTAACAAGAATTATACAATGGGATAGAGAATTAATTATGGATGCTATTAATAGAGAGATCAAAAGAGGAGGTCAGATTTATTATGTTCATAATGAGATAAGCACAATGAATGATGAATCACATAAGATCAAGAATTTATTTAAAGATATAAATATAGGAATTATACATGGTCAATTAGATTCTAATACTATTGAAAAAGAAATGAACAAGTTTTTAAATAAAGAATATGATTTAATTATTTGTACAAGTATCATTGAAAGTGGCTTAGATATACCAAATGTGAATACAATTATAATCAATAATTGTAATAAATTTGGGCTATCTCAATTACATCAAATTAGAGGAAGGGTTGGTAGAACAAATAGACAAGCTTATGCCTATTTAATTATTCCTAATAAATCATCACTAACAAAGGATGCTGGAAAAAGATTGGAGGCTATTGATGCGGTTGATAGTTTAGGTGGCGGTTTAGAATTAGCTACTCATGACCTTGAAATAAGAGGCGCTGGAGAGATACTTGGTGAAGAACAAAGTGGTCAGATATATGAAATAGGTTATGCGATGTTCACAGATATGCTAAATAAGAGTGTTGAGATACTTAAATCTGATCATGCTTCTGATATAGACGAGCGACTGGATGTAGAGGTTGATATTTCATGTCTAATTACCGAAGACTACATAAGTGATATAGTAACTAGACTTAAATACTATAAAGATATTTCATCCTCTAAAACTATCGAGGATAATCAAAATATAAAAGATGAAATGATTGATATTTATGGATCAATGCCTGATTATGTTGAAAATTTGTTTCACATATCAAACTTAAAAATTCAGGTTAAAGGTAAAAATGTTAAATTTATAAAATTATTGGACAATATAGTAAAAATAGAATTTGTAGATCCAAGTCTCATGAGTATTGAAAAAATCATGGATAACATTAATAATGATAATCTATCAATCATGAAAGAAAATACGATAAAATATATATTGAAAAGCGAATCATTTGATAATAATTGCAAAGAAATCACGGAAATTATAGAGCTTATTAGTTAATCTTGTTTCCAATCAATAGTGGTAGTAGGGAAAGCTATTGCAGCATCATGATCTGCAATTATTTTTGAAGTCTGATAAAGCACATCTTCTTTTACTTTTAAATATGTTCTCCAGTCTTTTGTATTAGTAAAAGCATAAATAAAAAAGTCACATGATGACGCAGCAAAGCTTTTAAAATAGACAACCGGCTTGTTAGACTGATCAATATTTTCATTTTGCTCAAGATAGTTTCTAACCTCTTCTACAATCTTTGGGATTTTATCTAAATCATCATATCTTAGTCCTATAACTTCATTGATTCTTCTATTAGTCATTCTAGTCGCGTTTTCAACAATTATGTTAGAAAAAGCTGAGTTTGGTATATATAGAACATTTTTAGAAAATGTCCTAACAACAGTTAATCTCCAACCAATACTCTCCACTATACCCTCAATGTTTCTATCAGGAGATTTAATAAATTCACCAACTTTAAACGGACGATCAAAATATATCATTAGTCCTCCAAAAAAGTTGGATAAAAGATCTTTCGCTGCAAGGCCTACAACTAAACCGCCTACACCACCAAAAGCAAGTAATCCGGAAATACTCAAACCTAATTCTTGCATGAGCGTTAATATAGCAATCGCAATGATTGTTATTTTAAATATCCTTATAAAGATTTCATAAGTTTGCTCGATGACAACAGGGTCATCATCAGATTTAATATCCTTCAAAAATGACTTATTTTCATAATAATTATCCAATATTCTTATCAAAGACCATGTAACCAGCAATATTACTAAAATATGTATAATCTTGGATGTATCAAAAACATCAAACATCTGATAGGTTATATTTAATGACTCTAAGATGAAAATAAGAGCTATCAAAGTAATTAAAAAGGTTAACGGCTTTTGCAATGAAGATAGAATAATATCATCTAAATCTGTTGCTGTTTTTTTAGATATGCCAGTAAACAGAAGTATGATTTTATTTTTGATGAATAATAATGATAACGCTACTAATACTATAATGGCTATTTGTGTTGATAAATCTGTTCTAAATATTGTAGCTAAAATATCATTCATAATTTTCTAAAAGAGTGTATATCTATACTCTAGGCAGCTTGATATCTAACATATTATCACGATTCTTTTCATAGTGTTCAATGATATTTGTAGTAATATAGTTGGTCGTAATATACTTATATGACTCTTTATTTTTAATTATTCCCCTATCCTGCATAGTAGTAGCAATTATCATTCTACAACCGGCGCTCAAGGCAAGTAGCACCCTTCTTTCACATGATAATATCTTATTATTATGCTTCGTTGCTGAATACATCTCGATGTCATCGCTAATAAAAAGTGGTTTGTTTGTAAAAATTGATTGAGACAACTCATATAGCCATTTTTTTGAATATGTAGTTATATATTCATCAATCTCTGGGTAAATTAAGTGGTTTGTCATGATTGGTATATTGAACTCAGGAAATCTAGAATGTATTTCTTTAAATGGCAAAATATCTGATTCACTCAAAGTTTTGTAATCAATATTTGAAACACAGGTTTCTGTATGGCTATCTGTAGTGACTCTCCCATGTCCAGGGAAGTGCTTCAAGACAGGTAGAATATTTCCATCTATACATCCTTTAATATAACTATCTGAAAGAGCAATTACTGATTTTATATCGCTACCAAAAGTTCTACCTTTAAGAAGTCTGTTAGATTTATCATGATTAATGTCAACTACTGGTGAGTAGTTTATATCAATACCAATCTCAGACAACTCTAGAGAACCTATGTATCCAGTATCATATGCTTTAGAAATCATTTCATCATAATTTTTTATGTTTGAAATATCTTCAAAACTTGGGAGATGTGTAAAATCATTTAATAATCTTTGAACTCTTCCGCCCTCATGATCTATTGTTATTAATATATTATCTTTAACTGATTTTATATCGTTAATTAAAGAATGTAACTGAGGCTTTGATTGATAATTATGTGAGAATAATATTATGCCACCAATTAGATCATGTTTTAACAATGCTCTCTCTTCGTCATGTAGGCTCATGCCGTCAATATTAATTATGAGAGGACCAAGATTTTTATAATTTACTGAGGACAATCATTTCTCCTATTCATAGTATTCTGAGAGAAGTTATACAATAACAAGTTACGCCTTGACCTTTTCCAATAAAGCCTAATGACTCAGATGTTGATGCTTTGATATTGATCATTGAATGATTGATCAAATTTTTTGGGCATGATTTATTAAATATGTTTATTAGATTTTCATACATTTGTTCTTTATATGCTGAGATCTTGGGAGATTCCAACAATAAAGTAACATCAAGATTATTTAAAATATAACCATTAGACAAAGCCTTAGAAACAGCAGTCTCAACAATAATTCTACTATCAAGATTTTTGTTATTCATATCTGTATCTGGAAATATTTCGCCAATGTCACCAGCACCGAATGCACCTAAAATCGAATCAGCAATTGCATGATATACAATGTCGCCATCTGAGTGTGCTTTTATGGACACATTTGATGGTATATCTACACCACATAACCTTATCAGGTCGCCCTTTATAAGTTGATGTGTATCTATGCCCAGGCCTATTCTCATTTACTACCCATAATTTTTTTTATTGTTATTAAGTCATCATTGAAGGTTAGCTTAATATTATCTACTGATGTTCTTATAATTTTTATTTTGTATCCAACATAGGACATTGCTTCAATTTCATCATCTACTTGGATCTTTTTATGAATAATATCATCATATGCTTCGAATAATTTAGTAAAATTATATATTTGAGGAGTGAATGACATATAAAGATTAGTACGTTTTAAGTTATCTGTAACAATGAGTCTATTATTTATTTTTTTGAGTGCATTAGTTAATGGGTAACCCAACGACAGGCCAGTTTTAAGGTTTATAGCATTAGTGAGAAGCTTATTAATATCCTTATTATTTACACAAGGTCTTGCTGCATCATGGATTAATACATTTTTTGGTAATATTTTAGAACTAGATATAGCTTTTAATGCATTAAAAACAGATTTAGTCCTAGTATTACCTCCTTTAACTATAAAAATGTTATGCGATTTTTTAGGAATTCTATAATTATAGTTTTTATCTAAAACTAGATATATATTTCTAAATATTTTTAACTTTTGAATTTTTTCAATAGCTATATCAATAATACTTTTATTATTTATTTTCACATATTGTTTAGGTTTTGAAGAGTTAAATCTTTTTCCTTTTCCAGCAGCTAGAATCACTGCATCAATAATTTGCTTACTCATCTTTTATTATTTGGAAAAATATTTCATTTTTTTTAATATATCCATAGTTTTCTCTTGCATAGCCCTCTAAATATTTTTTATCATTTGAGACTTTTTCAATTTCAATACTGAGATTATTATTTTCACTGAGTAAATCTCTAACATTTTCATTATATGAGTCATGAGTTTTCTTTAAATCAAAATAAGTAAAAATACTATTACTACTTAAGAATAAAGAATGTTGAAGACTTAAGAATAAAACTAAACACACAATATGGAATATTTTCATTTTATCCACCTATCAAAAACTTTATTTTTATTAAAGTATGACTTTCCAAGATCTTCTTCAATTCTCAACAGTTGATTATACTTGGCTACCCTATCAGATCTTGATAACGACCCAGTTTTAATTTGACCAGATGAAGTGCCTACACTTAAGTCTGCGATAGTTACATCTTCTGTTTCACCGCTACGATGAGAAATAATATAGTTATAATTGCTTTTGTTAGCTAGATCGATTGTTTCCAATGTCTCTGTTATCGTACCTATTTGATTAAATTTTATTAGTATTGCGTTTGCTACCTTCTTATCAATACCTTGTTTAAAAATTTTTTTATTTGTAACAAATACATCATCGCCTACAAGTTGAATTTTTTTATTTAATTTATTAGTCATTTTACTCCAACCTTCCCAATCATCCTCTGCCATTCCATCTTCTATAGATAATATTGGGTAGTTATCACATAACTTTTCTAAGTATGTACAAAACTCATTATTATTGTATGTATTTCCATCAGACATCACATATTTTTTATCTTTATAGAACTCAGAACTTGCTACGTCTAAACCTAAATAAATTTCATCACCTGCTTTATATCCTGAATCTTCTATAGAATCTAATATAACATCAAGAGCTTGTTCATTTTTTTCCAGATTCGGAGCAAAGCCTCCTTCATCACCAACTGATGTTGATAATGAGAGATGATCTAAATTTGCTTTCAAATTATGAAAGATTTCAACACCTGCTCTCAAGCTATCAGAAAAAGATTCAAATCCAAGAGGTAGAATCATAAATTCTTGAAAATCTAGACTGTTATTTGCATGTGCTCCTCCATTAATAATATTCATCATCGGAACAGGTAAGGAATAATCATCTTTTTGAGCAAATGTTTTATATAATGGTATTTTAAGTGCTTGTGCATTCGCATGTGCAAAAGCAAGAGAAATTGCTAAAATAGCATTAGCTCCCATATTTTTTTTATTATCTGTACCATCAATTTCTATCAGTAATTTATCTAACGATTCTTGGGAAAATGTTTGGTTTATTATCTTATTTCTAATTTTTTTATTAATATTCTCTACAGCCTTGTTAACTGATTTCCCCATATATATATTTTTATCGCCATCTCTTAGCTCTAATGCCTCAAGTGCACCTGTAGATGCACCAGATGGTGATATTCCTCTGCCATGAGCATTATTCTCAAGTGACAGATCTACCTCAACTGTAGGGTTACCTCTGGAGTCAAGGATTTGTCGCGCAACTAGATTAAGTATTTTATTCAACTATTTTACTCCTCTATATTTTTGATTATTGCGTTTATACTACATATAGTGCCCAGTAATTCTTTTAAATTCATGATATTTAGTGAGTTTTTACCATCGCTTAAGGCATCTTCAGGATTTGGATGTGTCTCTATAAAGATTCCATCGATTCCAGCAGCAGTTGCAGCCCTCGCAAGTGTTGGTATATATTGACTTTCACCACCAGACTGGTTTGGCATAGCGCCAGGCTGTTGAACTGAATGTGATGCATCATAAATAACCGGGCATTCTGTTTCTTTTAATATTTCTAGTGATCTCATGTCTGAGACAAGATTATTGTAACCAAATGAGACACCTCTCTCACATACGAAGATTTCATTATTACCGGTAGATTTTGCTTTTTTTACAACATTGATCATCTCTTTTGGTGACAAGAATTGCCCTTTTTTGATATTAACAGGCTTCATTGTGGCTGAAACTTTAGTTATAAAGTTTGTTTGTCTACATAAAAAAGCAGGTGTCTGTAGTATATCTACAACATCTGCAACCTCATCAACAGGAGTATCTTCATGAACATCAGTTAAAACAGGAATGTTATATGTATCTCTAACTTTTTCTAGAATTCTCAGTCCCTCCTCTATTCCTACTCCCCTCTTAGCATCAATCGATGATCTGTTTGCTTTATCAAATGAGGCTTTAAAAACATATGACATAGGTAAATCTTTTACCATGCTACAAATGTGTTCTGCTATTGATAAGCATAATTTCTCAGACTCAATAGCGCAAGGGCCTGAAATTAAAGTCAAATTTTTTGATTTTCCTATTTCTAGTAACATATCAACCCTTCCTTTTAGATGCTGCATTGATAAATCCGTTGAACAACGGATGACCATTAATCGGTGAAGAAGTAAACTCAGGGTGAAATTGACAACCAATATACCAACTATGATTTTTTAGCTCAATCATTTCCATTAAATTTCCCTTTTTAGATTGACCGCTAAATGCTAAGCCATTCTTTTCGAAATCTCCAACAAAATTTCCATTAACTTCATATCTATGTCTGTGGCGCTCTTTGATGCTGGTTTTAGAGTACATCTTATGTGCTAGAGTGCCTTCAGCTATAATGCACTCCTGTGAGCCCAGCCTCATCGTTCCTCCCATATTCTCTTTGTCTGCCAAAATTTTTTTTCCAGATTTTTCTCTCCATTCTTCTACTAGAGCAACTACTGGATTTTTTGTATTTTTATCAAATTCTGTGCTGTTGGCTCTATCATAGTTCATAACATTCCTTGCAAATTCAATAACAGATATTTGCATCCCAAGACATATACCTAAGTAAGGAATATTATTTACCCTAGCAAATTCTGCTGCTAGTATTTTACCCTCTATACCTCTATCACCAAAACCACCAGGCACAAGAATTCCATTCATATCTTGGAGTTGATGAATATTGCGTTTGGTGAGCTTTTCTGAATCTAAATATATAATTTCTACAGCTTTGTAGTTGATAACTCCTGCATGATATAAGGCCTCATTCAGTGACTTGTAAGAATCTAGCAAATCAACATATTTTCCAATCATGGCAATTATAACTTTACTTTTACATTTATTGACCTTGTTTTTATAATCTTTCCAAGGTTTGAGATTGAGTTTTCTGTTTTTAAGTCTAAACTTTTGCATCATGAAGCTATCAATCTTTTGCTTGCTGAACATTATAGGTATGTCATAAATTGATGATGCATCTAGTGCTGAAAAAACAGCTTCTTTGGAAACATTTGTGAATAGTGCTAATTTATTTTTAAGTGATTGATTTATATCATTTTTTCCCCTGCATAATAAAACATCTGGCTGAATTCCGATTGATCTTAATTCCTTAACAGAATGCTGGGTTGGCTTTGTCTTAATTTCATTAGTGACATCAATATATGGCAATAATGTTAAGTGTACAAACATTGATTTATCTTTGCCAAGATCAAGACTGAACTGCCTAATGGATTCTAAAAATGGCAGTGACTCAATGTCTCCAACAGTTCCGCCAACTTCAACAAATGCAATATCAGCCTTCTTAGCGCCTTTAATTATAAGCCGTTTTATCTCATCGGTTATATGGGGTATTACCTGAACTGTGCTCCCCAAATAATCACCTTTTCTCTCTTTATTAATAACGTTTGAATATACTCTGCCAGCTGTAACGTTGCTGTCTTGAGACATCTCAATGCCAACAAATCTCTCATAATGCCCTAAATCTAAGTCAGTTTCAGCGCCATCTTCAGTAACAAATACTTCTCCATGCTGTATAGGGCTCATGGTACCAGGATCAAGATTTATATAAGGATCTAATTTTTGAAGAGAGACTTTAAAGCCTCGCAATTTGAACAAAGATGCAAGGGAGGCAGCTGCGATTCCCTTTCCTAGAGATGAAACTACTCCACCAGTGATAAATACATATCTTGTCATATATTACTTAGGAAAAGTATAGACGAATTAATCGGAAAAATACATACATTAAGAGCTATTATTAATAATATCTCCTATTTATGGTATACAGTTATGGTATCTTTAGTTTTCGTTATTTTTATCTGGCCGAATTCAAAGAGTGGGTTTGAGTCATTATTTGTTTGTAAGATTTTCAAAACTTCTCTGATCTGTTTCAGATTTAAAATGATGCCTGTTTGTGACAAAATCCATTCATGAATAATCATAATTTTATTATATTCAGACTCTTCATTTAATCTACTTACAGAAAGCTCATTAGTATTATTCTTATAATAATTTGGCAAAATATTCATTATATGATTAGTCAAAGATTTTGATTGTATATCCTGAACTGCAATATTATTCAGAATATTTTTATTGATAGATGGCCATCTAGATTTAAGAACTGGGATAAGATTTTTTCTAATAAAATTTCTATCATATTTACTATTATCATTGCTATCATCTTGAATAAAATCAATATTATTAGCTTGACGATAATCATCAATGATTTTTTTAGGTACATTCAGAAAAGGTCTATATATTATTTTATTATTATATTTAGATTTAGGTTTCATTGACGAAAGACCTCTAGCGCCTGAACCACGTATAAGTCTCAATAGAAAAGTTTCCACTTGATCCTCCTCATGGTGTGCAGTAAAAATCACTTCATCAGGATTACAATATTCAGTTAGAGATGTATATCGCTTTTTTCTACATAACTCTTCTATGTTTGATGATGAATCAATCTTAACTTGAATATTTTTATGATCAATTTTCATTTCATTTGTTATTTTATTACAATGATGTTCGAAATTTTTAGATTGTGTAGATAAATTATGATTTATATGCATTGTTCTTATTGAGACTGAGCCATTTAAACTAATTTTATATAAACAATCCAGCAGTACCGATGAGTCTATTCCGCCACTATAAGCTAAAAGAATTTTATTTATTTTGAGCTTGGTTATCTGGTTTTGACAATCTGCTAATAAACTATACTGATTCAAATTGACCATATGATTCAAGTTTTTGTTTACGTTTCAACAATAATTCATTTAAATCTACACCAGACAAATCATCTAACAGTGATAGCAGATTCATTTTAAGTGATGAACTCATAGCAATATAATCTCTATGTGCTCCACCCGATGGTTCGGGAATAATGATATCTATTAAATTAAAATCTAATAATTTGGGAGCTGTTATACATAATGCATCAGCTGCCTTTTCTGCTTTTTTTGCATCTTTCCATAAAATAGATGCACATCCCTCAGGACTTATAACTGAATATATACTATTCTCCAACATACCTAGCTTGTCGCAGACTCCTATAGCAAGAGCGCCGCCAGAACCACCTTCACCAATAATAACTGATATAATTGGAACTTTAAGGTTTGACATTACAAAAAGATTTTCTGCAATAGCTTGACTTTGATTTCTAGATTCTGCATCAATACCTGGATAAGCACCAGGAGTATCAATAAACGTAATAATAGGTAAATTAAACTTTTCAGCTAATTTCATTACCCTAAGCGCTTTTCGGTAACCTTCTGGTTTAGGCATACCAAAATTTCTTTTTACTTTTTCTTTTGCATCTCTTCCTTTTTGATGTCCAATAAACATAAAATCATATTTTTCTATTTTTGCTAATCCAGATATAATTGCTGGATCATCTCCAAACATTCTATCACCATGAAGTTCATCAAATGATGAAAATAAATTCGGAATATAATCTAGTGTATATGGTCTTAGAGGATGTCGTGCTATTTGAGAAATTTGCCAGTCAGTTAAACCACTAAATATTTTTTTTGTTTGCTCGATATATTCCTTTTCAAGTTTAGTGATAGAGGCTTCACTCTTTGCAGTTTTTTCAGGATCATTTTTTAATTGCTTAATTCTTGCCTCTATTTCAAGCAATGGTTGTTCAAAATCTAGATAGTTAGGATTATATTCTTTCATATTTACAGTAATTATAAATAATTAATATAACATAACTAGTGATATTTCACGACTATATTTTCTTTTCCTACTAAATCTGATAAATTATCTATAAGTATTGAAGTAGGATTTATAAACCATTCTTGATCTAAATTTAATGGAACGATATGTTTTTGGCTTAAGCATTTTATCACTAATGGGCATTTACCATTTTTATGAGGCTCAAGTAGACTAACTATTTTCAATAGTGTTTTATCATTAATTAATTCAGATGAAAGAAATATTTCAACTTCTTTCGAATATTTCTGTCGTGCAGAGTCAAGATCAATAATTTTACTTGCTTTCATGCTAAGATCTCCATTGTAATCATCTATAGCAATTATTCCTGAAATAAATAATAATTCATTTTCTTTAATTAAACTTCTGTACTTTTCAAAGACATCAGGGTAAATAATTATCTCAAGCCTATGCGTGGAGTCATCTATTGTGATTATATTTATAAACCGATCTTGCCCCATTCTTTGTATTCTCTTATTTATGATGACTCCACATATGGTTGCTGGTTCACTAAAACTATCCATAAGATCCCTCTCATAATAATGTTGAAAGTATGAATCTATACTTTTAATTGACATTGCATCTATTTCTTCACGATATTCATTTACAGGATGGCCTGTGAGATAGAATCCAAGTACTTTCTTTTCTAAATTAAAAGACTTTAGTCTAGTATCTAATGTTTCTTTAATATGATCAGAATCTATTGATGTTGTATCAACTGATATAGATTCAGATTTATTTTCAAATAATTCATGTTGTCCTATATTCTTAGAGATTTGTTTATGTTGACCATATTTCATAGCTTTCTCAAGAGAATTTTTTAGGGATGATCTATTCTCTCCAAAACAATCAAATGATCCTGAATAAATAAGAGAATCAATAGTTCCTGTGTTTATGGTAGTTAATGATACTCTCTCACAAAAGTTAAAAAGATTTTTGTAAGCACCATTTTTACTTCTTTCTTCAATAATATGTATAACAGCGTTGTGGCCAACTCCCTTAATTGCCCCCAAGCCAAATAAAATTGATTTATCATCAATAGAGATAAAATTAAATTCCGAAGTATTAATATTGGGCTGAATAATATTGAGTCCCATCTCTATTGATGCTTCAACTAATGATATTACCTTGTCAGTATTATCCATATCTGATGATAATGCTGATGAAAGAAACTCAGACGTATAATAAGTTTTTAAATAGGCAGTTTGATATGATATGAATGCATATGCAACAGAATGCGATTTATTAAAACCATAACCTGCAAATTTTTCCATTTTTGAAAAAATAGAATTTGCCACTGACATTGATATTTTATTAGCTAGCGCGCCATCTATAAATTTTTTTCTATGTAACTCCATTTCATCTTTTTTCTTTTTTCCCATTGCTCTCCTAAGTAAATCAGCTTCACCGAGAGTATATCCAGCAAGAGATCTTGAAATTTCCATAACCTGTTCTTGATATAAAATGAGACCATAAGTCTCAGACAATATGGGCTCTAATAAAGGGTGTTCATAATCAATCTCTTTACCATGTTTATTATTTATAAAGTCATCAACCATATTTGTTCCTAATGGTCCTGGCCTATAAAGAGCGACTAATGCCACAATATCATCAAAGCAATCAGGCCTTAATCTTTCCATATATCTTTTCATTCCTGATGATTCAAGTTGAAATACGCCTGTCGTTAACTTTTTTTGTAATAATTTATAAACTTTTTTGTCAGGTACTTTTATATCCTCATGAGACAATGTTATTTCACTATGCTTATCTTTAATACATTTGATGGCTTTATCGATTATACTTAGCGTTCTTAATCCTAAAATATCGAACTTTACTAAGCCCAATTTTTCAATATCATCCTTATCATACTGCGTAACAATTTCATCACTCTCTTCAACTCTATAAAGAGGAATAAAATCATCTATCTTGTTAGGAGCAACAACTATTCCTGCTGCATGTTTGCCCACATTTCTAGGAAGTCCTTCAAGTTTTTTTGAAGTGTCTATTAGATTTTTTATTTCATCATTAGATTCATATTCTTTTTTAAGTTCTTTATTTTGCTTTAATGCATCATCTATAGTTATACCTACACTAAATGGGATCATTTTAGCTATCCTATCTACAAATGTATAACCCATTCCTAATACCCTACCAACATCTCTTATTACTGCACGAGCAGATAAAGATCCATAAGTTATAATTTGTGATACCTTGTTTTCTCCATAAATATCAGTAATATGATCGATTATTTTTTGTCGATTTATCATACAAAAATCTATATCAAAATCCGGCATAGATATTCTCTCAGGATTTAAGAATCTCTCAAAGAGCAAATTATGCTGTATTGGGTCGATTGAAGTAATATCAAGTGCATAAGCGACCAATGATCCTGCCCCAGATCCTCTGCCCGGACCCACAGGTATAGAGTTATTTTTGGCCCAATCTATAAATTCATGTACTATTAAGAAGTAACTTACAAAGCCCATTTTCCTGATCACACTAGATTCTGTATTTAATCTATCGTAGTAAATATCAGTATTTTCAATATTGTTATTCTTTAAAATTTTTTCAAGTCCTGATTTAACTTTACTATCAAAGTATTCATTAATATCAATATTATTTGGAGTATTAAAATTAGGCAGATGATATGAGTCAGATTTAATATGAATATTGCATCTTTTAATAATCTCAGAGAGGTTATCCATGGCATCAGGAATATCTTTAAATATTTCCATCATTTCGATCTCAGACTTAAAAAATTGCTCTTTTGTGAATTCCTTCTGATTAACTCTATCTTCAAGCTTGATTTTTTTGTTAATACATACTCTTACTTCATGAGCATCATAATCACTCTGATCAAGAAATAATACATTATTTGTCGCAATCAATGGCAATCTTAAATTTTCTGAAATTTTTATTATTTTACTATTATATACATCCTCACTATCAGCATTTATGCGGTCAATTTGCAGATACATTCTATCAATAAATATGTCGCTGAGAGTCTTAGTTAGGGTAGTTTTTTCAATAAAATCACTTGCTAATAGGTTCACTCCTAGTATTCCATTTCTACCACCTGACAGAATCAAAATGTCTTCATTATATTTTTTAAGTAAATCAATAGTCGCGCCTAAATTTTCACTCGGCTTTTTTTGCAAGTGTATTTGTGTCACTAGTTTAATAAGATTCTTATATCCAGAAATATTTTGGCATAAAAGAATAGTATTCCCTAGGTTTTTTCTAGTTAACATATCAGTTAGTGGTATCTGACATCCAATAATTGGTTTAATTTTATTATCGATGCATTTCTGATAAAATTTTATTGCAGCAAATAAATTTACATGGTCTGTTAATGCTAAAGATTTTATTTTACTTTTTTTTGCTTTCTTGATTAATTTATCAATATCAATAGTGCTATCTCTAAGTGAATATGATGAATGAAGATGCAATTGTGTAAAATTCTTTTTCATTGTATCTCGCTCAAGGGAGCAAAACTCAGTCTGTGATGTGTTGAGGGTCCAAATAAACTCAATGCTTTAATATGGTCAGAAGTGCCATAGCCTTTATTCTTTTTGAATCCATAAACAGGAAGAATCTTATCTATATAAATCATGTAGTTATCACGAAGAACCTTAGCCACTATTGATGCTGCAGAAATTTCAGGCATGGTTTCGTCACCTCTTATTATGCTCTTACACTGAATGTCTAAATTTGGAACAAACTTACCATCAATATATGCTATTTTTGGATTTAAATCTAAGTTTGTGATAGCTTTTTTCATTGATTTTAGAGTAGCATTATGGATATTTATTTTATCAATTTCATGATTATCACATATCCCAACACCAATTGATCTAGCATGACTTAGAATATATCTACAAAGCCTCAATCTTTTGTTCTTCGAAATCTTTTTAGAATCTATCATCAGACCCTTATCTATTGATTTTTTTAGAATTATTGCTACAGAAACTACTGGGCCTGCTAAACATCCCCTGCCTACTTCATCAACACCAGCAAAAATTTGACTTGTCATAGCTAGTTCACTATATATAATTGAGATATTATAAATATAACAAAAAATGTTAATCAATACTGCATATGAGAAAAAATAAAATAAATATTGGGGTGATTGGTATTGGTTATTTGGGAAAATATCACCTTGAAAAGTTTTATAATCATAAAAAATGTACAATTCAATGGGTTGTCGATAAAAACCTCAAAAATATAAGCAAAAGACTAACTAAAGATACTAGATTAACTGTCAATTATAAAGATATTAATGATGATGTAGATGCAGTGTCTATAGTAACGCCTACATCATGTCATTATGAAATCGCTAAACATTTTCTATCACATAAAAAGCATGTGCTGATTGAGAAGCCTATGACTCAAACGGTTATACAAGCAAAAAAACTCATCTCCTTGGCTAAAAATAATAAAGTTATACTTCAGGCTGGACATCTTGAAAGATTTAATCCAGTGATGACTAAGCTCAGTGAAGATATCAAAAATCCTATGTTCATAGAAGTCCATAGATTAGCAAAATTCAATCCAAGATCTACGGATGTCAATGTGATTTTTGATTTAATGATTCATGATATAGATATTGTAACTAGCTTAATAAAGAAAAAAATTAAAAATATATCGGCTTTTGGAAAAAAGATAATTACAAATAGTACAGATATAGCAAATGTTAGGCTAGAATTTATAGGCGGAGCTGTAGCTAATTTAACAGCCAGCAGAATTAGTCAAAAAAATGAAAGGAAGGTGAGAATTTTCGAAAAAGATAAATATTATTCTGTAGATTTTATGAATTCAAGCATAAAAAGATACAACAAAACATCTTGTAAAAATAAAGGTTTATTTCAATATAAAGAATTTAATTATAAAAAAGCAGATTCTTTGAAAAATGAAATTAATAATTTTATATTATCTTGTATCGGAATAGAAAAACCTTTAGTAGATGGTGAACAAGGAATGAATGCTGTTAGAACAGCAACTATCATATCAAAACTATTATGAAAAAAATTAAAATATTTGATTTAAAAGAACAATATAAAAAAATATCAAAAGAAGTAAATAAAAACATTATAGATATATTGTCATCTGGTCAATATATTCTCGGAAATAATGTTAGAAATATTGAAGATAAATTTGCAAAGTTTTTAGGTGTAAACTATGCAATATCATGCAATTCAGGCACAGACGCATTATTATTATCTTTGAGGGCTTTGAACATCGGTCATGGTGATGAGGTGATTACTACACCATTTACTTATTTCGCAACTGCAGAAGTTATCGCGCTCGCTGGTGCAAAACCGATATTTGCTGATATTAACCCACATACATTTAATATCAATCATAAATTAATTGAAAATTTAATTACCA
>MDTB01132779.1_pt1 | contig 23459 bp, 19 predicted proteins | sample 811161 | NCBI WGS metagenome assembly MDTB01 (sample SAMN05326650, study PRJNA326480) | marine metagenome | isolation source: seawater | place: Mediterranean Sea | collected 2009
GATTGGTTGGTCTTTCTGTTCTTCTTACTCATATGACTCCCTCGACGTTTCTTGGGTAGGCGGGCCACCTGAGGCCTTGTTATGAATGCTACGGGCTCCATGAAGGGGTCAATTTGCACCTTGTGTAGCCTATTAAGTAATCAAATCCTGAACCCTGAGTCGGGATCGTCCTCGTCTACTCCTGCTAGCCTGACCTGCCCTTCTGAGTCGATAAACTCCCCTGCACGTGTAACAGAGCCGTACATTGACGACTCGTTGTCTGAGGTTCTCATCAGCACGCTGTCCCCTAGGGAGACTGTCATGTGATTGATTATCGACTGCAGTGTCGATATTGCACGGTCTCTCTGTTCAGCACCGATTTCGTGATTGGAGTATCTCGCTTCTTCGAATATGGCGAAGAACTCGTCGAGGTCTTCTGGAGGAGCTATTCCTCCAAGCATGGTGTTGAGTGCATCTTCGAACTCTCTGGTAGTCTCGTACACCTTCTTCATTGCCCCTCTCTTCCTGAAGAACCTGACTAGATCCTTGTAGCAGTTGAATATCGTCTGAATGAAGTCATTCGATGCTTTAAGAGACATCAGGGAATCTGTTAAAATGCCTCGGATAATCTCTATTCTCCTGCGCTCTGCGTAGTTCCTGTACATTATTGCCCCGATTAGTAATGCGAACGAGAGTGCAATGAGTAGAACTACGGTGACCTGGGCTGTGAAGAAGCTAGTTTGACCCTCTGGTTGTGTCGTATCCAAACGAATCAGGGGGGTGTTTTCTAAATCCTCTCCTTGGTAGAAAGAGGATTCTTGGAAGTGAACGGTTACTTGCCATTTACCGTCTACGGCACACGGCCATGGGTTCCCAAAGGTATCCAACTGACCGCATTCGCCTGCGAATGGTACATCCTCTCCTAAGTATGTGAAATTGAACTCTGCCTCACCTTGCTCGTTAGTAACGTCGTACTGAGGAGGGATGTTGACCCAACCAGTGCCGTTCCAGTATTGTATCTTGAAGACCACTGTTTCTCCGGCGACTGCGACATCGAGTCTGTCCCTCAGGATGGCTACCGAGCCCGTGATATCATCTCCAACCTTGTATCCGACCGGGTCAGACCAATGGTTCTTCAGAAGGATATCCACTCTGCTCCTCACGAGGACCTCCATGTCCATGAATGAGCTGTTTACTACTGGAGTAGTCTCTGCTCTACATCCCCCTGGGAGCTCCCTATCGGGCTCATATGCGACTCTCAGTGTCCGGAAGCCCTCCAGAGATTCCCCATCTGGCTCTATCCCTCTTCTGCTCGGATTATCATCAGGATCTCCAGAGAACCATTTCACCCAACCAGTCCCATCTTCTGTAATCATGGTCCCGATAGGTCGCGTATTAGTGTCTGGATTGATGTAAATATTCAGGCACTTTCCTCCTATTGGGTTGCCATTGACCTGTGTCAATAGTGCCTCTACATGGAATGACTCCTTCAGGTACACCACAGGGAACTCTGAGCCGTTTTGGAACGTGTATGTGTCTACATCAGACCTGAACGGGCCAACTTCCATGATCTGCATTGTAGAGTTGGAGAACACAGGGAAAATCCTTGTTGAGGAAGAGTTACTGTATCGGTATCTATCATTGTTCTCGTATGAGTTGAATTGAATATTGACTCTTGCTTGGCCGGCAGTCACTCCAGATAACGGGCAAACGATTTCGAAGAACCCGTTTGCATCGGTAGTTCCCGGAAGACATGAAACAACGCCCAGAGAAGCATCTACCATCTCATACGTAATTCTAATTGCTCTGTTGGACAGGTTCGAGCCCAATTCATCGGTTAGCTGGCCTGTAACAATCATCGGCTTTTCTATAGCCTGACCGGTAGTAGGATCGATCTCGGAAGTGTACACTATCTGATCATCAACCGATAGCTGGGTTCTGCCTATCAGGCTAAAACCGTCTACTTGGAACTGCATTACCTTGCGATAGTGATCGCTATTGACGATTAACGCACAGGGATCCCATGCCCCAGACGTTTCCAGAGCGTCGGCATCCAATGGCTCACAACCCTCATGGGGAAGGTTTTCAGCGAACCTGAGTATCACATTGACCGGCCCGAAACCATCAGGGAGGAATGAGTTGGGATCGTCCTTGAGGAGTTGGGGGTTCAGTAGTAGATTATGGTAAATCGACCCTGCGTTAGGACAAAGGGTCTCGATAATCTGCCGATGGGTTCTGTCTTCGAAATCGGTACCTTCCATTATCAGGAGTACTTCTCCACCGTTGTCTAAGCATCCGTCTAGTGCCTCGCCGATATCTTTGTCCACTGCGGTTCTGTTATCGTCTGTTACTTGGCCTGAGAATTCCCATATGTCCCCAGCCTGGAGTAAATTTGGAGTGGTGCTCTGTACACTAAGATATGTTCTTGAGACAACCCATAAGCTCGTGTCAGAGGAGCTTCCTTGTCTGAATGGATCGCCAGGGTATGTCACACCCAGAGTAAAGTTACCGAGCTCATGGAACTCATCAATAGTTAGGTTTACTTTGAGTACTCCATTGTTGTCGGTGATTGCAACGCCTGCGGAGTTGTCTGCTGACCATGTGTAGTTGACCGGGGCGTCCCTCACTGGTTGGAATGCGTTGTCTATGAGTCGGGCTTCAAGGGTTACATTCTGACCACGATATAGTCGAGGTATAGAGCTAAACTGGAAGTCAGTCGTACCGATGACTGAGACGTTAACATATGCACCAGTTGGGGCAAGAACGGACGTCTGGTTACCTGTGAAGTAGTAGTTAGAATTGGTAAAGTCGGCCCTTATCCCGAAAACACCTGCAGAGTATTGGGAATACCAAGTCCAGTTGTAATCGAACTGTGCAACACCATCGATCATACTAGGAACCCTTGCGAAGCCCGTTTCAGTTGAGCCAGCAAATACACCGTTTCCATCAACATCTACCTGTAGTGCCATTGGGTCATGAGGCCATGGGACCATTGTACGGTTCCATACAGAGCCGATCACCCTTAGAGACTCGCCTGTAAACATCTCTGGAACAATCTCACATCTGACGTCACTATCTGGGTCTAGTGGATCAACCGGCCCACAGGGGGGCACGTTGAAATCCCCTCCGTTCTGCATGGCAATGAACCAATGAGTTCCGTTAGAAGTAAGAAATGGTCTCAACCTAGAGGCCTCCCCTGCAAGAGACTGGGGGTTTCCATCCCATAGTATGGGGTAGGGCTTCCCTAGGCTTACGTCTTGGTAGTCCAAGTTGGCATTCGCCAATGATGGCGAGTGGAATAGTGCTCTCCACGCTCCGAATGTGGAGCCGGTGAATTGGGTAGCGTCCCAGAAGTACACTGGACGTATTGAAGGAGTGATTATGTCTGCCTCGACATACATTCTGTGCATAGACCTGATGTTGAAAGAATCGGACTCATCCGCTTCGAGGTAAGGCCATGGAAGTTCAGAGCCAAGATCTGGTCTGGAATATGCAGTAAAGGTATAGTCACCTATTGGTAGGCTGGTCGAAGTGTAATTGTACCTACCGACGACATTGTGTGTTTTGGAGAAATCATCCCATACTATCTCCTCATATCCTCCGGGAATGGCACCGGGACCGTTATCCATAGTAGAGTTCCATTGAACCTGCTTCCAAATTCCTTGGCTACCAGATTCTTGAACGAATGTGAGAGAAACCCATCCTCCTTCGTCGGCCCTGTATCCGTAACCGTATCCATCGAAAACAGTGGGGTTGGTTGTATTACCAAATGGGCCCCCTGAAACATTGAAAGACACCGGAGCATATGATATCCTATTGTCAAAGATTCCCCTATCCCAGTCTGCCGCATAGTGAACCTTGTAGTCAACGAAGAGAGGTTGCTCGTCACTTCTGAAGTACGTCCATGCTACGTAGTCGACAGTGGTATTTGCTCTGACTTCTACGGGTACGGGCTCTGTATTGGCCCCGTCATGGACGAACATCTCTGTGACCTCAGCATATATGTTGTAAGTAGAGGATGGGCCGACTTCTAGATCCTCGGGGAATAGATATTGCCCTACTTCGAACTCCCCGAATTCATCTGTTAATACATCAATGGTCTCTAGAGCTATAGTGCCATTTGAAGCCCACTCGATTATTACTTGAACTGGCACGTTTGGAGCTCTGGTGAAGACTCCTTGCTCGGGGTCTAGCCAATCTACGCTACCATTGAACTTGGCAGGGAAGAACGCATCGAGCCACAGGACTTGCTCCGTGGAGAGTGTGATTCTGGTTGGTATCTTATCATCCTCATCGGGTATTCCATCGTTGTCCTGGTCCCAGTCGGAAGAGCCGTTCCAGTCTTCTTCGAGATGATCCCAGTCAACGTCTGTTCTATCGTCCGCGTCGTCATCATTGTCGATAGCATCGGGCCCTGTACTAGGGTCCGTTGGATCAGCTATTCCAGAGCCATTACCAAAGTCGTCATGATCCCATGGATTTGTGGACTCTGAGTCAAAACGGGTTGGCCAGAGCATGACCTCGTCTTCGTCTTTCATTCCATCGGCGTCATCGTCATCATCTACATCATCCCTCAGGCCATCATTGTCATGATCCCATGGGGTGATGAAAGGAGTGGCCCCGGATTGTTCAATCACATTGACGATTCCATCGCCATCCCAGTCGTTGTCTGCCCAATTTAGTATGCCGTCGTTATCATGATCCCATGGACTCTGCTCCTCACCAGTGAAGCAACCCTCTAGAGTTTCTTGAACTACATCTGAGACTCCGTTGTTATCATCATCGGGATCCTCTCCGTCGGGAATCCCATCATTGTCGTTGTCAACATCGTAATATTTGGGGGATAGCAGACCTTGGCCAAGTAATCCCTTGTCCCAAACGGCCTGATACCAACCGTCATCGTCAGGATCAGTGTCTGTACCGTCATCATCACCATCTTCACAGTTGGTTCCTGTGAAGAAAGACCCCGGCGGTTCGGTATTGGCATCGTCATCTAGGTCGTCGTTGGAGTCGATGTCCAAAAAGTCCCATACTCCGTCATTGTCATCGTCTACATCCCAGTGGTCATAGATGCCATCGAAGTCATCATCTAGGTCTGCCGTATCATTAAACATACATTGAGGTTCCATATTTCCAGCTACGGGAGCGCCACAATCATCATCTGGATCAACATCGTTATTCAGTAAATCTGCTATCTCATCAGGGAACATGTTTGCATTTGAATCAGCCCCCCACTGGAAGAGCCCCCTGTTAACTCCGACGTATGCGATCCACAGATCTCTGTTATCTTTGATATCAACATAGGAAACGGCTGAGCTTGGACCCACGTCTTGATTGCCATTGAAATCAAACCAGAAGCAGTTTTTGTTGCATGTCCATTGACCATTGGAGTTACTACCGTTGTAAGGTCCTTGATCCCATTGCGGGTCGGGCCTTGTTGAATATGGAAGGGTGTAGATGTTCATTTGATTGATGCTTCCGGATGTCGGAGGTAATATGGGCCATCCATAGAGCCAGGCAAGTTGTATTCCACAAGCTATTGGTTGGTTCCCAATCTGGAAGAAGAAGTAGAACATAGAGAGATCGCATTCACCATCATCCATAGTTCCGCCATATGCTGGGTCATTGACATCCAGCTTGCCGTCTGAACCCTCGTCTTGATCCCACCAGTCGGGCATTCCATCCGAGTCTATATCTACGTCAATTCCATTGATCAATGAGTCCCCGTCTATGTCAATATCGAAGTAATTAAGCCCCGTCCAAGGACTCCACTTCATGAAAACGTCCCAATACATTTCAGGCACTCTACCGTTGGAATTCATCACCGTTAGACCAGTAGCGTTGTCTGTTGTTTGTTGATACCCATTGTAAGGGAGGATAAAGCCGTGGTTTTCAGCGAAAAATGGGCTAGTTGGCAGGAATTGATCCCATCTGAATTGGTACAGGAATGTGTATCTTGAATTGTCCTGACTTCCATCGATTACGTCCCCGTCTTGATGGGGGTAGGAATTATCGAACTGATCTGTTGAATCGCTATCCACCACTCCACAGTTCCCGTCATCTGGATCATATAGGTCGGAAATTCCGTCGTTGTCATCATCCCAGTCTATATCATTAGAAAGTCCATCTCCGTCTATGTCTGTATCTATGTCGTTAGCTCCATCATCCCTGAACATAGACCCGTTTAGATTGTGCAAATCTGCGTCATCATCTAGGTCACAATTTTCATCCAGATCTAACCAGTCGAGGACTCCGTCGTTATCATCGTCAACATCTTCCCAGTTATTGAATCCGTCCCCGTCCCAGTCATTATTCCCGGTGTAGGACTTTCTTTCCGTGATACACCTCGGATCAGAATTTACGGGATTTGGGTTCTCAAGGCTAGGGCAGTCCCAGGCTTGGACCTGCTGAAGAGTGGCATTCATGAAAGGGTCTAGCTCATTGACAATCCCATCATTGTCCAAATCATATGGTAAGTCGTTCGGGTCGTTTGCGGGGTTTCCAAGAAGATTGTCAGCTGGCCAAGCACCACCTACATCTGTATCCATCCAATCCCAAACCAAGTCGTAATCTTGGTCTATTGGCATGTAAAGATCATCATCCAAGTCTCTATCATAGTCCAGCTCACAGTCAATTCCCGGTGTCCCTATTGGTTGAGAATTAGGAAGATCGCCCACTCCATCGGAGTTTGTATCGACCTGCATGCAGGAGTCGGGTATGCCATCATTGTCGTCATCGACATCCCACATGTCTAGTAGACCGTCGTTGTCATCATCAGTATCCGCTGAATCCGGCGTACCATCGTTATCATTGTCGGGATCTACAAAGTTGGGAATCCCATCTCCATCTAAGTCGCCGTCAACCATTGCGGTAAAGGCTGGGTCTCTGGGGTGCCATACAGTCCTCTCTTTGGTAGCAAAATTGTACTTACTGTATCCATAGATGTCTGGATCCATACTGAAAGCATCCGGGAGCGTCGGGCTTGTCTCCGGCCCTACTATAATTCTCCCTTCATACTGAGTAAGTCCGGTTGAGGGGTCGGTGAAGGTCCAAACTCCCTCGGATAAAAATGTGAATGTGAATGTATCTCCCGGGCTTATAGATCCACTGTCAAATGAGCCATCAGAGGCTGTTACGTTGTGAGGTTGAGAGTCATCGTTAGTCCAAACTACTGTATCTAGGATCTCAATAGTCAATCTATTGGGAGCCACGGCCTCCTCGCCGATTGAGATTGAAACAGTCTCAGAGGCCTGCCACTCGTAAGCTGAGTCCCACGAGGGTGCTGTGTTGGTTATGTTTGTGGAAATCGTGGGATCCCATGGATGGGAGTCCCATAGATCCTCGACGCCATCATCATCATCATCGGAATCGAAGTAATCCTGATCTCCATCTGAGTCGAAGTCGCACGGCCAGACGAATTGGTCTATCCTGCCGTCGTTGTCATCGTCCTCGTCGAAGGAGTCTGGTCCGGAGCCGTCCGTGTCATCATCGGTGATTCCATCGTTGTCGTGGTCCATGGGGTTCTGATCTACTCTGTAGCCTACTCCAACGGGGGTTCCAGTCCAAGGGTGTACTGTTGTTGGTTCCACATATCTGTCCATGGAGACGTTTCTAGGATCCGCCCCTTGATTGTAGTCGATAGGCCCCTCTAGAATTCCATCGTTATCGTCATCAAAGTCGAATTCGTCCAACTGTCCATCATTATCGTGGTCGAATGGGTGGGTTCCGAAGCAACCATCGAACATCTCTATCAAGTCGTTTATCCCATCGTTGTCATCGTCCAAGTCGCTTAGATCACCAATACCATCATTATCATGATCCTCCGCATCGGTCTCCTCTAGAAAGAAGGTATATTGTGGTTGCATCATCAGTGCGGAAGGGTCTGAAACCTTGCCGTAGTAGGACATCTGATCGTGGAAAGAAGGGTCTGTGAATGATGGGTGATTGAAAAAATGCTGTTGGACTTGCGAAGGCTGGGAGATGACGCTCGGTGGCCAATTTGCTTGGCCACTCTGTTGGAATGGCTCCCTATCTTGAGCCTCGCTCATTACTGAAGACATCTCATCGTATGTCTCAAAATCTTGGAATGAGTACATCTGCGTACTGAAGAGCATTATGCCCACCAACATTACTGCAGTTAGTGCTTTTCGATAGTCTCCACCAAACTCTCCTAAGACTTTCCCAACAGACACGCTAACACCGTACTATGGGTAGGAGTGGTTTGACTTATGAAGAGATACCCCTCATTCTGAAATAGAGTATCAATGAAGCCTTGGAGTATCAGTCGTGAAAACCTTGGGTTGAAATCTAGCGGTGTCTTCGGAGCGTCATGACAAGTATGCGATGGATGCTTACTTCGAAGATTCACAGAGCCACGGTGACTGCGGCCAATCTGGATTATGTTGGTTCCATAACCATTGACAGTGATCTGATGGAAGCCGCTGGCTTAGTCGAGTGGGAGGGGGTTCACGTTCTGGATGTAACCAACGGGAATCGTTTAGAGACATATGTTATTGAGGGAGAGGGAGGATCTGGGGAAATCTGCATTAATGGTGCTGCGGCTCATCTGGTTAATCCTGGTGACTTGGTGATTATCTTAGCCTACTCTGGAATTGATGAGAGTCTGATTGATCAACACTCTCCGATTGTAGTGCATGTAGATGGGAAAAATCGACCAATTCATACTCTGTGATACGATGAGCCCTTGTTTATTTCAGAGGCCCTGTACAGTTGCTCTAGGAGAACGGCTGAAGCCATTTCATGGGTGAGAGTCATTCTTGAAATCGAAATCATCCTATGTCTGGACTTGAATTCCTCACTGAACCCATCAACAGGGCCGATCGCGAAGATTAGGTTCTCTCCGGAGATAGTTACATCGGATAAAAGGCTCGCGATTTCTAAGCTGGTGATTTGATTGCCAGACTCATCTAATAGCATTAGCTTGCCACTCTTAGCTTCTAACTTATCCTGGTAATCCGAAGTAGTCACCTTGTCCGAATGAATCTCAATGTCTATTCCAGATGAGGAAATTCTCCTACCATAGCTCTCTATTAGGTCCTTGGTACCATGTCCCCTTGGCCGGCCATGGAGATGTACGGTGACACGTCCCATGGTTTGATGGTAGGCAAGGTAGACTTTGGTCATTCGTAATAATGAATAGAGGGGGCCCCTTGGTTTGTTTTTATGGGATGGTGGCCCTTTGGTAGGCGTGATAGGGCTTTAGTCGAGGATTCGCCACATGTAAAGGGGGCCAGGATGTGGCTCCAGGAGCTCAGAACGGTCTGTGAGAGAAACTATCAGAGTCCCCCTGCGGGAAAGTCGCTAGTTAGAGAAATGCAGGTAGAGTGGACTGATGCGAACCGAAGAGGAGACCTAGATGATATGCTACTGCAGGGACTGGACAGGAGGGCCTTCAGACTGCTAAGAGCGAGTGAGGAAGAGTGGATTGGTTGGCTGGACAATGAAAAGTTCTGGGAGCCCGGATGGAAAGGTGGATTCGAAACGGAGTGATAGATATGTGGTTCTGGATCATTATTTTCGCGATAGTGGGTTTTGCATGCCTGTGGTACAGCAGACATCAACCATTTCCTGAGATAAGTGGGAGATTCTCGGCATTATTGCTGACCGTTTCTATTCTCCTATGGTTATCCAGCACCGCTCCCAGGTCAACGTCAGAAGAAGTTCCTGCGATTGTAGCCGCGGTCATAGGCGGTCTCGGTGTCGTATTTGGAGTGAGGCATATGACAACTACGCACAGAGATGTAGTTGTGGCTCCGTTTGGAGGGGTACTGCTCTGTATAGGTTCAATAAGCCTACTTTCAGAAAGATGGAGCGACTATAATCAGACAGAGCAACTTATTTCTTTCGCTCTGGCTTCGGTTCTCGTGACACTTGAGATATATCTGTCATTCAGGGGGCTGGTGATAGGTGTCCAGGGGATTTCATGGTCAAAGTCTGGTCTGAGGCAAGTAAGGAGGGGTTTGCTGGAAGGCCCAAGAGGTGCAGTTTCACATTTTGATAAGTCATGGCATTCAGAGGATCAGTGGTTAACTGCAATGAGTCATGCAGCCCTAGTATTGATACACAGACATATGGGAGATACTGAAAACGAGGAGTATCACGACTTGGAGCTTGAGAAACTGGGTGGTTGGGAATCAGTAGATGAGTCTTGGACGGGCGCAATTCGAGATGGTCTTTCAGAGCTGTGATTTAGGGACTTTGATATCCTTGCGCCTTTCCGCGCAGTTCGATGGTCCGAATAACGAAGGTTCACACTGGCGGCGGAGATGGAGGAGAGACCTCTCTTGTAGATGGCTCACGTGTAGGGAAAGAACATCCCAGAGTCGCTATCTATGGCACAATAGACGAAGCTAATTCGGCAATCGGCATCGTGCGTTCAGAGATAAATCACAGAGCTAGGGGAGAGAGCCCACGTCTGGCTGAAGCTGATCGGATGCTAGGTATAATCCAACAAGAGTTATTCGATGTCGGTGCTGAATGTGCCTGTCCTCCGGGAGGGGTTCCGGAGCAGATGTCAATAATTGGAGAGGATGCATGTAATCGATTGGTAGAGGAGATGGATTACATGTTGGAGGATTTGGAACCTCTTTCGTCGTTTGTACTCCCGACGGGAAATCCTGTAGTAGCTCATCTGCATATGGCTCGTACCATCGTCCGTAGGGCGGAGAGGGAGGCTTGTGCACTTCGTGTAGAGGTTAGAACAGAGGTTATCAGCTACCTTAACAGGCTCTCAGACCACTGTTTTGTCCTCTCACGCTGGCTTACCGGAGAAGAGGGAGAAGCCCTATGGACCCCTCTAGGAAAGAGAGTTTAGAGTCAAGTAACAATACCCGATTTTTCCATATGAATTATGGCCGATCTGATTAGTTCCTTCTCTTGATCGAATGTGAGCATGGACTCAGTTTCCTCGTAGTTTAGCCATATGTAGCTAGTATGCTCTTCTGAGAGCTTTACATCAATTTCGTCGGTAGTGGCAATATACCAAAAAACCTGTTTTGTAGTTTTCTTTCCTCTCTTTCTGAAGGTATATTGTGTTCTGTATTCCCAATTAGAGTCTATCTCCAGGGAACTGATTCCTGTTTCCTCCAATAATTCCCTTGATGCAGTCGCGTGGTGGTTGTTATCTCCATCTTCGATGTGGCCTTTGGGAAAGCTCCAATGTCCCTGTGGATATTGGAGAAGGAGAACTGCGTCATAGTTGACCAGAACAAGTCCGCAGGAGGTCTCCATAACCCTAGAGTTCGAGGAGTCCATGAACGTAGTACGGGCATCTAGGTCAAAAAATTACTCGTTGATATGACCAAAAGCTCCTTTGAGTAGGTAGTTTCCCAGAGATTTCTATGGAGGAAGATCCGTTGTCGTTAGATATACGCAGGATAGTAACTGATAGTGACTTTGATGGCGTGGTGACAGGATCGATACTCAGAAGATGGTGGCCTGATTCAGAGGTGGTTTTTGGACATCCTGGAGAGTTACGTGCGGGATTGATGGATCATCTAATGGATAGGAAGACAGCTGTTTGCGACTTGCCTAGTCATCCAAATTGTGGATTGAGCATTGATCACCATCAGTCAAACAAGCCTAATGGAGCTGAGAACGGTGTAGTATCTGTGTGGAGGGCGACTCCATCGGCAGCTAGGATTGCCCATGATTTACTGAAGAATAGAATTGATTTGTCAGATTTGGACGACCTTTTGGTCTGGGTGGATAAGCTGGATGGGGGCAGTGTGACTAGGGATGAGTATCTTTCAGATAATCCTGCAGTTTGGTTGGGAAGAGTCATCGACGTAAGTGAGGGCGTTGCGATGAAAGTACTCGAGGGACTACAGAGAGGGGATAAAATTGACCAGATTTTGAAAATACCGCTTATTTCCAGGAAGCTTCGGGAGAGAAAGAGTGAGCGGGAGAAGCTAACAGAGATAATCGCCGAGAGGACTGTGGTGATAGATAGGATTGCTATAGCAAGGCTAGATGGATTAGGAATGCGGTCAAACGGCTACCATGTCACAGCATTCGCTGGTGACTCTTGTGACGCATGTATAGTCATCCATGGCGACATAGGGGCATCGTTTGGTGATGATACTGGTTATCCTGTCTCAGCGTCTTTTTACACGAACTCATTTCTACACAGAGAAGGGGGAATCTATGACTTGACGGGATTAGCCACGCATTTCGACCCCGATGGAGGGGGGCATGAAAATGCATGTGGATGCAGGATCAAACCACTCGACAAAGGCAGGGTATCTAATCGGAACGTAACCGAGGAGGATGTTCAAGAAAATATATCAGAGTGGCTCAGATTATGGTCTGAACGCTAATCTTCTGCTAGTGGTCCAACGCTGAGCAGGACATAAACGGACTGGGTGAGCATCAGGAAGCCGATTAGGGACATAACCAATCCTGTTGGCGTGGGTAGAATTTCCTGCATATGGTTTCCGGTATACCATGCCATAGAAAGAACGCCTATTGAGGATGCTAGAACTATGTAAGCAGATTTCCTCGGTTCAGTCCACAGATCAATCCAAGGAATGAGGCCTCTTCGCTTGAAGGTGATTCTGTACCACGCGACGTATAGAAAAACTAAGGAAACAGACCCCAGTAAACCCAGAGTGAAAGACTCGGATTCCCAAGGCCCAGAGATCGAAAGTTTCAGCGTGATGACGTTTAGCAAGATGATGGCGCCGACTATGGCTGGGGCTTTCCAATTGGGTAAGTTAGCTTCGTCCACGACTAATCGAGTCGGGTCCTGCGCTTGAATGCGACTAACAAGTGTATTACACGGTTACTATCTGCAACAGACGTGAAGGACGGGCTTGTTTGGGAGGAGTCGGTAGATCAAGCGCATTTGGATCTTAGATTCGAAGTACTCAGAAAGGGGCTTCCTAGGGGTTCGGAGCATTACCCAGGTATAGACGAAGATGCACGGACTAGATTCCTCTGTGCATATGAAGGGGGCAGGCTTGTTGGCTGCTCGACGCTTCAGACAGACGCAAGAGGGGGTTGCAGATTCAGAATAAGGGGAATGGCGGTCAGCCCTAGTTTTCGGAACAGAGGAATCGGTTCGAGCATCGTAAAGAGACTTCAGCAATATGCTTCTGAGGAGGGTACTGGGATATGGTGTAATGCTAGAATTAGGGCAGTCCCCATGTACAAGAGATGTGGTTTTATCGAAGTATCTGAGGTCTTTGAGATTGAAGGAATAGGGCTACATTACGACATGGAATGGAAATAATCACAACGTCCGATTAAAACCCTGAACAATCATTAGGATTATTAGCCTTCGATTAGAAGTTCTACATAATGTTTGATAGGATAAAATCGACGCCCGCAAAAATATGCCTTGTGATTAGTGCTCTTGTAACAATTGTTTACTCGATGAACTTCATGCTATTTGCTGACTGCTATGTAACTGGAGGAGAAGGCTGCTTCACTCTTGGATTTACCAATGAAACCATTCTTGGAGATGCCTCCTACGGAAATGGGGGGCCTGAGACGGCATTCAATGGGGTACTGATGTTTGGTATTTTCATGTCTACAATGCTGATTCTGAATGAGGGGGCAAAGGGAATGTGGAAGATTATGATACCAGTGATCCTAGGGTTCGCAGTCATGTCAGTGACAATGTGGGCTTACTGGGGGGACCTGGACTCATCAGAAACTCCAAAATATATCGCTCCGGTTACTACTGTCATATACGTAGCAGCCTACTTCCTTCTAAAGGCGGAGGATGAGGTAGATGATGGACTCTCTGAATTCAAGATGGGTTTGAATATAGAGGACAGGCCATCGCTCGTGGCTATGCTAATTGTGGTTCTAATGGGGGTTTGGTACAGCTTAATGTCCGTGCTCATGCCTGCAGAACGGATAGAGGCGTTTGGCTTAGGGGAGGCAAGTCAGGAAATGCTTGATGCTGGTTTGGGGGCTCCATCGGAGGTGACAGTCGCCGTAAGTGGATCTCTTTTCCTAGTTTACACCCTCTGGACTGCGATGGTAGTATTGGATGGTCCAAAAGGAAAATGGTCCATATTACATCCTGGAATTTTCTTCCTAATCACAGCAACCGTATCAACTTACATGGCCCTAGTTGACAATTTGGGAGAAATAACAAGGCCGGTGTCTGATCAATCCGTAATAGATAGCGTTGCAGGTCCTGTTGCGATGCTATTGGTTTTGTTTGCCTATTACAGAATGAGAGACGAAGGGGTTGAGGATGGTATGACTGGATATGGAGCCGGGATGGAGGAATTTACTCCAAATGCTTTCAATATCTTCGTCATCACTGTAACAATAATCGTTGGACTGGTGTTCACTGCTAACGTAATGCTATCATAGATGTGGTTGGAGCACGGACCGGGATTTGCACCCGGGTCCAGGGATCTGCAATCCCTTGCATAGCTACTCTGCCATCCGTGCCGTGTACTCGGGACCTCCCCTCCTCTCTTGAAGGCTATCCGAGATTCGGCATACCTTCATGGTCGTCCTGCTCGTCGGAGATACATGCCGGACATTTCCGCAAGGTTCGAGGGACTCGGTGTTGGTTTCGCACCATATCTCCAGCCACCAGGGCCTGAGATAGTAAGGTGGACAGTTGGAGAGCCAGGTTTTGCTACTCCCAAGGAAATTCTAGATGTTGCCATCGGGGAGCTTGAGGCTGGCAATACAAAGTATACCAGGGGGGCGGGATCGATGGAGTTGTGTCAGGGAGTCGCGGATTATCTAGCGAAGCATCATGGAATTGAGGTCTCGGCTGAGGACGTAGTAGTTACACCCGGAGCCAAACAAGCTATGCTGTACTCTTTTCTAATCACTACTATGCCGGGAGATGAGGTTATACTACTCGCGCCTTCTTGGGCATCTTATGAGCCGATGCTGGAGTTCATTGGGGCCAAACCAGTGCATGTACCTGTCAGAAAGGACAATTTCCACCCCGATCTAGATGCCATACGTGACGCTATAACTGATAAGACAAGAATGATTCTTCTAAACTCTCCTTGTAACCCGACGGGTGCGGTATTCACGCCTGAGGAGATTCAGGGAATTCTCGAAATAGCAGAGGATAACGATTTGTGGATCGTGTCTGATGAGATTTACTCGCGCATGGTCTGGGTTGAGTGGCCTCATGTATCTCCAGCCTCCTTACCAGGGGGCATGGAGAGAACCATTGTTGTCAATGGATGGTCGAAGTCATGGGCGATGACTGGAATGAGGCTTGGCTTTTTGACAGGGCCACCAAATGCCGTTAAGGCGGCCGTAAAAAGTCAGGCTAACTCGGCTTCTCACATACCTACATTTATGATGGAAGCGGCTAGAGTGGCATTGGGCTGTGACGACTCTGTCGAAGAGTTCAATTTGGAATACAGGAAGAGAAGGGAGATAATGAAAAACGGCCTATCAGAGCTACCTGGAGTAAGAGTCATTGAACCCGAAGGAGCTTTCTACATATTCGCTGATATTACCGGAACAGGGATGACTGATACTGAGTTTGCAGATGGTGCACTGGAAGCCGGTGTGCAATTGATCCCTGCTTCACTGATAACAGGCGGGGAAGGCTTCATCAGAGTCTCCTATGCGACTAACGAAGGCGCCATACATGAGGGCTTGAGTAGGCTAAGATCATGGTTACTTTAGTAGAGAGCTTGAAATCCCATATCTACACGAGTGGCCATGCAAGATGGGGAGTCGCGAGGAAGTCACGTCTTCTTGGATTACCTCAATTACTCATCTCCGAGCAAAGATGAGGGAGATTGGATGTTGTCCCTTTTGAGAGATTGTGTGAGGGAATCAGGAATCAGGGAAGTTCATTCGCATGTAGAGATTTTCGACGGATCCGAGAGCCCGCCTGGATTTGCAGCTGTTATACTCATAGATGAGAGTCATGTAACCGCTCATTGTTACTCTGAGGAGGGTCTGCTCGCGATTGACGTTTTCACCTGCGGGACTCACGACCCAGAGCTTGTTGTAGGGCTGATTCATGAGGGTCTGACTTCCCAGATTGATGGGGTCACCTTAGTGAGAAAGGAGAGATTCAGTAGGTTTTAGCGAGGGATTAAATGGATATTGGTAATTTCGTTTCAGAGCACTTCCACCACTTCAATGCAGGAGAGCTGTCAAGGTGTGCTAGCTCCTTGAAGGAGTTCCTAGATGAAGGAGGAAGGCTGATAGTGACCTTAGCTGGAGCGATGTCAACAGCTCAAATCGGTAGGAGTCTCGGACCTGCAATAAAGTCACAGAGGGTTCACGCCATATGTTGTACTGGAGCTAATCTTGAAGAAGATATATTCAATCTGGTAGGGCGTTCAAGCTATGAAGAAATAACTGATTGGCGACAGCTTAGCCCTATGGACGAGGAACGTCTGAGAGACAAGGGCATGAATAGGGTAACTGATGTGGCCCTTCCAGAGAGGGTATTCAGAGAAATTGAGGAGGGTCTGATGTCACTTTGGCAGGATGCGTCGGAGGTTGGGGATCGAAGGTTTCCCCATGAGTATCTATACGACCTTCTTATTCATGGTGAGTTGGAGTTCGATATCGATTCTGAGAATTCCTGGCTGGCTTGTGCTGCTGATGCCAATCTTCCTATTTTCACCCCGGGATGGGAGGATTCAACACTCGGTAACATCCTTGCGGCCAGGGTACTAGACAGGACAGTCAAAGATTCTTCGATCATCAGGGGTGGTCTAGAGGCCATGCAGGCCTTGGCGGACTGGTACAGAGAGGACGACTCTCCTACTGGAATCCTTCAGGTAGGAGGAGGGATTGCAGGTGATTTTGCGATTTCGGTGGTTCCGATGCTTCGACAGGATGTTGGGTTGGATGTTCCTAGATGGGCGTGGTTTGGACAGATTTCTGAGTCGAGGCCGTCCTATGGGGGATACTCGGGAGCCCCACCCAATGAGAAAATCAGTTGGGACAAGCTAGATGCCTCTACTCCAAAATTCGTTATTGAGTCGGACGCTACAATAGTTCTGCCGCTCCTGCTATCGCTATTGGAATGATTGGGAGTAGGTCTCGCAATTCTCCGATATTCTGAGAAGCTGGTTGTATTTTGATGTTCTATCGCTTCTAGCCGGTGCTCCAGTTTTGATTTGTCCGGCGTCTGTACCTACTGCTATGTCAGCGATAATAGAGTCTGCAGTTTCGCCTGATCGATGACTGATTATAGTACCATACCCAGCGGCCTTAGCCATTGATATGACCAACAGTGTTTCAGTGACTGTTCCGATCTGATTGAGCTTTATGAGAATTGCATTCGACGCTCCCATCTCTATGCCTCTGGCGAGACGATCGGGATTGGTGACGTACAGGTCATCTCCTACAATCTGTACTCTATGCCCTTCGCGCTTACAGAATTCAACCCAAGAATCCCAGTCGTCCTCGCCAAATGGATCCTCGATTGAAACAATTGGATATTCATCGAGCCACGATGAGTATAGGAGACCCAGCTCTGAGCCACTTATCACCTTCCCATCTATGTGGTAGCCATCGTGCTGCAAGAATTCCTGGCTGGCTACATCTAATGCAATCGATACTTCCTCTCCTGGCGCATAACCCGCTCTGGTAATTGCTTCGACAACATAGCGTAGGCCTTCCTCGTTACGAGGTAGGTTTGGAGCGAAGCCCCCCTCATCGCCGACTCCACCAAGTAATCCCGCTTCCTTTAGCACGGCCCGGAGTGAATGATAGATCTCAGTACCTGCACGTAGCGCTTCTGAGTATGAGTCGAAACCATGAGGCACTACCATAAATTCCTGTACATCAACATTCGAATTTGCATGTGCTCCTCCGTTGAGGATATTCATCAGAGGTACTGGAATCGAGGTGTTTCCGTCTGAGAGGTGTTGCCATATGTTGCCACTTCCGACAGCGGCCCTCAAGCAAGCCATAGAAGCGCCAAGCATAGCATTGGCACCTATTTTGCTCTTATTGGGGGTTGAATCGATAGTCATCATTGCCGTATCAACGAGCCCTTGATTACTGGCATCCAATCCTATCAAAGCTTCTGCAATGGGTCCGTTGACGTTCGCGACCGCGGCATCAACGCCTTTGCCGCCCCATCGATTATTGCCGTCACGTAGCTCCACTGCCTCGTGACGACCTGTACTGGCTCCAGATGGGACCATCGCACGGCCAAGCGTCCCATCTTCAGTGAGACAATCTACTTCGACTGTTGGGTTGCCCCGAGAATCCAATACCATCCTTCCACGAATTTGCGATATGCGTGCCCCCATATGCCGTGGACTGACGGATATCTTCTGAATATTGTCATTGTACGCTGATCCAACGGTGGTATGTTTATTCCCCAGATTTATTCATTCAACCAGCTTAGCCATCGGGAGACCTTTGTTTGTACTTCTGGAACCTCCATCTCGGATCTGCAACACGCTTCCCAGCAAAGTTGCTCACCTGTTGGCGAAATTGAGAATAGTTCAGCCCTGAAGAGAACCCCGTCCTGATTCGAGAAATCGCACCTGTTATCATCCACAAAGCAGTGAAGAAGGTGCTTAGGATAATGGTGCATCTTACCAGATACGGGGCAACATAGCATTAGGCTTCTATCGAAGAATACCAATGATTGACCGGTGACAGTGTCAACCTCGTGGCCGACAATTCTAGTTCTGTTCAGCAGCGTGGCGACGTCGAGATTGTACCATGCTGCGTACGAGGACGGGAGGTCAAGGGAGGATACCTCATCTAGGTACTCCTGGCGACGGAGAAGATGCACTGCCTCCTCCCTTGCCATGATTCTCAAGACAAGGGGTCCCATTTGAACGCAACCTCTGAGAATAATTTCCCCATTGTACGAAAAAAGGATTTTATTGTTCGATATTTATCTTAAATGTGAAGAATAGATACAAATACTATACACAAAGCGGATAAAACTTGTATGAAGGTAGATTCTCTGGACCGATCCATATTGAATGTATTGAGAGACGCTGGCAGGTCCTCTTTTGTGGAAATCGCGGAAAGGGTGGGAGTCACAGAGAGGACCATTAGGACACGCATGAGGAGGCTAGAGGAGGAAGGTGTAATCAGAGGCTACACCATTAGAGAGTCAGGGATTGGACTAACTGCACTGATTAGACTAAAGGTTGGTCCAGGTACAGAAATTGGCTCTCTTGCAGGGGAGTTTGCGAGCTGGCAGAATGTCGAGAGTGTATACGAGGTGAGCGGTGACGCCGACTTGATTGCAGTAGTCCACGTCGATGACACCGTAGGACTCAGAGAAATGCTCGATAAGATGTGGCTCACGGCACCCGCTGAGATTAGTTCGACTCAAACTGAGTTAGTTCTGGAACAGTACTAATCATAGCTTCCACTTGACAGAGCACCCAATACTATCTGTACGGGGATTGGATATTTCCTTGCCACTCAAGAACTCGTCAATTGCATCTGAGAGATCTGAGGTTGATGCATGTGAAGGGTCTCTGGGTGAGTCGTCCATCCTGCCCCTGTAAACGACCGTCCCCGATGAGGAAACCAGATAGAACTCAGGGGTCCTCTCGGCCCCATATGATACGGCCACTGTCTGGTCTTCATCGTGGAGATAAGGATAGCTCATTCCCCTTGATGCTCTCTTGACCATGTTATCCCATGAGTCTGATTCATACTTCACTGGATCATTCGAGTTTATTCCTACGAAACCGAGTCCGCTTTCTCTAGCCTTCTCTGCAATATTCTCGATCCTTGGCTCTGAGCCTACCACATATGGACAGTGATTACAGGTGAACATGATTATTCCACCTTTACCACCAATCACTTCAGACATTGAAACTGTACCATTTCCAGAGCTATCGTTGGCATTTGGAAGTTCGAAGTTTGGAGCATTGTTTCCGGGCTCTATAGTGTTGGCCATGCTACTGGGCATGGAAGGAGGTGATTCAATCCTCCGGCCCGAGGATCTTGGCTGAAGCCGTGGTTCTTCCTTTGCACTCTTCTAGCCTCCTTCTAGCTAGTTTATGTTGTGGATCAATATCTAAAACCCTTCTCCAAGCATTTGACGCATTCTTTGTGTCTCCCCTCTCATGGAAAATTGCTGCTATCATCAGTCTCGCGTCGATGTGCTTTGGATCGTTCCTAGAGGCGCTCTCAAAGTCAGAGAGGGCTTCTTGCCCTCTGCCGAAATCCAGATACAAGAGTCCTCTTTGATACCATGCGTCTGAATTCGAGGAGTCTATCCGTAAAGCTGAGTTAAGTGGTCTCTCTGCCTGCTCCGCCTTGTCCATCGCGATTAAACATGTACCTAGATGAACTAGGGCCATGACATGCTCGTCTCTTCTGTCAAGAATCCTCCTGAGTTCTGACTCGGCCTCTGACCAGTCGGCTAGGTTCATGAGAACCTCCGCTCTTCTCTGTCTGGCAATAAGAAGGGCCGGCGAGATTGAAATCAAGTGGTCGGAGTCGTCTAGTGCCAAGTCTAAGTCTCCCTTTAGTAAGGAAGCCGAGCATCTGTTCAGTCTTGCTCTAACATGATCTGGATCTATAGCTAGAACCTTCGTGAAAAGTGTCTGTGCCTCAGTCATTCTTCCCTGCTTAGCCGCTATCAAGCCTCTGACAAAAGGCACTATTGGGTGGTCATGGAGATGTGTGGCGGCTTCGGCAATATGGGTATTAGCCTGGTCGAGTTTACCAATTTCTATGCATAAATGTGCCTCTTCCACAGGAATCGATGTATGATCAGGGATTAATCTCCTGGCTCTGACCAGTGCGACTTCGGCCTCATTATGTGATCCTTGGAATCTCAGGGCCCTGGACCTACCCAGCCACGCGAGACCATTTTCCCTGTCGTGATCTATTGCAGCATCGAATGAGATCAACGCATCAATCAGGAGTATGGGGTCATGGTATCCATACTCGTCCCTATACTGCTCCGTATCATGCAGATGCAGTCTTCCCTCCATGACATGCATGTGGGAGCTCTCCCAACAGATAGGAGGAGCTTCGTTGAGCGTCTCTTTTGCCCAATCTATGGATCCGGCCTTCATCAGGACTAGGCTAAGTCTAGCTCTTGCTTTGGCATCTTCCGGGGACGTTTCAAGATGCTCCTCCAAAACTGCCCGTGCGGCGTCTAGTCTCTTTTCATTCTCTAGGACCTCGGATTCCATTATCACTCCGTATTCCCCAAGAGCAACTGCTCTTCTGATACTCCGGATGGCTTCCTTTGAGTTGCCCTCTCCTGCCGCCAGTATGCGTGCATGCAGAAGCCAAGCGGGCCCGTTGTCTTCATCCATCTCGATTGCTTTCTTGATCGTCTCAAGAGCTGCCCCCGCCTCTCCCAATCCGATTAGCTTGGCAGCTCTTTCTACCAATAACGGGGAGTCCTTAGAATCTAGAGTGGATTGATCACCAGAAATCCTGGAGTCTTTCGCTCTTAGAGCAATTTCAGATAGCTTGGCCGAGGACTCAGTCTCCTCTAGAGGTTCACCCAGAGCAATTAGCCTGGTCTTATTTCTATCATATCTCTCATCATCAGAACCGACTAGGATTGCGGCTTGTTCTGCGAGGGCCTCTAAATCGTCGGGGGATGTTGCCAATAGTCTCTCCAGGGTTCTATCAAGGGTTTCCAAGTCTCCTGATTCTCTCTGAATTCTGGCTAGAGATCTCAGAGAAGCAGAGTCCTCTGGGTCCATCTGATTTGCCATTCTATAACAATCTGCGGCCCTTGAAGTCCTTTCAGATGCATGGAATAACTCACCGAGGATTCTGTGTTCTCCTCCGTTGAGCTCTAGGTCCTCAGCTCTCATCTCTGCCTCGGTGAGAATAGCATCAAGTCTAACAACGAGCGGAAGGAGTCCGGGCAGTATTGTGGTCTTCTCGCCGGGTTCTTTGCTGAGCTTCTCGATGATTGCCTTTGCGGCGTGGGAAGCTATCGCACATGACTCGCTTGAACTGACTGCTATGCCCTGATCGAATAGTAGATTCTCGGCGCTCTCTAACTTACGATGGACTCCAAGCAGGTTACGAACTTCGGGTGTCTCCCCCAAGATTGTATCCACTCCTCTTGAAAGTAGATCTAGCCTCTGGGTGGTGTCGGATAAGTCGGACTGAAGATCGCCCATTCTGTACATCATTTTGTCCCTCTGTCTAAGGACTGACCTGTGTCTGAGCCAGAGAGCGAGGACCGTGACTCCTAGGATGGCGTAAAGGGCCAGAATGCCGGCCGTGGTCTGATCCATTAGTTAGAGCGGACCTATCGGACTTTTGATGCCTTCTGCTGATGGGCTTGCTTAGAAGCGGGTTCCAAACGGGACTACGTCCCGCCAGACACAATCAGTCAGAGGTCTTCCGAAGAGTATGCTTGTACGTTGCCCTTTCGGGTTACGCCACCTACGGATGTGCCGAGGACATTCTCAATACCTGCTCCAGAGGCCAGTTCGAAGATTCTGTCATTGACCTTGCCAGAGAAGACGAGTCCTGTAGCTCCCTCGGCCTCCGCCATGGCGGATGCGAGAGCCCTGGCACCTATTGGATCGGTTCCAGAACCATCCTCTAGGATGATAATAGCATTGTTCTTCTTGAGGCCCTCTAGGTGAGAAGCCCATTTCTTTACATGGTCTGGAGCTACCAATGACTCGTTGCCTCTACCGACAGATTTGTCGTCGTCCTTATTCAGCTCCGATTGGATCCTAGGTACTGCCTTACTCGCCACTTCCTTCTGTTGCAGGTACTTCGTGACTACCTTACCTTCGAGATGCTCTACTTCTCTACTCTGGGGAGCTATGGCAACATGAGTCAAGGACTTGCCCAGCTGACCATTTATTTCCATCAGGAGGAGTTTTCCACCTCGGTCTCCGTCTATGAATGCAGTGACTCCCTTCTTGCTCTTGGCAAGCTCGACCAGCTCGGGCTTAATTCCTGAGCCCATTGTAGCAATCGCATTCTTAATTCCAAACTTGAGTAGGTTCCTAACATCATTCCTGCCTTCGACAATTATGATTGCTTCTGACTCAGTGACATTTGGACCAGCGGTCATCCCATGGTACTCCGTCTCCTTGTCCAATGTCAGAACTGCTCTAACCTCTTCGAGGATATTCTTCGAGTCGTCTACACCAGAGTTTACCATCTTCAGCAGAAGTTGCTTTCCTCTCTCGATGACGTGATCTCTCTTGGAAGACTGTTGGTTCTCGATCAACTTGACTTTGATAACGGCCTTGCACGGGCCAATCCTATCTATTGTTTCCAGAGCGGCTCCAATTACTGCCGTGCTGACCTGATCTAGGGACGAGGATACAAGAATCTCTCCTTGCACCTTGCCCTTGTTCTGATGAAGAACCACGTCTACATGTCCTATTCGACCTGTTCTCTGTAGCTTTCTAAGTTGAAGCGCCTCTCCGAGCAGACCTTCAGTCTGACCGAAAATTGCTCCAACCACATCCTTTCTCTGGACGTTTCCATCCGTACGGATGGAAGCGTGTATGACATACTTTCCTTCTTGTGACATATTTTCATTTCTCCTTTCGCTA
>MDTB01069740.1_pt1 | contig 23455 bp, 24 predicted proteins | sample 811161 | NCBI WGS metagenome assembly MDTB01 (sample SAMN05326650, study PRJNA326480) | marine metagenome | isolation source: seawater | place: Mediterranean Sea | collected 2009
TGGATCCAGGATTTCCTAATCCGACGAGTAAAAGCATATTAATTATTTCTTTTCAGCAGGTTTCTTTTCAGCAGGTTTTTTTTCTTCAGGTTTTTTATCAGCGCCATCTTTAGACTTATCATCTTTTTTAACTGCATCACCCTCTTTAGCAGCTGCCTCCGCACCTTCAGCAGCAGCTTCCCCTTCTGCACCTTCAGCTGTAGCTTCAGCCTCTGCTGGTTTTTCAGGTTCTTTCATAACTGTAGGAGACGCAACCGTTGCAATTACAAAATCACGATCTGTAATTGTTGGAAAGACATTTTCTGATAATTTTACAGATGAAATTTTGATACTCGTACCAATGTCGGTGCCAGTTAGGTCTACAATTATTTCATTAGGAATATTTTCTGCTGGACATTTTAATTCAATTTTTCTTCTAACAATATTTAACACACCTCCTCTTTTTAATCCTGGGGAGTCGGAGTGGTTTATAAACTTTACAGGTATTTCCAAAATAATTTTTTTCCCCGACACTATTCTCATGAAATCTATATGAATAGGTTCCTCAGAAATAGCGTTGAATGCTACATCTCTTGGAATAACTTTTTCTTTTTTTCCATCAATATCTAATTCTAAAACTTTTGATAAAAATGTTTCTGAAATAACTAAATTTTTAATATCCTTTTTTTCTATAGATATATTCTGATTGGCTTCTTTACCTCCATATAAAATAGCAGGTATAAAACCTTTTGACCTCAGATTATTATTTGATCCAGAAGAGGTACTCTCTCTTTTTATTGCCTTTAAATTACTCATAATTTATTGAAGAGGGTGTATAACCTAAGAATAACATCAAAACAAGTGTTAATTAAATAAATCCGATACAGAATTTGAATTTGCTATTCTTTTTATTGCCTCTGACATCAATGAAGAGATAGATAAGACCTCAATTTTATTGTTATTTTTAATCTTGCTTGAATTATCAATCGTATCAGTAATAATTAATTTTTTAATTTTTGAATTTTTAATTTTTCTAGCAGCTTCTCCACTTAAAACTGCGTGAGTAATAAAGACAAAAACCTCTTTAGCACCTTTTTTTTTCAAAGCATCAACCGCATTAATTATTGTGCCTCCACTGTCGATTATATCATCAACAATAATACAAGTTTTATTTTTTACATCTCCAATAATATTCATAACTTCTGATCTTCCAGGCGCAGGCCTTCTTTTGTCTATAATAGCAAGGTCAGCCTTAAGTCTAGTTGCTAAAGCCCTTGTTCTCGCAACACCACCCATATCTGGGGAAACACAAATTAAATTTTTTGAAGTAATTTTCCTTTTGATAAATTTTGAAAATAAAGGAGTTGTAAATAAGTTGTCAACTGGCATATCAAAAAATCCTTGGATTTGTCCAGCATGAAGATCAACTGTTACAATTCTGTTTGCTCCAGCATTTGTTAATAAGTTTGCAACAACTTTTGCAGAAATAGATGTCCTTGGAGCAACTTTTCTATCTTGTCTTGCATATCCAAAATAAGGAATTACAGCCGTAATAGTTTTTGCGGATGATCTTTTTAAAGCATCAATTACTAAAAGCAGCTCCATTAAATTATCATTTGCTGGATTAGAGGTAGATTGAACAACAAAAACACTATTACCTCTAATATTTTCATTAATCTCAATGTAAATTTCACCATCGGCGAATCTTCTAATATTAGTGTTGATTAATTTAAGTTTTAAATTTTTAGCAATATTTTTACTTAATTTTAAATTGCTTGTTCCAGACAAAATTTTCATGAAATCTATTTACTTATACCTTATTTCTAAATCTTTTCAAATTAATAAAGTTTTGGCATACAAACAGCAGAAATACATCTACCGTAATCTTTTTCATCTAATTTTCTTGATCTTCTGTAACTAAAAAAATTGCTTTTTTGGGCATATGTATCTTTATTAACGTGATCGACTTTGACTTTTTGTTTAATAAGCTTATCACTAACAAATTTTCTTAAATTAAAAAGTTTCTTAGCACTATTTTTTCTTGAAAAATATTTTTTATTTTTTTTAGATAAATTTATAAATTTTTTAAAAAAAATTAAATCTACCTCATAACTTTTTTGGGCTATGCAAGGACCCATACATGCATAAATCAGATTATTTGGACTCATTTTTTTAATTTTTTTAATAGTTTTTTTTACGATATCTGAATACGCACCTTTCCATCCTGAGTGGATACAACCAATAATTTGATTTTTGACATCATACAAAATAATAGGAACGCAGTCAGCTGTTACAACTCCAAGTGCGATGCCTTTCATTCTCGTAACTATTGCATCTGCTTTAATTTTTGTTTTGAAATTATTTTTTGTAATTTCAATTACTTTATTACTATGGGTTTGGTGCATTAATACTAGCTTATTCTTATTTACCCCCATAAATTTTGAAACAAATCTTAAATTTTTGTGAATATATTTTTTTTTATCTTTTGACCCTTTTCCACAATTTAAGCTTTTATAAATGCCTTTCGAAAATCCATTTTTTTTAGAGAAGAAACAGTGTTTTATATTTCTAAGTTTTTTAAGATTTTCAGAATAAAACATTACTTAAATCCAAGAAAATTATTATTATTAAATTCATAAGCTAGAATTACTTTAAATAGATTACCCATAGAATTGGGACTTAATAATCTATTAATTCTAAAATAAAGATCTGATTGCTCACTAAATTTCATCCTTTTCGCAACAATATTAGCTCTTTCTAGAATACCCATATTCTCTAAAAATTTCTTTTGAGAAATTACATTATTTACTGCTAATCCGTTCTTTAAAAAAAATTCTTTAAGAAGGTTGAAATTTACATGAGCAGTAATATCCGCTTTACCTAAGTTATCTAATATATTATTTTTTTTGTGTTTCATCACAGATTGCAAAGTATTTTGATTATTTTTTTTTAAATATCCGTAATCTAACATTAGTATACAGCCTTGTAACTCTGAGATTTTATTGACTATTTTTCTAAGTTCTCGAAAACCAATCTTAGGAAATTCGATAAAATTTAATTTGTCTAATGATTTATATGATTTAATGATTTTAATATTGCTTTTCGAGGCTTTTTTAAAAACTTCAATGATCTTAAAATTTTTATCCAATGTATAATTTTTCTCAAATAAAGAGTTCTTAATCTTTTTGAACTGTTTTATTGGTATTGCATCAAAAAACTCATTCCCAAAAAATATTACAGGTCCTTTTTTTAAAATTTTAAAATCTTTTATCCAATTTATATTTTTATCAGAAATATTTTTTTTTTGTATTTTTTTTAAATAACTACTCACTTCATATAAAAAAATTTTTTTGCTTGCATTAAATTCGGGAAATTTTTTAAAAGATTTCAAAAGAATATTTGTCAAGCTACCATCTCCAGGACCTAATTCAATAATATTAAAATTTTTTGGTTTACCAAACTGTTCCCATACAGAAATTATCCAAATAGCAATTATTTCAGAAAATAAAATGGAAATTTTTGGAGACGTAATAAAATCACCTTCTTTTCCGAAAGGCATTCTAGAAGCATAATATCCAAATTTGTCATCGTACAATACATTTTCAAAAAATTTATCTACTGGAATTGTTTTAAATGTCTTAAAAAATTTTTTATTAGATCTCATTTTTTTTTCTTAAAATACTAAATATTATTAGACCACTTAAAATCATAACAAAGCTTAATATTGTTCCCATACTAAAAAAGTTAAAGAAGTAACCGATTTGTGTATCAGGTTCCCTGAAAATTTCTGCTATAGCTCGAAAGACACCATAAAAAATTAAAAATAAATAGGAACAGGTACCGATTTTGTAGTTTTTTTTAAAAATTACTATATTTAAAATTATGAATAAAATAATTCCTTCCAATAAAGCTTCATATAGTTGGGAAGGGTGTCTTGACATCATATCTGTTAAAGGAAAAGTTACACCCCACGAAACATTGGTAACTTTACCAACCAGCTCACCATTAATAAAATTAGCTACACGTCCAAAAAAAATTCCAATCGGAGAAACACAAGCTATGATATCCAACATAAAGAATGTTGAAATTTTATTTTTTGAATATAAATACGTTCCAATTATAATTCCTATTAACGCTCCATGAAAAGACATTCCACCCTCCCATACTTTAATGATGTCTAATGGATTTGAAAGATAATATTCAAAGTTATAAAAAATTACATATCCAACACGACCACCTATCACTAAAGAAATGATCAAATAACTTATTAAATCATCAAAATCGTTTAGTTTAAATTTGAGATTAGTAGTACTTAAAAAGTGTTTGATTATTTTTTTTCCAAACCACCACCCAATTATAATTCCAAAAATATAAGCTAAGGAGTACCATCTAATGACAACTATCCCAAAATCTAGTAAAACAGGGTCTAAATTATGGGTGAACATAATTTCTTATATCATATTTGAAATTAGTATGGCCATCAAATAAGGTAAGTTATGAGTAATTCAGAAAAAATTTTAAAATCATTGTCGAGCTTAATTGAAAATGGCCTTTTAACTTCAAAGGATATAAAAAGAGAAATATCTACAGATTTAAAATTTAAAAAAGATAAAATAATTAGCAAACTTGAACTTGTTCGAAGAGAAGAGTTTGAGGTTTTAAAAAAAATAGTTCAAAAACAAGATAAAATTTTAAAAAAGATAATGAAAACCAAAAAGACTAAAAAGGTAAAAAAATCTTAACTTGTAACCCGTTAAATTTACTTTTGCTTAATTGAATATTTCCTCCATGAGAGTTTATTATATCTTCCACAATAGTTAAGCCCAGACCAACACCAGATTGGTTCAAACTTCTGCTTTTATCTAATCTAAAAAAAGGTTTGAAAACATTTTTGTACTGATCTTCTGGAATACCAGGTCCGTCATCCTCAACTATTACCAAAGCTCTATTATTCCCCTTTAGAGTAGAGACATACACTTTATTTCCGTAAGATAAACCATTTTGTATTATATTTTGGAAAGATCTTTTTAATGCAGTTGGCCTACCTTGTAAGTTTATAGTTTCGTTATCATCCTCAAAAAACAATTTATTATTATTTAAATCCTTTTTTATAGAACTTAAAAGATTATTTAGATTAATCTTAGTTGTATTTTCTTGCGTTTGAGTTCTAGCAAATTGTAAATAGTCATTTAACATTTTTTCCATTTCATCAATATCTTTTGACATTTTTTCAGAAATATCTTTTTGTTTTAACATAGCTAATTGTAATTTCAGTCGAGTTAAAGGCGTCCTTAAATCATGACTAATACCTGAAAGCATTTCAGCTCTTTGATTAAGATGACGATTTATTCTTTTAGCCATTCTATCAAATTCAAAAGCGGCTTTTCTGATTTCTTGCGAGCCAGAGGCTTTAAAATCATTTACATAGTCTCCTTTACCAAATCTCTCGGCAGCTTTGGCCAATTTAACTAAGGGTTTAGTTTGATTTTTTAAAAAAATTAAAGCAATGATAATTAAAACTAAAGAAGGAAGCGTGGTCCATAAAACAAAAAGTCTTACAGAAGAAGTAGAAACCATTTCTTTTGGAACTAAAAATTTAATAACTTCATTACCTGAGAGTATTTTAATTTCTACAGCATTTTTAAATTTAGATGTATTAAACCAGTAATTGTTATTTCCAAAAACTGATTTTAATTCTCTTCTTAATGATCGGTCCATTGGACTAAACCTTCTTTCCCCGCTATCATTAGGTAACATCTCTTGATTAATGCCGATTTCAAAATTAAAGTTGTTTTTATAACTGTCAGTAAAAAAATCTAAACTTTTTTTATCATTTTTGTAAACTTCTTCTATTGTCTTTAATTGATTTACTAGGGATCTAGTTATATTTTTATTAGCTTTTATCCAAATGCTATCAAAAAAAACAACTGTAATAATTATTTGTAAAATGATTGTAGGAGCTGCGACAATAATCAAGGCTCTATAAAAGAGTCTTTTTGGCAAAATATATTTGATTAAATTATTCAATCCAAAGTACATAGCCAGAGCCTCTTATTGTTTGAAGATATTTTGGATTTTTCGGATTCACCTCTAATTTTTGCCTCAGCCTTGTTATCATTACATCAATTGACCTTTCTTGTATTATCCCGGATATTTTTCCTATTTCTTCTCTAGAGTAAGATATTCCAGGGTTGGCCAACATTTCAATTAAAACTTTTTTTTCTGAATTATTAATTTTTTTTGATTTATAATTTAAACTGATAGTCATTTTATTGAGATCAACTTCGGCGGCTCCAATAAAATGTTTTGATTTTAAATCAATTTTAGTATTCTTATTAATTATATTTTTTATTCTTAACAACAATTCCTTAGGCTCAAAAGGCTTACTTATATAATCGTCTGCTCCAAGCTCCAAACCTTTAATTCTATTTTCCACTTCACCTCTAGCGGTGAGTAATATAATAGGCATTTTAATTTGTTTCTTTATTTCTTTTGTTAATTCGTAACCACTTTGTCCAGGCATCATTACATCTAAAATTATAATATCAAATTTAAAATATTTTATCTTAATTTTAGCTTGATCGGCACTTTCTGCTGTTGAAACAATATAATTATTTTCAAAAAGATAATCTTTTAAAAGATTACGTATTCTATCATCATCATCAACAACAAGAATATGATTTTTATTATTTTCCATTAATGATCCTTTTGAGAACATCCTTAAACTTTATTACCGAGTCAGAACTCGAATTCTTTAAAGCATTAAATATTCTTTTTTTTTGTTTATTATAAACAATTTCAAAAAAAGTTTTCCCCTCTTTATCTAAAAATAAGTTTTTCTTTCTTGTATCAGCTTCATCTTGAATCTGTTTAATCATTTTGGATTTAATCAAGTCCCTTAAAACTCTATTTAGACTTTGTTTTGTAACTTTTAGCCTAAAAATTAATTCTCCAAGGTTTATACCAGGGTTTCTTTCAATTAAATTTAATGCTCTAAGATGGGCTGGTCCAAAATATTTCTTTGATAGTATATCCTTGGGATCAGAAAAGGTTTCTCTATAGGCATAATACAACAATTGTATAAACTCTTTAATTTGTTCGTCTTTAAGATAAAGTAAATCTTTCATAATGGTAAGTTATATTGACTTATCCTGTAGATGAATATACTTTTTTATATAAAAAAAATCTATATATTTGCAATAAATGGAAAGCATACCATACGACAAACGTTCAGGAAAAATTTGGTTTAATGGCAAAACTGTCGATTGGGCAGATGCAAATATTCATATTCTTAATCACGGATTACATTATGCAAGCTGTGTATTTGAAGGTGAGAGGGTATACGACGGAGAAATTTTTAAACTCGAGGAACACACGGAAAGACTTTTCTATTCAGCTAAAAGAATGGGAATAGATGTTCCTTATACTCAAGCAGAAATTAATGATGCATGTAAAAATATAATTAATATACAAAAAGTTAAAAATGGATATGTGAGACCACTTATATGGCGTGGGAGTGAGATGATGGCTATATCTGCTCAAAAAAATAAAATTCATGTTGCTATAGCTACTTGGGAGTGGGGGTCATATTTTGATCCAAAGCTAAAATTGAATGGAATAAAACTAAATATTTCTAATTGGAGAAGACCTGCGCCTAACACAATTCCGTGGGATACCAAAGCTGCTGGTTTGTATATGATTTGCACTTTATCTAAGCATGAAGCCGAAGCACAAGGATTTACCGACTCATTAATGCTTGATCACGAAGGAAATATCGCAGAGGCAACCGGCGCTAATATTTTTTTCAAAAATAAGTTAGGTGAATTACACACACCAATACCCGACTCATTTTTAAATGGCATTACAAGAAGAGAGGTAATCAAGATAGCCCAATCAAAAGGCGTTAAAGTTATTGAAAGAAAAATCAAACCTGAGGAAATGAAGGATTTTGTAGGTTGTTTCTTAACAGGAACTGCAGCAGAAGTAACCCCAATTTCAAAAATTTTAGAATATGATTTTAAAGTTTGTGATTTAATAACTGATTTAAACAAGTCCTATCAAAGTTTAGTTAGAAAAAAATCAGCAGCTTAATCTTTATTATCTTCGTTAATAGCGTGATCAATGCCTTTTCTTAAATAATCATTACCAGTATATAAGGTTAAAAAAGCTGAAAGCCATAGAAGAATAATTCCTATTGTTTGTGCATTGTAATCTTGGAAATTGATAATCTTATTTCCACTTTCTCCCGTAAGCAATATTGCAATAGAAACCATTTGAATAAAAGTTTTCAATTTTGATAAACTAGTGACTTGCATAGCAATTTGACCTTTTGCAAGAAATTCCCTCAACCCAGATATTAAGATTTCTCTAGTAAGTATAATTATTGCTGCAATAACTTCATAATTTTTTATTGTTCCGTTCATCACTAGAAGGATTAGAGCAGCTGCAACAAGAATTTTATCTGCTATCGGATCTAAAAGCTCACCTAATTTTGACTCTTCTTTGAACATTCTAGCCAGCAAACCATCCAAGTAGTCCGTAAAACTTGCAATGGCAAATAAAAAAAAAGGAATTAAATCACCAAAAAAACCTGGAATAAAAAAAGTTAACACAAAAACGGGAACTATAATTATTCTTCCTATTGTAAGTATATTAGGTATTTTAAGTTTCATATTTACTCGTGAAAATAGTTATATATCTTATTTGCTATACTGTCTTCAATTCCCTCAATTGCTTTAAGATCTTCAAGACTTGCAGACTCAACTGCTCTTGCTGAGCCAAAATGATTAAGCAGAGCTCTTTTCCTTTGTTTTCCAATTCCCTGGATCTGATCTAATAGAGATTTGCTTAAATTTTTCTTTCTTTTTGCCCTATGAGTGCTTACAGCAAATCTATGCGCTTCATCTCTCAGCCTTTGAATAAAAAAAAGAAGAGGATCATTTTTATTTAAGTTAAATTCTTTGTTGTTATAATAAATTTTTTCTTCCCCAGCATTTCTTCGTTTGCCTTTTGCTATAGCTAATATAGGCAGGTCATGTAACCCAAGTTCATTTAAAATCTCTCTGCTTACCGAATATTGTCCTTTACCTCCATCAATCATAATTAAGTCAGGTAAAGATAAAGATCCCGATTTTTCTTTTATTGCTTTAGAAAATCTTCTGAATAGAACTTCTTTCATCATTCCATAATCATCATTTCTTATTTTTTCATCTTTAATATTAAATTTTCTGTATCTTTTTTTTATAAAACCCTCATTACCAAAACAAACTAAAGCCCCAATAGAATCCGTTCCCTGCATGTGGCTATTGTCATAAACCTCAATTAGATCAATATTATTATTCAAATTAAAACTAGAAGCTAATTTTTCAATCAAATTGTTATTGGTGTCAGATTGTATTAGTTTTTGTGTTAATGCCTCTTTAGCATTTTTTTCTGCTAACCTAGAAACGCTTGTTTCATTTTTTGATTTTGCTACTTTTACTATAATTTCTTTACTCTCTTTTTTTGAAAATGTTTTTTCTAAAAGTTTTTTATCATTCGTCTCATAATTTGTAATTATTAAGGATGGTATTGTTTTATTTTCATAAAATTGCGCTATAAATGAGGATAAGATATCTTCAACCGAATCATCCGCATCATGTTTGGGATAAAAAGCTTGATTTCCCCAGTTTTGTTTAGATCGAAAAAAAAATACTTGAACACAACTTTTTCCTGTTTCTTTATATATGCTAATTACGTCAGCCTCATTTAGATTTGTCTGATTTATTTTTTGTGATGTCTGAATTTGAGTTAAGGCTTTAATTCTATCTCTCGCAATTGCTGCCTTCTCATAATCTAAATCCTTGCTTGCCTTTTCCATTTCTTTTGAAAGATTTTTTTGAATTCTTCTTGACTTTCCTGAAATAAATTCGATAGCATCAATTACTGTTAACATGTAGTCTTGCTTTGATATGTGACCAACACAGGGTGCTGAACATCTTTTAATTTGATACAAAATACAAGGCCTATCTCTATTTTTAAAAACTGTATCATCACAAACCCTCAAAAGAAAAATTTTTTGTAAAATTTTTATTGTCCAATTCGCTGAACCTATTGAAGAAAAAGGACCAAAATAATGTCCCGTTTTTGATTTTTTCCCCCTAAGTTTAGTTAGTTGTGGCCACATGTCTTTATTTCCAATGTAAATGTACGGAAAAGATTTATCGTCCCTTAATAGAATATTAAATCTTGGTTTGTGTTTTTTTATTAAATTGGCTTCTAAAAGCAAAGCTTCACTCTCATTATTTGTGGTTGTTGTCTCTAGTGAATGAGTCAGTGATAACATTCTCTCAGTTCTAATAGGTAAGTTCGTATCAGAGACATAACTCTTAAGTCTATTGGGTATATTCTTTGCTTTTCCTATATAAAGAATTTCGCCAGTTGAGCTAATCATTTTATAGACTCCAGGATTTCTTGATATTAATGGAATTTTATCTTTGATTAGTTTTTTACCTATTTCAAAACTTTTAAGCATTTAAGGTCAATTAGTTTCAATTTATTTAAGAAATTAATTTTTTTAAATCTTCATCCTTGTTTATAAATTTTTTTTTCGTTTCTTTAAGAAGATCATATCTTCTCTTTATAAAACTTGGAGTATAGTGAGCTACAATTAGGTGTCGATCTTTAGATTTTGAGTAGTTTGGCATTCCCGAATGCCAAATCATAGAATTTATTATCAAAATACCGCCTCTAGGGACTTTTACTTTTACTAGTTTTTTATTTTTTGTATCTTCAATTGTAGGAAATCTTCTTAATTTATGTGTTCCTGGAGCTAAAATGGGGCCAGCGTAATTTTTATCATATTCATTGATAAAAGTAAGAACGCCTATACTAAAGAGAAAATCTTCCGCAGCAAAAGCGCTAGATAATTTTTGTCCAGGTTTATTATATACAACATATGGGTAATCTAGATGTAATATTTGACCTCTGCACCCTGCCAGCGAACATTGAGCGGCATAAAAAGTACAAATAAAATCATCGCCCATGATTTTTTTAAGACAGCCCATTAAAATACTTGGTCTTATGAGCTTTCTAAATATAGGGTTAAGATTTAGGAGACCATATATATTTATCGACTTGAATTTTTTATCAATTGAAAAATTTTTTTTAATTTTATTTGAGTTTTTTTTGATTAACTCTCGTTTAATTATATTTTCAGCTTTCGAAGTAAGATTTTTTTTGTAGTAATTTTTAATAATATAGTAACCTTTTCCTTTTGTAAGCTCATATATAATCTTATTTTGTGTTTGGGTTAGTTTTTTTTCTTTTTTAATTTTTTTTAAAAAGTTTTTTTTAAACTCTCCAATTTTTTTTGAGGAAGTGTTCTTTATTTGATTTAATGACATCTTAATTTTATAGTCAAAAGGATTGAATTTTTTTTCTTCAAGTAGATTTATATTTTTAAAATTAAAATTTTTTGGCCACTTTGTTTTATTATTATACACAACATCTCTAAAGTTAACCCTAACAAGTTTTGATTTTGAAAAGTCACAGTTAGATAAGTTAGAATGTGAAAAATTGCAATTTTTAATTACTGCATTGTTAAAATTAACATTATTCAAAACGGCGTCGGTAAAAACACAATTTTGAATAGTAGTTTTATAAAAAATAGAATTATTAATATTTGCTTCCCAAAAATTACAATTTCTAAGAATAGAATTTTTAACTTTTAATTTAATTTTTTTTCCTAAAAAATCTAAATCTTTTAAATTTTTATTAGTGTAATTTTTTTGCATAATTTGTGAACTATATTTTTACTCTTTAAACTTATTATTTAATTAATTTTGATTAAATATACTAAACAATACAGCTGTTTTGGTGTTTCTAATAGAATAATGACATATTGTCTATATCTCATAATGGCTCCTCTGATATAAACTAAACAATTAGGTATTTTTATCAAAATATAAGTTTGATCTGATATCAGCGAAATATTAATAATAGAGATATTTTAGTTGAAAAATTAATAAGATTAATTTTTAAGTTAAAATTCGCTATAATTGAAAAAACTATGATTATAAATTTTTTTAAAAACCTTAAAATTATTCAAGATACAAATTTAAATAATGAAGAGCGATTTATTAAACATAAAAAAAATTTAGAAAACAAACAAATGCTTAAAAGCTGCTATAGTGATTTCTATAAAAAAATTTTAAAACTTGAAAAAAAATATTCAAAAAAAAAAGGGGTTACAAGGATAGAACTTGGTTCAGGAGTAGGTTTTTTTAAAAAATTTGACCGTTCGATTATAACATCAGATGTTGTTTATAATAGATTTACAGATAAGATAATAGATGCTGATAAGCTTGCCTTTAAAAGAGACTCTATAGATAGTATTTTTGGAATTTTCTGCTTTCACCATTTCCAAAATCCATTAAATTTTTTAAAAAATCTTGAAAGCAAACTTAAACCAGGTGGATTATGCATATTAATAGAACCGTATTATGGACCGCTAGCTAGTTTGATTTATAAAAATCTACATGAAAGTGAATATTTTGATGTTAATGAGAAAATTAATTTTAAAGTAAAAAATAAAACAGCAATGGAAAAAGCAAATCAAGCTTTAAGTTATATTTATTTTATAAAAAATAGAAAAAAATTCGATAAAAACTTTTCCAAACTTAAAATTTATGAAGAGTATGTTTTTAATAATTATTTAAGGTTTTTATTTTCTGGAGGACTAAATTTTAAAAAAATATTACCAGATTTTTTAACAATTTTTATAAAAGTTATTGAAAAAATTATTAGCCCATTTAAGCACATTTTAGGAATACATCACTTGATTGTAATTAAAAAAATTGAGTCAAAAAATTAATTGACAAAAAAAAAATTAAATAAAATTTTAATATTAGGGAAAAGTAAGAAATTCATTAGTGCTATTAAAAGCTATTTTTCTTATAAAGAGATAGATATTATACCCTGGAGAAATATTAAATTACAAAGATATAAAAATAATAAATATGATTATATTTTTGTGTGTGGTTTTAATTTTAAAATATACAATATTGAATTTAATCTTTTTTGTAAAAAAAATGTATATGAACCATATAATTTAATAAAATTTCTTGCAAAAAAAAATACTAGAGTAATTTACTTCAATACGCAAAAAATGAAAAAAAAATATACATTTTCGAGGTACAATTATGCAAAGCAGAAATTAGCATATCTAATTGATAAAAATTTTAAAAATTCATTCATACAAAATACAGATTTAATAATGGTTAAAAATAAAGTTTCGGTGAATTCTGGTTTTTTTTCGAACTATATTTTCTTTTTGTTTGTTAAATTCAATTTAATAAAAACCGTAGAAATTCACGAATTAATAGAAAATATTTATTATAATAAAAAATTTAAGAATATTAAGAATTTCAAAAATATTAAGGGATACCTTTTATATCTTCCTAGAACACAGTTTATAGATAGATTAATAAGGCTAATACTTGGATGAAAAAAATACATCAAAATATAATTATTGGTTCGGGTTTTTCAGCATTTGCGCTAAATTTTTTCCTTAAAAAAGAATTTTTAGTAATAACAACGAAAACAAGTTTAATAAGCAATTTTCCAAAAAGAGAGAATTTGACCAGATATTTAAAAATTTTTTCACAAAAATTTAGCTCTTTGGGAACACTTGATTATAATTTAGTAAACTCGAATTTACATGACACCTTAATTCATGGCGGAAATACAAATTTTTGGGGTGGAATATGCAATATAGGAAATATAAAAAATTTATTAAAATTTTTTAGAAAAACGATAAGTTTTAAAAAAATATCAATTAACGAAACTGGTAGTTATTCAGATAATAAATATTTGTATCAAATGCAAAAAATTAATAGTCAAAATGCAACTATATTTAATTGTTCTAATCAATTTAAACGAAAAATTTACGGCCATCTTATTAGATTTGAATCTTTAAATAAGAATATTATAAAATTACAAGTTCAAAGAAAAAAACAAGAAACATTTTTATGTAGAAATTTAATTTTAGCAATAAATACAACTCAATTAATAGAACTATTAATAAATTCAGGTATAATAGCTGATAAAGACGTAGTTTCGTTAGATGAACATAAATTTAAAACTAAAGTTTCTTTTTTTAAGAATTTAAAAATTAAAAAAAATAAAGCAGTTGTTCTTAGTTATTCAGTATCAGGAATTATAAAACATGCTCTAGGATTTCAAAAAAATTTTAATAAATACCTGTTTAATTTTTTTAATTTTATACCATTTTATTATCATCAAATATTTTATAAAAATAAAATTAGAGGAGTTTTTCAAGTCCACAAAAAAACAAAAAATATTCAAGAAATTTCAAAAAAAACAACTAAGAACTTTGGTAATTCAATACATTACCATAATATGAAAATAAATAAATCTGATGTTGGTAGTAGAATAAAATATTTTAATAAAAGAATTTATGGTATTAGCAGTCCATTCGTAAAAAAAGCTACCCCAGGACCAATCTCAAATTTCTTGATTAAACAATCGTACAACTTAGCGAAAAAATTAAACAAATGAAAAAATTTGCAAAAATTTATCCTTATATATTTTGTTTTTTTTCAATTTTAATCGCATTCGTACTGTGGGATTTTTTAAAATTACCTTATGATGAAAATAATATTGTTCAAGGTTCATCATTTAATAAAAAAATAAATCCTTATGACAATATTATAAAAGTTCTATTTTTTATTTTTTTTCCACTATTAGTTTTTTTACTATTTTTTTTAAAAATAAAGGGATCTTTAAGCATAAATCCTTATAACGATAATTTTTTTTTATTAGGTAAAAATATTAACTTTCATGAAAATTACTTAATAGAAACTACATACAAAAAAATAATAAATTATTTTGCATTATTGTTTGTTTTTCTTAGTTTTTTAGAATTTTTTTCATTGAATTTCAAAATACTTCTTCAGCCTATTGATATTTATCACGATGGGCTAGTCTTAGTTCCACCAATCAATTTTTATAATTTTAAAAAATTTTGGCTTGCAATTCATTTTGACTATGGAATTGGAGGCAATTTAAGACCAATATTAATTTGGAAACTTTTAGGCTTAGAGTCTATAGGTGCTGCAAGATTTTTAGATCAGTGCATTATATTATTTAATAAGATTCTTTTAATTCTTATTTGTAGAAAAATTTCATTTATCATTAGAAATAAAGAACAGATTTCAGTTATATTTTTTATTTTTTTGTCCCTAAGCACCATTCAACTTACTGATTATTTTGTGAGCTTAACTGGAACTGGTGGGTCAGAGTTTCCTTTAAGATTATTTTTATTTTTAATTTTTTACTTTTTATTAATTGAAAATATTCAATATGAAAATATTTACTTTAAAAGTATTATTTTAGGAACTTTGTCATCTATATCATTTTTATGGTTTACAGACATTGCGTTTTATATCAACGGAGTTTTATTTATATTTCTTCTAACCTTAGTCTTAATTAAAGATTTTAAAAAAATTTATTTTATTATCTTTGGAGCTTTTTTATCATGGATTTCGTTTTTACTTATTTTTGGATTGAGTGAAGTTAATCAAATGTTTTATCAAATAAATTCAAATTTAGAATTTATATATTATTTTAATTTTTTAGAATTTCCCAAACCTTTCTCTGACGATTATGCATCATCTAGAGCACTAAAATCTTTATTATTAATAATTTTAAACGGCATTTTGTGTATTAACTTATGTTTAAATAAAAGACTTGATATAAGTTTAAAAGGTAAATTATTACTAATAATTACATTTATCTGTTCAATAGTAATCTTTAAAAGTGCATTAGTTAGAGCTGATTCATATCATCTCAAATATACATTGGGATTTATTTTATTTCTTTTTTTTATTCAAACTTATTATTTATTATTTATTTGCCAGAACTTTCTTTCAAATAATATTTCAAAAATCAATTTAAAAAGAAATGCAACAAAATATATAATGGTAATTTTTATTTTAGGATTTTTCACTTTTACAGAAAAGATTAATTTAAGCAAAATGCTTAAAAACTTTAAAAATGAAATTAGTCTTGTTTTAAATAAAGACGATGATTACTTTTTAAATTTTAAATCTGGAATGTATAATTATGGAAGAATTTACTCAGAAAACAATCAGAATGATGATAAAGAATTCATCGAGTTTTATAGGAATTTAACAAGCAAGGATGATTGCGTACAAAATTTTACAGAATATTTAGGGTTAGCTTATTTCCTAAAAAAACCTACATGTACAAGTTTTTACAATCCTCAATTTATTCAACACGGGGTTACAGACAAAAAATTTATTATACAATTTGAAAAAAATCTCCCCAATTATATTTTATATGGTTCTCCAATAACATTTTTCGATAAATCAGGATATAGACAGCAGAACTATCTCATGAACGGAATTCCAAATGTTGAAACATTTATAAAAAAGAATTATAGTTTTTATACTTCTTATTTAAATAATTGGATTATATATAAAAAAAATAATTTTTAATTAAAATTTGCATACATGAAAATATCAATTATCATTCCTATTTATAACGAGGAAAAATTAATAATTAATGTTTTAAAAAAAATTCAAGCTTTAAAGATCTGGGTTGATAAAAAGTGTACTTACGAAATAATAATTATAAATGACGGCTCCACGGATAAAAGCTATGAAATCCTTGAAAAAAACAGTGATTTATTTACCAAAATAATTAATAATAAAATTAATAAAGGAAAAGGTTTTGCGGTTAAAGAAGGAATTTTAGCAAGCTCTGGAGATTATATTTTGTTTCAAGATGCTGATAATGAATACGACCCCGAAGATTACGTAAAGTTTATTAATTGTGCAGAAAAGTTTAATGCAGACTTCGTAATTGGTAATAGGTTTAATTATGATAGATACATTAGATCCCATAATTTTTTTAATAAAGTCGGTAATTGGTTAATTACATTCTTTTTTAATTTAATTTGTAATACTACATTTTCAGATATTTACTGCTGTTATGTTTTATTTAAAAAAGAATTACTAGAAATAGAAAAGATTAAAACTTTTGGATTTGAACAACATGCAGAAATATTGTGTAATTTAAAAAAAAATGGGAACAAGTTCTATGAAGTTCCAGTAAATTACAATGGAAGGAGCATATTAGAAGGAAAAAAAATTAGATTTTATCATATAATTCCAATTTTTTATCAAATATTTAAATCAAGATTTATTTCTTAATAATTATCAAATTTTAATTAAATATTAGTTCTTAAATTTTGATATCTCAATTCCTACTGACTCAGAATTTTTAATTATTTCCAATTTTTCTACCTTTAAATTTATTTTTTTTACCAATCTATATTGAAAAATAATTTTAAAAACATTTTCTGCTAAATCTTCAAGTAACTCATGATGTTGTTTGTTTACAAGGATTTGAATTTTATTTATTACTTCTTCATAATTAAGGATCGATGATAAATCTTTATTATTTGGTTTTAAATTTGGATCTGTAATTATTTCAATATTGAGTCTAACTCTTTGTTTTTTCTTTTTTTCAAAATCATGAATACCAATAAATATTTTCAATATTAAATTTTTAATAATTATTTTTCTTTTGTATTTAAACCTATCTTTTAATTTTAATTTGACAATTTTCATTCTTTTACATTTATTATATCTGGAGTATTCCAGGCTAGTCTTTGCCCACTATCAATATTTATTATTTCTCCAGTTATGTTCTTGTTTTCAATAAGAAATTTCACCCCGTCACAAATACTTTTTAAATCTACTTTCTTTTTTAAAAGAACAGATTTCCACTGTTTTTTGAAATGATTTTCGGATTGTCTTAAGTTTTTTAGTGTTGGTCCTGGCGAAATAGCATTAACCCTTATGTTTGGAGCGAGTTTCATTGCTGAGGTTTTGGTTAATGTTACTAAACTCGATTTACTTAACGTGTACGAAAAAAAGAAAGGCGTTAATTTCTCAACTCTTTGATCTATAATATTTATTACACACCCCTCTGATTTTTTTAATATTTTTTTAAAATTTTGAATTAAAATGGCAGGAGCTTTTAAATTAATATTAATATGTTTTGTAAAACTTTTTTCAGAAAAATTTTGTAAATCATCATTTTCAAATAAAGAAGCATTGTTTATAAGACAGTCTATTCCTTTCATCTTTTTATTTGCTAATTTTAATAAGTTATGAGTTTGTTTATAATTATTAAGGTCAGCTTTTAATAGATGTACCTCACTTCCAAAGTTTTCCAACCTATTTTTTAACTTTAAAGCATTACTTTTAGATTTATTATAATGTATTGATATCTCAGTAGAATAACCAGCTAAGCTCTCAGCAATGGCGGCACCTATTCTAGTTGCTGCTCCAGTAATTATTATCTTTTTTGCGTTCATTTTTTCCTTTTTTTATTAACCTTGGTGCCCGGCATTCCCAATGTAGATCTACCTTTCGGGTATATCTTACTTTTCAAATTATATTGGCTAATTTTTGGATTTAAAGTTATTTCCAATTCGCTTGCTTCTAGCTTTCGAATTTCGTCTCTAATTTTGGCTGCTTCTTCAAATTCTAAGTCTTCTGCAGCTTCTTTCATCTTTTTGTTTAATCCTTTTAAGTGTTTTTTTAAATTTCCACCTACATTAGACTCTTTGATGTTTACATAATCTTTCTCATAAACGGACTCTAATATATCTCCTATTTCTTTTTTGATTGACTCTGCTGTAATGTTATTTTTTTTATTAAATTCTAGTTGTTTAGATCTTCTTCGATCAGTTTCTTTTGTTGCTTTATCAATACTTTTAGTAACCTTATCAGCGTAAAGAATTACTTTACCATCTACATTTCTAGCAGCTCTTCCAATAGTTTGTATTAAGGAAGTTTCTGATCTTAAAAAACCTTCCTTATCAGCATCTAAAATACCTACAAGGCCGCACTCGGGAATATCTAATCCCTCTCTTAGGAGGTTAATCCCTACTAAAATGTCAAATACTCCTAATCTAAGATCTCTTATGATTTCAATTCTTTCTAAAGTATCTATGTCAGAGTGCATGTATCTTACTTTAAGACCGTTCTCATGAAGGTATTCAGTTAAATCTTCCGCCATTTTTTTTGTAAGAGTAGTTGCAAGAACACGATAACCTTTTTCAATTACTTTGGCAGCTTCGTGCATTAAATCGTCTACCTGTGTTTTTGCAGGCCTGATTTCAACTGGAGGATCGATTAATCCAGTAGGACGAATTATCTGATCAATATGTTTATTATCGGTTTGTTTTAACTCCCATTGACCAGGTGTAGCAGATACAAATATTGTTTGGGTTCTCATCATATCCCATTCTTCAAATTTTAGTGGTCTATTGTCCATACAAGAAGGAAGTCTAAATCCATATTCAGCTAAAGTGCTTTTTCTAGTTCGGTCACCTTTATACATTCCGTTTAATTGAGGAACTGTAACGTGACTCTCGTCAACAAAAATAATTGAGTTATCAGGAAAATATTCAAACAAAGTTGGAGGTGGCTCACCAGCTTTTCTACCAGATAAATACCTTGAATAGTTCTCTATTCCAGCACAGGTTCCTGTAGCCTCGATCATTTCAAGATCAAATTTTGTTCGCTCTCTTAATCTTTGTTCTTCTAATAGTTTATTATTAGCACGATGAATTTTTAATGTTTCAGCCAGTTCTGATTTAATCTGTCTAATTGCTTGATCCATAGTGGGCTTTGGAGTGATATAGTGACTGTTAGCATAAATTTTTATAGCAGAATACTCATTAGTTTTATCACCGGTCAATGGGTCAAACTCTTCAATTTTTTCTAATTTATTTAAATCGAAACTAATTCTCCATGCTCTATCTTCTAAGTGAGACGGAAATATTTCTAAGTTTTCTCCCCTAACTCTAAAAGTTCCCCTAAAAAAATTTTGATCATTCCTTTTATACTGTAAAGTAATAAATGTTCTTATTAAATCGTCTCTACTATATTCATTATTTCTTTTAAGAGTAATTGTCATTTTACTATAAGCCTCTACTGAACCGAGCCCGTAAATGCAAGAAACACTAGCTACAATGATTACATCATCTCTTTCAAGCAAAGATCTTGTTGCTGAATGTCTCATTCTATCAATTTGCTCATTGATGGAAGCTTCTTTTTCTATATAAGTATCTGATCTTGGTACGTAGGCCTCAGGAGTATAATAGTCATAGTACGATACAAAATACTCAACCGCATTGTCAGGAAAAAAACTTTTAAATTCTCCATAAAGCTGTGCAGCAAGAGTTTTGTTTGGAGCAAGAATCAATGCTGGGCGATTTGTTTTTTCAATAACTTTTGCCATTGTGAAAGTTTTGCCTGAACCAGTAACACCAAGAAGTACCTGCTCGTTTTTTTTATCTTTCAAGTTTTTGGTGAGTAATTTTATTGCTTCCGGCTGATCACCAGCTGGTTGAAAATCACTTTTTATTTTAAATTTTTTTCCTCCCTCTAATTTTGTCCTTGGAGCGTTATTAGCGGCTTCTAAATCAAGTATTTTTTTTTGATAAGTATTTTGCATTATGTGTTATTAATAATTAAAAAATATATTATAAAAATCAATGAGCATAGTTTCCAACACATTAAAACGTATAAAACCGTCACCTACAATAGCTGTTACTTCAAAAGCTAGGGAATTACGTGCTGCTGGTAGAGATGTAATCGGCCTGGGGGCTGGTGAACCTGATTTTGACACTCCTGATAATATAAAAAAGGCTGCTATAGAGGCAATAAACAAAGGAGACACCAAATATACTGCTGTCGATGGAACTCCAGCTTTAAAGAAAGCAATTCAAGAAAAATTTAAAAGGGAAAACAATCTTTCTTATGAATTAAATCAGATAACCGTTGGGACTGGCGGAAAACAAGTGCTTTACAATGCATTCATGGCAACCGTCAATAAAGGTGATGAAGTGATTATACCAGCACCTTACTGGGTCTCTTACCCAGACATAATATTATTAGCCGGTGGCAAACCAAAAATAGTAAAATGTGAAGAAAAGGATAAATTTAAGTTAACTCCCTCAAAATTAAAAAAGGCTATATCTAAAAAAACTAAATGGATAATTTTAAACTCTCCGTCAAATCCGACAGGGACAAGTTACAGTAAATCAGAAATTAAGGCGCTCGCTGAAGTTTTGAAAAAAAATAAAAGAATTTATATTTTAAGTGATGATATCTATGAGCATATCACTTATGATAATTTTGAATTTTCAACTATTGCAGAAATAAAAGATTTAAAAAATAGAACTTTGACCATGAACGGTGTGAGTAAATCTTATTCGATGACCGGATGGAGAATAGGGTATGCTGCTGGCCCAATTGAAATAATTAAAGCAATTTCAAAAATTCAGTCTCAATCAACAAGTAACCCTTCATCAATTAGTCAGGCAGCAGCAGTCGAGGCTTTGAACGGGACGCAGGATTTTATTTCTTTAAGAGCAAATTCATTTCGAGAAAGAAGAGACTTTGTTGTAAATAGTTTAAATAATATTAAAGGATTAAGTTGTCTTAAGCCTGAGGGAGCTTTTTATGTATTTCCGAGTTGCAAAAAGCTTTTAAACAAAAAAACAAAAATTAAAACAGATACCGATTTTGTTCAAAGGTTATTAGAAGAGTCAAACGTCGCTGTTGTGCAAGGATCTGCGTTTGGATTGCCTGGTTATTTTAGAATTTCTTACGCTACTTCAATGAAAAATTTAAAAGAAGCAATGGAAAGAATAAAAAATTTTTGTAATAAGCTATAAATACATTAGAATTAAAAAATTAATATAAATGGACTCTATAAATATAGCCGTAGTTGGGGGTGGTAATGCTGCTGTGGAAGAAGCAATGTTTCTTACAAAATTTGCTTCTAAAGTTAAACTTATTCATAGAAGAAATGAATTAAGAGCAGAAAAAATGCTTCAAGAAAAATTAAAAGCCAACAAAAAAATTGAAATTATTTGGGATAGTATAGTAGATGAAGTTTTGGGTGATAAAGATCCAAAAGGTGTTAACGGAATTAAGATTAAAAATGTTAAGAATGGTAAGATCACTGAGTTAAAAGTTCATGGATTATTTATTGCAATTGGTCATGATCCTGCAACTTCATTATTTAAGGATCAATTAAAAATGGATAATGAAGGATATTTAGTCACTAAACCAGACTCCACAGTTACAAATATCCCAGGTGTGTATGCTGCAGGAGATGTTAAAGATAAAACTTTTAGGCAAGCAGTAACTGCTGCAGGTATGGGGTGCATGGCTGCACTTGAAGCTGAAAAGTTTTTAGCTAGATAAAGATAAGATTTAAATACTAATATTTTTTTTTCTTTTACTTGATTGTTTTATAGCCTCAATAACTTTAAGTGATTTTAAACCCTCTTCTCCTGATACAATTGGTTCAATTTTACTCTCTATAATTTCACAAAAGTGATTGAGTTGGTCAATCAAAGGATTATTTGTCTTATAGTCAAGCTTTTTTGTTTTAAATAAATTTCTCCAATCATTTTGATCTTCGTGATGCCAAATTTTTAATTCCGGAATAGATAAAGATCCTTTTGTTCCACCTAGCAAGTAACAATTTTGGTTTGTAAAAGGAAAATCTAAATTTTCTTTTGAATTCATCTCCCAGCTCCAGGGGGAGACAATGCTATCCGAAACTGACAGAGTAGCTGTTACACCTGTATCAAATTGTAAAATTACAGATGCTAAATCCTCATTTTTGTATCTCCTCATTGAAGGTGAAGTGAATGCGTAAACATCTTTTACTTCTCCACAAAAATATCTTAATAAATCAACGTCATGAATTAAGTTTGTTGAGATTGGTCCTGCTCCATTTTGTTTTCTCCATGGTTTTTCATCGAAATACTCATTTGGTTTATAAAACCAACAAATTGTTGAAGCTGATCTTAATTTTCCAATCAAACCCTCAGAAATTGTTTTTTTTGCAACTTTAATTAAATTATTATGACGTCTATGATGACCAACTAAAATTCTAGTAGAATTTCTATTTGCTAGATCTAATAAAATTTCTACTTCTTTTGACGAATTTGAAATAGGTTTTTCAATCAAGATCGGAATTTTTTTTTCAATGAATTTTTTTGAATGTTCCATATGTAAAAGAGTTGGTGTTGAAATTACTGCTCCATCTACTTTCTCATTTTTAAGTAATTCATCAATGGAATAAAAAATATTACATTTTAAATTTTTTTCATTAAATGGTTTTTTGTTATTTTCTACTATCCCACAAAGATTTAATTTTTTATGATCCTGTATTATTGATGCGTGTTTTTTACCAATCAAACCAAAACCAACTACGGCTATATTTATAGAGTCCATTTATATTAATTTTTTAATTCTAATGTATTTATAGTTTATTACAAAAATTTTTTATTCTTTCCATTGCTTCTTTTAAATTTTTCATTGAAGTAGCGTAAGAAATTCTAAAATAACCA
>MDTB01066304.1_pt1 | contig 23454 bp, 24 predicted proteins | sample 811161 | NCBI WGS metagenome assembly MDTB01 (sample SAMN05326650, study PRJNA326480) | marine metagenome | isolation source: seawater | place: Mediterranean Sea | collected 2009
ATGGAAGCAATGTTCTCTCAAGGTGGTCAGCAGGAGCAAAATGGGGGAAGAGCTTGCTGATTGTTGAGCCAATCAGCCGTTTGATCACACCCCGTCAGCAATGGCACGGGTTTTTGTTGATAACGGGGAATGCACCTTGCAGCTACCTCTCCGCAATGTTAATGATTAATTTGTTCTTAAATCACTTCTCAATCAACCTTAAATGCCATCTGCTGGCTGGCACTAAATACGTAATAGATTTATACTAAGCAATTCATTCATAGCATCACATCGATATTTGCCAGATTTGAATTAATGGCAATTTTATACCCATGGCTAAAATAATTCACAAGGAATGCCAACAACCTCGTCGTAGGCCTGCTGAATTCCTGACTCGCAGTCAAGCTGTGGAAAACTTTGCCCTTGATTGATAAGTGTGGCTAATTGGTTTGAGTCTACTTTTGGGGCTATATTCCACTTAACACCAATAAATCGATCGAGCGAATCCCTCGCTCTCCGCTTCACCGGTCCCAAGGGACCGGTTTTTTATTGGCTTGATCAAGGTGCACTTGATCAACGTGAGAATCAGGAGTGATGGCTGAAAGGATTAACCGAATCGACCAGATACATAGTCTTGGGTTGCTTGCTGCTGGGGCGAGTTGAAGATTTTTTCGGTGTCGTTGAATTCCACCAAATAGCCCACTTTGCCGCTGCCGCCCTCAACGGCCTCGGCGTTGTAGAACGCGGTCATGTCGCTCACACGCACGGCTTGCTGCATGTTGTGCGTCACGATCACGATGGTGAAACTCTTTTTGAGTTCGTGCATCGTTTCCTCAATTTTCAGCGTGGAGATCGGATCCAGTGCTGAACAGGGTTCATCCATCAAGATGACTTCGGGTTGGATGGCGATCGTGCGTGCAATGCACAGCCTTTGCTGCTGGCCGCCCGAGAGCGAATAGCCGCTTTCGTTGAGTTTGTCCTTGCATTCATCCCAGACAGCTGCCTGGCGTAACGAGCGCTCCACGAGCTCATCCATATCGCCTGAGAAGCCGTTGATGCGAGCACCAAAGGCGATGTTTTCGTAGATGCTCTTGGGGAAGGGATTGGGCTGCTGGAAGACCATGCCGATGCGACGTCTGACTTCCACGGGATCGACGGTGCTGCCGTACAGATCGACTCCATCGAACAGAACACGGCCCCTCAGGGAACAACTTTCGATCAGATCGTTCATGCGATTTAACGAGCGCAGAACGGTGGACTTGCCGCAACCGGAAGGACCAATGAAGGCCGTGACCTTGCCGCGGGGAACGTCGCAAAAAACGTTCTTCACAGCCTCGTAATTGCCGTAGCTGATCGTGACGTTCTGAATGGAAATCGCAGTGTCTTCAGACACCTGTTGCTGCTCGGTCTGGAGAGGCGTGACGGACATGGCTCAGAGAGGGAGCGGGTGGTCAGGAGAAAAGAAGGACAGTACTTGCTCGTCGATCACTTGGACGCGAATTGGGCAAGCCAGCGGGAGAACAGATTGAGGATCAGGATCATGGCCACAAGCACAAAGGAAGCGGCCCAGGCCAGTTCGTTTTGGGTTTCGTAGGGCATGATCGCGAAGTTGTAGATCAGCACCGAGAGGGTGGCGATCGGGTTGAACACCCCATCGGCCCAGAAGGGAGAAAACAGTGCTGTAAAAATCAGCGGTGCGGTTTCTCCAGCGGCTCGGGCGATGGCCAGAACCACTCCCGTAGCGATCGGGGTGAAGGCCGTTGGCAGGGTGATGCGAGTGATGGTTACAAAGCGCGACGCGCCGACACCGAGAGACGCTCGCCGCAGATCATCAGGAACAAGCTTCAGGCCTTCATCCGTGGTTTTGATCACCGTGGGCAACATCAGAATCGAAAGGGCAACACCTCCAGCGAGGGCGCTGTAGGCATTACCGAAAACGATTCGACTGGTCACGATTGTTCCATAAATGAATACGCCGGCGATGATTGAGGGAACGCCGGAAAGAACATTCGTTCCGAAACGGATGAACTGAGCAAAGGAGCCTCCGCTGGAATATTCAGCCAAGAAAATCCCCCCGCCGACACCGACGGGGATGGCGACCAAGCCAGCGATGATCGTGACAACAACGGTGCCGATGACGGCGTTACCGATGCCTCCACCTTCCAGGCCTGGGGGAGGTGGAAGTTCAGTGAACAGGGTGTAGCTGATCTTGGAGGCACCCTTCAGCAGCACATAACCAAGCACCAACAACAGGGGCAAGACGGCAATGCCAGAGAAGAGACCCGCGATGATCGTGAGAATTCTGCTGCCAATGTTGCGGCTGAGGTTGGGCTTGTAGGCCAGATCGGGACGGCCGTCTGCGGTTCTTGCGGAGGAGGTAAAAGTCATGGGTCAGTACTTGAGGCTCAAACGCTTCACCATCCACTGGGCGAAGATATTCACAGCCAACGTCATGATGATCAGCACGAAGGCGGCATACATCAGGGAAGACACCTGAGAACCATCGGCTTCACCAAATTGGTTGGCAAGCATCGATGCAATTGTGTTGCCTGGTGCCAACAATGACAAGCTGAAGTTGTTGGAGTTACCGATGATCATGGTGACTGCCATGGTTTCACCCATCGCGCGACCGAGGGCCAGCATCACACCACCAACAACGCCTGAAATGGCAGCTGGCAGAAGCACATTCATGATCGCCCCCCAGCGCGTGGTTCCGACGCCGTACGCCGCTTGACGAAGACTTGGTGGAACTTGATTGAGAGAATCGCGTGAGATTGCTGTGATGATTGGCAAGATCATCACAACGAGAATTAAGACAGCAGGTAATGTGCCTGGACCCAGCGGTGGGGAACTGAAAAACGGCAGCCAACCCAGCAAGGTATGCAGCAATTCGAGGGCTGGCCGAATGAATGGTTCCATCACGAAGATGGCCCAGAGACCAAGAACGACGGAAGGAATTGCAGCGAGAAGTTCCACCATCAAACCGATCACATTTCTGATCTTTCGAGGAATGATGTTCTCTGTGATGAAGATCGCTGTTCCGACACCAAGAGGAACAGCAATGATTAAGGACAGGAGGGACGTCACCAGAGTTCCGTAGATGGCGGCCCCGGCTCCATATTCATCATCAACTGGATTCCAGTCCGATGTCACTAAAAATTTCCATCCATAGCGGCCCATGGACTCCAGGCCTCCAAAGAAGACGACCACAAGAATGGCGAGTAAAATAAATGCCACCATCGAGGCCAGAATCACAGCAAGATTCTTGAATGCAACATCCACCAATTTTTCGGATGGTGGACGATGTCGAAGGAGATAAAGCTTGCCCGTATCGGTGGACATTCCTTGGAAAACGCACTCCGCCAAAGTATCGGTGACTTCTGTTTTGGTCACTAAGAACGCTTTAACGGAGCGGTTTCTCAGAGTTGTGGGCTGGATGCTGTCGGTAGCGTGGGGGTTCAAAGCGCGCAGTCATGGGGCGGATCGTCGGGATTGACCTGGGGACGACAAACTCTGTCGTCGCTGTGCTGGAAGCTGGCCGTCCCCAGGTGATCGCCAATGCCGAGGGCGGTCGTACCACTCCGTCTGTCGTTGGGTACAGCAAGGATCAGGAGCTGCTGGTCGGTCAACTGGCCCGCCGCCAGCTGGTGTTAAGTCCCCGAAACACCTTTTCGAATCTCAAGCGCTTTGTCGGCCGTGAGTGGGATGAGCTGGAAGACAGCAGCCTCACCGTTCCATACACGGTTCGAGCCAACGACCGGGGTCAGGTCCGCATTCCATGCCCATTAACGGAGCGGGAGTACGCACCAGAGGAACTCGTTGCAAGCATCATTCGAAAACTTGTGGACGATGCTTCCACTTATCTGGGCGAAACGGTTGAAGCCGCCGTGATCACGGTCCCGGCCTATTTCAATGATGCTCAACGCCAGGCGACCCGCGATGCCGGTCGACTGGCTGGGATTTCCGTTGAGAGAATCCTGAATGAGCCCACGGCGGCGGCTTTGGCCTACGGCTTCGACCGCAGTGCTGTGCGTCGGGTGCTTGTCTTTGACCTTGGCGGTGGCACGTTCGATGTTTCCCTGCTGCGCATTGCAAATGGGGTTTTCGATGTCAAATCGACCAATGGAGACACCCAGCTGGGAGGCAACGATTTCGATCAGCGCATCGTGAACTGGATGGCGGATGCCTTCCTGAAAGAGCATGAGATCGATCTGCGTCGCGATCGCCAGGCTCTTCAACGGCTCACAGAAGCGGCTGAAAAGGCGAAGCAGGAGCTCTCCGGTGTGCTCAGCACCCCCATGTCTCTGCCGTTTATCGCCACCGGCCCGGAGGGGCCGCTGCACATTGAAACCAGCCTTGATCGCTCGACCTTTGAATCCCTCTGTCCAGACCTGCTGGATCGTCTTCTCAGTCCGGTTCAGGCGGCCTTGCGGGATTCCGGCTGGGCTGCGGATGACGTCGACGACGTGGTGCTGGTCGGTGGTGCGACCCGGATGCCGATGGTTCAGCAGTTGGTCAGAACCCTGGTGCCACTTGATCCCTGTCAATCCGTCAATCCTGATGAGGTGGTGGCCATTGGTGCAGCGGTTCAGGCCGGCATCCTCACAGGCGAACTGAGAGATCTTCTGCTCAATGATGTGACGCCGCTGTCGCTTGGGTTGGAGACCGTTGGCGGATTGATGAAGGTGCTGATTCCACGGAATACGCCCATCCCCGTCCGTCAGTCCGATGTGTTCAGCACATCGGAGGCGAATCAATCCTCCGTTGAAATTCATGTCTGGCAGGGGGAACGCCAGATGGCATCAGACAACAAATCCCTTGGCCGATTTCGGCTGTCAGGGATCCCTCCAGCTCCGCGGGGGGTTCCGCAGGTGCAGGTTGCCTTTGATATCGATGCCAACGGCCTGCTGCAGGTGAGTGCCACTGACCGAACAACGGGCCGTAAGCAGTCCGTTTCGATTCAAGGTGGCTCGAACCTGAATGAAGATGAGGTTCAGGCCCTGCTGGCGGAGGCTGAAGCCCGGGCCGATGAGGATCGCCGTGTTCGCAAGCAGATCGAGCGGCGCAACCGATCACAGACCCTGGTTGCTCAGGCAGAGCGTCGATTGCGAGATGCAGCACTGGAATTCGGGCCTTACGGAGCTGAGCGTCAACAGCGTGCTGTGGAGATGGCGATGCGCGACGTTCAGGACTGTCTGGACCAGGAGAACCTGCAGGATCTCGATCTCGCCACCAGTGGCCTGGAAGAGGCTCTCTTCGGTCTCAACCGACGGTTGTCAGCGGAACGACAGGTCGACAGCAATCCACTGCAAGGGATTCGCAACACCCTCGGATCACTCAAAGACGAGTTGTTTTCTGACGAAGACTGGGAGGATGACCCCTGGGCGAACCCCGGCCGCCCTCCGGCACGCAGTCGCGGCATGAGCCGCCGAGATCTTGATCCCTGGGACGATGACTTCCGTCGCTGAACCGGATTACTGGTCTCTACTGGGACTGCCTCCAGACAGTGATGCCAAGCAGCTGAAGCGGGCGTTCCGCCGTGAGGCCAGGCGTTGGCATCCCGATCTCAACGGCAACGATCCCGTTGCTGAAGAGCGCTTCAAGCTGGTCAACGAGGCCTATGCGGTGCTCAGTGACCCGCGCCGTCGTCAGGCCTGGGAGACGGGACCCGGGCCCGGTGCCGTTAACAACGATCCATTTGCAAGTGGATTTCCGGATTTCGAGGATTATCTCGATGTGGTTTTGGGTCGATCCGTCAGCACGGTGGAAAGGGAACCGGTCGCAGAGCCCAACCCCGAGCCACCGCCATCACCCCGAGCTGAACGCCCGGTCACGAGTCCTCCCAGTCCACCACCCATCAGGGCGAGTGAAGATCTGGAATCCCTTGTGGAGCTCACGCCCGAGCAGGCCTTGTACGGCACCACGGTCGAACTCACCTTGGACGGCGGCATGGTTGTGGAGCTTGAGACCCCCCCGTTGGCTGGCGATGGTTGGCGATTGCGGCTTGAGGGCGTGGCGGCCGGTGGGCGTGACCACTTTCTCCAGTTGAGGGTGGTCACAGCAGACGGTCTAAGGATTGATGGTTTGAGAGTCCACTATCGGCTCGAGCTGTTTCCTCCGGATGCTGCCCTCGGCTGCGCTGTGGATGTGCCCACTCTTGATGGGCCTGTCACCCTCCAGGTTCCGCCTGGATCATCCAGCGGCCGCATGTTGCGTCTGCGGGATCGCGGTCTGGAAATGGACGATCGACGCGGTGATCAGCTCGTTGAAATTGTGATCGTGATCCCAGCCGATCTTGGCGATGCTGAACGTGCTCTTTACCGTCGTTTGCAGGAGCTTGCCCTCGAGGCTGATGCCCTTTGAGACGTGCCGTGACAAATGATCAGCAACCAATGAGCCAACGTCAAATAGTCGGTGACAGACTCCCGGTCCGCTTCGCGTTGCCATGAGAGTTCACGTTCTCCTCTTCGACGCCGGCAGCGACAGCGAAGGCATCCATTCCCTCGAGGTCGGCGGACGGACCGTGGTGCTTCTGTTTGAGAACCTCGATGATGCCGAGCGTTACGCCGGACTCCTTGAAGCCCAGGACTTCCCTGTCCCGACCGTCGAAGCTCTGGATCGTGAGGAGGTCGAGCTGTTCTGTCGCGATGCCGGTTACGAGGCACGCTTCATCGAATCCGGTTTCGTTCCCAAAACCGACGAGGAGCGTCTGTTTATGGCTCCTCCTGAAGCCAACAAGGATGTCAGCAACTGGCAGGAGGAGGACGAAACATCCCCCGAGCCGGTCCAAGCAGACGATTCCCAGGTTGATTCAAGTCCTGAGCTTGATGCCTTGCGTCAGCGCTTGGAGGGGTTGCTCTAAGCCATGGCCAATTATCAAAAGGATCTGAAGCCTTCCGAGGACCGTGGTTACCTTCTGACGGAGCAGGCCAATCCCCTCAGCAAGACCCTCGATCAGCTGGAGACAGATGCTCTGGTGGGACTTTTCATCGAGGAGGATCAGCGACCACAACAGGCCGTCGCAGGGGCGGCGCCAGCCCTGGCTGCGGCTGTGGATGCCATTGCTGAGAGGTTGCGCTGCGGCGGTCGCCTCTATTACCTAGGTGCGGGGACTTCAGGGCGTCTTGGTGTACTGGATGCTGCCGAGTGTCCGCCCACCTTCTGCAGTGATCCTGAAATGGTGCAGGGGGTTCTGGCGGGTGGATCTGCGGCGTTGCTGCGCAGTTCCGAAGGCCTCGAAGACCTGGAGACTGCCGGACGATCAGATCTCGATGAGCGCTCGTTCTGTGCAAAGGACTGCCTGGTGGGCATTGCAGCAGGCGGCACGACCCCTTACGTGAGAGGAGGGTTGGCCTATGCCAAAGCGATTGGAGCTCTGGCGATCGCCATGGCCTGCGTCCCCACCGACCAGGCACCGCTCCCTTGCGACATCGACATCCGTCTTCTCACAGGCCCGGAATTGCTGACTGGATCCACCCGTCTCAAAGCCGGCACGGCAACGAAGATGGCACTGAACATCCTCTCCACCGCTGTGATGGTTCGCCTTGGCAAGGTGTATGGCAACCGTATGGTTGACGTTGCTGCCAGTAACAGCAAGCTCGTGGATCGTTCGCTGCGGATTCTTCGAGATCTTGCGGGTGTGGACCGCGAGCAGGGATTGCGATTGCTTGATCGAACCGATGGTTCCGTCAAACTCGCTCTGTTGATGGCAGCCGGCGAACTCGATCGCCATGAGGCTGAACAGTTGCTGGTTGATCACAACCAACAGCTGCGTACAGCTCTGGCCGCCATCGGCAAGTCGCTTCAGATCTGATCGCAACTCCCCCAGTAGGGAGATGTCAGCAGGTCGAGTCGGCGTCGTGTCTTGATTGGAACGACATCCCTGGACGTCACCAGCGCACTGGCAAGAGCCGTATGGGCCTTTGATGGCGGGCGCTTGTCGACCAGTTGCTGCATCAAGCGAGCCAGGATTGGAGGGGTAGCTGCAGCATTGGCCTGCAGGTTGCCGATCACCAGTTCAACGCTCACATCGTCGTGCTCGTGATGCCAGCAATCGAAGTCGGTCACCATGCTGAGGGAGGCATAGGCGATCTCCGCCTCTCTGGCGAGGCGAGCTTCGGTGTGATTGGTCATGCCGATCACTGAACATCCCCAGCTGCGATAAAGCTTGCTTTCTGCGCGGGTGGAAAAGGCCGGACCTTCCATGCACAGATAGGTTCCTCCACGGTGCAGCTGATGGCCCTGAGGAATCTCTGCTTCCGCCGCGTCCGCTAACAGGTCGCTCAGGATCGGGCAGGTCGGGTCGGCGATGCTCACATGGGCGACACAACCATCACCGAAAAAAGATTGCGGCCGCTGATGGCTGCGATCAATGAACTGGTCAGGCACCACCATGTCGCGAGGTCGGAAATGCTCCTGTAGGGAGCCCACGGCGGACACCGAGATCAGCCAGCGGACCCCAAGCTTGCGCATCGCCCAAAGATTGGCGGGATAGGGGACCTCCCGGGGCAACAGGTGATGATCTCGGCCGTGTCGTGCCAGGAAGACGACATCCATTCCCTGCAAACGACCAAGCCGGAAAGCATCCGAGGGGTCGCCGAACGGGGTCTCGACCGCTAGCTCGCTGACGTCTTCAAGGCCTGGCATGGAATAGAGGCCACTGCCGCCGATCACCCCAACGCGGGCTTGGCTGAGATCGGGAGATACGGTCATCGGGGGTTTCATCCCTACACTCCAATTTTGCTCGCGCCACCATGACCAAGGCCCTGATGGACACCGACGCAGGCCTGATCGAGCTCGAGCTGTTCGATACCGACGCACCAAACACAGTTGCCAACTTCGTGAAACTGGTGAACGAAGGTTTCTACGACGGTCTGGCTTTTCACCGTGTCATCCCAGGCTTCATGGCTCAGGGAGGTTGTCCCAACACCCGCGCTGGTGCCAAAGGGATGCCCGGAACCGGTGGCCCTGGTTATCAGATCAATTGTGAGATCAACCCCCAGAAACATCAGGCCGGCACGCTGGCCATGGCTCACGCCGGCAAGAACACCGGTGGATCACAGTTTTATATCTGCTTTGAAGCGCAACCCCATCTGGATGGAGTCCACACCGTGTTCGGATTGACCGGATCCATGGATGTGGTGATGAAACTGAACAATGGTTCCCGGATCAACAAGGTGACCATTCAGAGTTGAATCACTGGCTTGTCCGCCAGTGGATCAGACAAGGTTCATTGAACGCTCCGGTGAGAGCGTTCTCATCCTTGAGATCACTGAGCGGACAATCCACCCGTTCGAGGGTCTGCGGAGGATGCAGGGCTGTCTTTTCACTGGAGACGCGCATCAGTCCAAGCCGCCTGGTTTCAGACCAGCGGGCCATCGCCTTCAGCAACGGCGCTGGATCATCCGTTGCTGGCACCAGTTTCCAGACGAACTGGGGGCGCTCCCAGAGTGCCAGGAGCCTGGACGCATGCAGGGGTTCGAGAGACAGACCCTGTTCTTCCGCCAGGGTTTCAGCGCGTTGGCGCAGATCGGGCCAACGGCTGCTGTCGCCGCTGACGGCGAGAGCAAGCACTGTGCAGGGACTGGCATCGCTGAACAGATGGCCGAGCTTGTCTCGCTTGGTGGCCAGGTACTCGGCATTGTGCCGCCCGGCATCCATCACAAGAGGAACACGCTCCTCCACCTGCAGTCCGTAGCCACCGAGCCCGGCAATTTTGCGCGGGTTGTTCGTGAGCAGCCTTAATCGGTGGATCCCGAGATCCGAGAGAATCTGTGCTCCCACCCCATAGTTGCGGAGATCGGCCGGAAAACCGAGTCGTTCATTCGCCTCCACGGTGTCGAGACCACCGTCCTGAAGGCTGTAGGCCTTCAGTTTGTTGATCAGGCCGATTCCACGTCCCTCCTGGCGCAGATACACCACCACTCCCTCACCTTCCTGTTCAATGCGTTGCAGAGCGGCTTCGAGCTGCAGACGGCAGTCGCAACGCAGTGATCCAAAGGCATCACCGGTGAGACATTCGGAGTGCATCCGCACGAGGACCGGTTCCTGCAGCGATGCCGGATCCCCTTTCACCAGGGCGACATGCTCTGAGTTGTCGAGCTCGTTGCGATAACCGATGGCCTGAAAGGCTCCGAACTGACTTGGCAACACCGCATGGGCCTGTCGTTGCACGAAGCGTTCGTTGGCCAGCCGATAACTGATCAGGTCGGCGATGCTGATCAGCTTCAAATCCCATTGACGCGCGTACTGCCGCAGCTCCGTCAGCCGTGCCATGGAACCGTCGGGGTTCTGGATCTCACAGATCACGCCGGCTGCGGTGAGACCAGCCATCTGTGCCAGATCAACGGCGGCTTCAGTGTGTCCAGCCCGCTTGAGAACACCTCCTTTGCGAGCTCTCAGAGGAAAAATGTGACCGGGTCGCCGCAGGTCCTGAGGTCGGGTGTCCGGCTGCAGCGCGACCTGAATCGTCCGGGCTCGATCCTCAGCTGAAATACCGGTGCTGACGCCATGTTCCCGGCCGGCGTCGATGCTCACCGTGAAAGCGGTTTCATTGGCATCGGTGTTGCGGTCCACCATCAACGGGAGGTCCAGCTCATCGAGCCGGGTTCCCTCCATGGCGAGACAGATCAGGCCCCGTGCCTCGGTGGCCATGAAATTGATCGCCTCCGGAGTCGCAAACTGCGCCGCACAGATGAGATCACCTTCATTTTCCCGTTGTTCATCGTCCACGACCACCACGCAGGCACCGTTGCGGATGGCGGCGAGGGCATCGGGAATGGAATCGAGTGCCAGGGTCTGGATGTGGGTGAGTTAATTGTCATTATCGATACCTGTACGATCAGGCGCTGTTATGGCCGTCCATGGACAGCAGCAATCCATCTGTGCTGACTGGCATGGCGTCGTCTCGGACGGCTCGTGTCGCTGTCATCGGGGCGTCCGGTTATGGGGGACTGCAAACCCTGCGATTGCTGCACGGCCATCACGGTCTGGCAGTCACATATCTCGGCGGAGAACGCAGTGCTGGTCAACGCTGGAGTTCGATTTGCCCCTTCCTTCCTCTGCCGGATGATCCGTTTGTCCAGACGGTTGATCCGGAACGGATCGCCGATGCCGCTGATTTTGCAGTTCTCAGCCTTCCTAACGGTCTGTCGAGTCAGCTGACCCCTCAGTTGTTGCAGCGTGGTGTGCGTGTTGTCGACCTTTCTGCCGACTTTCGCTACCGATCACTGGATCGATGGAGCCAGGTTTATGTCCAGGAAGCACAGAATCTGAAACGGCAGGATGCCGACCTCTGCCGTGACGCGGTCTACGGCCTGCCGGAGTGGCATGGTCCGGCCATCGCCGGGGCAGCTCTGGTGGCGGCCCCGGGGTGCTTCCCAACCGCGAGCCTGCTGCCCTTGCTCCCATTTCTGAAGCAGGGATTGATTGAAACTGACGGCATCATTGTGGATGCCAAGACAGGAACATCAGGCGGCGGCAGAGTTCCCAAGCAGTCGATGCTGCTGGCTGAAGCGTCGGAAGCCATCGCTCCCTACGGCGTGGTGGGGCACCGCCACACTTCGGAAATCGAACAGATGGCCGAGGAGGTGGCCGGCCACACCGTGCAGCTTCAGTTCACGCCGCATCTGGTGCCGATGGTGCGTGGATTGTTGTCCACCGTCTATGCACGTCTCCGTGATCCCGGACTGACCGCTGAGGATTGCACCACCGTGCTGCAGGCCGTTTATCGCCATCACCCCTGCATTGAGGTGCTCCCGGTGGGCACGTATCCGGCAACGAAATGGGTGCGCCACACCAACAAAGCCATGCTTTCTGTTCAGGTGGACACCCGCACAGGCCAGCTGGTTTTGATGAGCGCGATCGACAATCTGGTGAAAGGGCAGGCGGGACAGGGGGTGCAGTGTCTGAACCTCATGGCGGGGTTTGACCCTGAGACCGGCCTTCCGCTACAGGCCTTTTACCCCTGACGCCAGCGCCGGCCAAGCTGCATCAGTGCACTCGGCAGCAGACGATGTTCCTGCTCCCGAATACGTGAAGCAAGCGATGCGTGGTCATCGGTTGAAAAAACAGGGACGGCTGCCTGGGCAACGATCGGTCCGGCGTCGAGGTCCTTGCTCACCAGATGGACTGTGCAACCGCTGATCTGCACGCCGGCGTTCAGGGCCTGGCCGATGCCATCCAGTCCGCGAAAGCTCGGCAGCAGTGAGGGATGCAGATTGATGAGCCGGTCGGGGAAGGCATCGATCAGCTCGCTGGTCACGATTCGCATCCAGCCGGCCATCACGATCGCTTCAACGGCGGCGGCCCGGAACTGTCGAATCAACTCACGATCGAGTTCCTGGCGGTCACGAATCACGCGGTGATCCACCACGGCGCAGGGGATTCCCAGTCGTTCAGCCCGTTCGCGGGCCCCGCAGTCGGGATTGTTAACAACCAGCAGGTGAATCCTGGCCGAGAGAGCGCCATCATCGATGGCCTGCACGAGAGCTTCGAAATTGCTCCCGTTGCCGGAAGCCATCACCCCGAGCTGGAGTGGTGCTGCGAGTGCCTCAATGTTTCGGCTTGGCTCAGGATTCAGCAGAGCCTGTTCGTTCGGGACGCGATGGCTAGTGTCTGTCAAAGCGGGCATTCGGCTCATGTCCCATCTCTCCATCCTGCCGACCGTCTTCACCCGGTTGGACTGGCTTGAGCAATCCCTTCTCGATGAAGGCTTCACGGTGAAAAGGGATGCTTCCCTACCTGTTTTCGGCAAAGATTCACAGGCCGTGGATCTGTTGGCAAGGGTTGATCAGTCCCATCCACTGGCCTGGGTTCGTCGTGAGCAGGACGGAGCCATTGAGATGTTGGGTGATCTGCAACGAATCAGCCTCCACACCGGCTTGAGCGGTCGACTGCAGCGGGTGAGCAGGCGTTATGCCCTGCTTGAAGCGATGGATCAAATTCAAGGCCTCGATCCGGCGGTCGCACAGGTCAGCCTGACGTCAGCCTGAGGTGTCAAGTCCTGTTGTCAGGCTCGATCTTGATCTTCGTCAACCGGCTGGTCAGACCCTTCGGGTCCGCCAGACTTGCTGTCCTGAAGCGTCGCGCGTCGTCGTTCAGCTACCGATCTGGACGCCTGGTTCCTACACCGTCCGAGATCACGTTCAGCACCTCCACAGTCTTGTTGCCCACTGTGGAGATGACCCGATCAGCGCGAGGCGGATAGGCCCGTCCCGCTGGTTGGTTGAGATGCCAAGACGAGAGGTTCTCACCCTCGACTATGCGATCGAGGCGCGCGACCTGACGGTGCGGACCTGTCACCTCGATCCCGACTTCGCATCCCTGAGCCTGGCTGCTGTCGCCATGGATGTGGAAGGGTGTCGTTGGCATGAGCATCGCCTCACAGTGGCTGTACCTGAGGCTTGGTCCGTCCACGTTCCTCTGCCGTTTGTCGATCAGGCATGGATTGCCGAGGATTTTGATGGCCTGGTCGACAGTCCTGTGCATGCCGGTTCGTTCGACGTGGAACGATTCGATGTCGATGGACACGGCCACGAGCTGCTGCTGATCGGTTCACCCCCCGGAGGCTGGCCCTCATCGCTGACTCAGGACATCACTTCGGTGTGTCGAGCCACGTGTCGATTAATGGACACGCCGCCGCCGGCGGGGGATCGCTATCAACTCGTGATTCAGATGCTGGAGAGCGGTTATGGCGGTTTGGAGCATGATCACAGCGCCGTACTTCAATTCAACTGGCCGGCCTTGGCGCGCCCGGGAGGACTGCGACAGCTGCTGCAACTGGTTGGTCATGAATACCTGCACCAATGGAACGTTCGGCGTCTGCGTCCCGCCGATTACAGGCCCTATGACTACGGCCGTCCGGTTGTCAGTGAAGGGTTGTGGTTCGCCGAGGGAATCACCAGTTATTTCGACCTCTCCACAACCCTGCTGTCTGGTTTCAGCAACCGGACACAGTTTCTGCAGGACCTGGGTGAGGAGCTTTCCCGAGTCCTGATGACGCCGGGCCGTTCAGTTCAAAGCCTTGCTGACAGCGCTCGCGAAGCCTGGGTGAAGCTCTACAAAGCAACCCCATCGTCGAGAGATTCCCAGGTCAGCTACTACCGCTATGGGGCCGCTACAGCTTTTTGTCTGGATGTACGACTGAGACAGGTCGGCAGCTCACTGTCCACTGTTCTGCGTGAACTGTGGGCGAGTCATGGCCGATGCGGGAGGGGATATCAACGTCAGAACATTCTCTCGGCCATTGCCAAACGGGATTCGTCCCTGGCTGCACAACTCGATGGCTGGCTGGATGAACCGGACTCCCTGCCGCTTGAGGCGCTGGTTGCAGCGTTGGGTCTGCGACTGGATCCGATTCAATCCTCTGAACCACATCACGGTTTGAATCTTGAGGATCAGGCCTCGGGCGTGGTTGTCAAGCGTGTTGCCCCCCGGGGACCTGCTATGCAGGCAGGTTTGGTTGTGGGGGATGAACTGATCGCTATCGGTGGTCGACGTTTGCGCCGTATGGCAGATCTGCCAATGCTGCTGAAGGGTCAGAGCCGTGTGCCTGTCCTTTGGTCCCGAAGAGGATTGATGAAGGAGAGTCTCTTGATTCCTGACGAATGTATAGACCGTTGGACACTCCGCTGGGACCCTGGAGCTACAGCTGAACAACTCGCGCTGCGCGATCGATGGTTCCAGATCCTTTAAAGCAGCGATTGACATCGGCTTGGTCGGTACTGAGCAGGCAGCCACTGGTGCTGGTGGCTGTGATCAGTGGCAGCGCGTTCATACTGTTGTTTCTGGGCTGGCTGGCATCGGATCAGCGCGATCTTTCTCACGCTGGTTCACGACCGTCCCTGCTTGAGTTACTCGATCAGGTGAGCAAGGAAAAAGGGAAATACATCGAGGAGGCTCCCTCCAACACACCGCCAGGCCCACCGCGAGCACGGTCTTGGACCTCCCCATTGGCCCGTCAATGCTCCGGAATTGATCCCAGTGTTCGTAGCCGTCTGGAAGCTTTGGAACGCAATCGCAAGGCATGGCGAAAAGCCCTGCCGATCGATCCAACGAACTATGGAGAGCGTCATAAGCGGGATGCCTTTGGACAGGCCCTCGACATCACACCTCGTCTGGTGGTGATGCACGAAACGGTTTATTCCATGACCTCGGCGATCAATACCTTCCTCACGCCTCATCCGCGCGATGAAGACCAGGTGAGTTACCACACTCTGATCGGTCAAAGTGGAAAGGTTGTCGACCTAGTCGATCCGATCAATCGCGCCTATGGCGCTGGCTACTCGTCGTTTCTGGGTGAATGGGCGATCACCAACAAGCGATTCAAGGGAAGCGTCAACAACTTTGCCTTGCATGTGAGCCTTGAAACACCCGCGAACGGTGCCAACAACGAGTCCCGCCATAGCGGTTACTCAGATGCTCAATACGACGCCCTGGCGCTTGTGCTCTCAGGATGGATCAACAGCTTCAATTTGGCGCCGGCTGCAATCACCACCCATCGGCATGTTGATATCGGTGGAGAACGCAGTGATCCACGTAGTTTCGATTGGTCTGCACTTCAAGTTCGTCTGGCTTCGCTTGGTGACCTTTGTGTGTCCTGAACAAACGTGACAGCGTCGCCCGCCTCTCCATCCTGGTTTGTTCGCAGCGATGTGGATGGATTTCTGGGACTCGCCCTGGACAATCTGATCCAGATCCTGTTGATCGTCGGTCTTTGCCGTTCTGTTCTCGGCTATCCCGATGAGCTGCTGTTTGGAACGATTCTTCCGGCCACCGGTCTGAGTGTGTTGTTCGGCAATCTTTTTTATGCCTGGCAGGCCATGAGACTGGCCAGGGCGGAGGGTCGCGACGATCGAACGGCACTTCCCTACGGCATCAACACCGTCAGCCTCTTTGCTTACGTGTTTTTGGTGATGTTGCCTGTAAAGCTCTCCGCTCTCGGCAACGGCATGAGTGAAGAGCAGGCGATCAGCATGTCTTGGCATGCCGGCATGGTGGCGTGTCTTGGCTCCGGACTGATCGAGGCAATCGGTGCCTGGTTTGTTGAATGGCTACGACGCTGGTTACCACGGGCAGCTCTCCTATCAACGCTTGCAGGGATAGCGCTTGGCTACATCTCACTGGGTTTTCTGTTGAGAACCTATGCACAGCCGGTTGTCGGCCTCACGGTGTTGGCCCTGATCCTGACGACGTACTACGGCAAGCTTCGGTTGCCGATTCCGGGGGGATTGCTCGCCATTGTCGTCGGGATCCTTTTGGCTGCGATGACGGGCCTCCTGGATACGGATGTGTCGGTATGGAGTCGTCAACTTGATCTTGTGGGTTGGCATCCGCCGATGTTTCAACTCGATGAGTTATGGCAAGCCCGCCAACAGCTTCTGCCCTGGCTGGGAGTCATTATCCCGATGGGTTTGTTCAATGTACTGGGCTCACTGCAGAACATTGATAGTGCCGAAGCAGCTGGTGATCGCTACCCAGTGCGTAGCTCTCTGCTGTGCAATGGTGTCGGCACGGTGGTGGCAGCAGTCTTCGGGTCCTGCTTTCCCACCACGATCTACATCGGCCATCCTGCATGGAAGGCCATGGGCGCCAGGATCGGATATTCATGGCTGGATGGCATCGTCGTAGCCGTCTGCTGCTTTCTGGGGCTGTTCGGGCTGATCGGCCAGCTGATTCCGATTGAAGCCGGGATGGCGATTGTTCTATACATCGGCCTTGTGATGGCGGCTCAGTCCTTCCAGGCCACACCCAGATCACATGCTCCTGCGGTTGCTCTCGGTTTGATGCCGGGATTGGCCGGCTGGGGTTCTCAATTGATCAAGTCTGGCTTACGCAGTGGCGGCGCCGGTCAGGAGGGCCAGCCGTTTGGGCCAGAACTGCTGCTCAATCTTCAACAGACAGATGTCTGGGCTGGAGGTGCTTTTGCCTTGGAGCAGGGTCAGATCATCACGGCGATGTTGCTCTCAGCAATGTTGGTTTACGTCATCGAACAGAGATTTCTTGCAGCGTCTTTGATGTCCTTTGTCGCCTGTATCTGCTCTTGGTTTGGTGTGATTCATGCCTGGCGCTTCACCCAGGCAGACACGGTTCTGGAGCTCGGTTGGGGAGTGGGCTCCCAATGGGCTCTCGGATATTTGTTAATGAGTCTGGTTTTTCTCTTCGCCTGGTGTCTATCGCGACGATCAACTCTTCAACGTGAACGACAGCAAATCAAAGAGCAGAGCTAAATATCACACGAATGTCGTCAAAAGCTCTTTAACGATCGTTCATTAGAGAACACGAGAATTTCAATCATTAACGCGTAAACAACGATACATTTGATTTAATTAAAAAGGGGTAAGCGCTTGACTAAAGATTTATTCAAAATGTTTGATTTTGTCTAAATATTTTGACTTGTTATTTAAGCAGCTTCCTGCTGATATCGAGTGGCTTTCTTAGGCAGAACCGTTAGTGATTGGTTTGGGATTGGCACTTCTTCGTTTAAAAGTTTTTGGGCTTGGTTGACAAAATAATGGTATGTTTCGCGATCATGCGCTTGATTGGCAAGATTCATCAATCTTAGGTAGTGCTCTCCGAGAGACATGGCAGGTTAAAATTCAAACTCTAAATTAGTCATTTAATTGATAATGTCTGTAGCAACTGTATCCATGAGCCCATTTGGTTGATCAGGTTGCCCACGGGCATTCATGCATGAATCTTGAATTCGTCGACTAATGCCTTGCGCTCTCCTTCTAGTCCCTCTCCAGAGAGAAAAATTAGTTGACGACGTAACCAGATGTAAGAATCTGTATCAATTGGCTTTCTTGGAGGAGACGTCCATCCATCTTTGCGGCGAAACGGTTGAGCCATGACTGCTATGTCGATAATATCTTTAAAATAACGGGACGAAAAGATACGTCAATCAATCTTGTGTTGTTCAAAAAGCAGTTCTAGCTTTTGTATCGACTACAACCTTCGCTGCTCAGTCAAGTTCGTTTTTATGCGCTTCGTCCATTTCTTGAGCGATCAAGGGCTTGATCACCGGAACACGAACGGCATCTTCTTGATTGTCCTGCTCATTCAGGTATTGGGTCAGATGCTGAAAAACATCCCATTCATCAATGTCGTCCCTGGATCGAAGCACTTCCAACGCAAGGGACATCAGATGAGCTTTGTTCGTAGCGACTTCTCTGGGAGGCAAGTTAGCCATCGAAAAATATCTTCTGACTAAAAATAAAATTAGTTCAGAAGAACGGTGGTTCGTGAGATTACACAACCGGCCAGAGCAAAATATTTCTTTACCAAATTACGTTGTAAGTTGATTGCACGCATAAGACGCTGAATAGCGTTAAAAAAGAGCTCTGGTGTGGATTCTGAGATTGCTGAGAACGAGTATTCAGTCGGTTGCCACTCGTTCAAAGGGTCAATCTTTGATTGTTAATTATTCTCATTGATTTTAAATTCATTGAAAACTGCCTCGGCTTCTGCATACTCTTTACGTTCTCTCAAATAAAAAACCTGGGCTTTCCACCAATCCCACGTGTCAATCTGGATTAATTCATCGAGAATTTTTTCGCGCACGAGTGGATGATCAATGATTTTCAAAATAGATTCAAGTTTTGAGTTGTCAATCGGCTGTCACAATTTGACTGCGTATTTTGTAGCGGACACAACAAGAGCTCGCTTCTGGCAAAAGGTTTCATTGACTCGGTTTGCGGGAAATCGTGAACAAAGATCGGAATTCTTTGCCTTTAACCAAAGAGGCCTGCACGATCTGATGGCACAATTCAAATCAAAAGACAGTTCGCAGTGCTAATGGACCATTCTGAAGTCGCTCACGACGTAGCCATGGACCTGCCCGACATCGAGCCCATGCCCTTGGATCACTGGGAGGGGCAAGCGATCACGATGGTTCAAGGGGATTATTCAGCGGATTGGTCGTTGATATCGGATCGGAAGGGACGTTATAAGGGCTGCCGGATTCGAACCTATCAATTTGACTTCAGCGATGAGAGTCCAGAGCCCTTTGATGGAATGACAGGCGAAATGACAGTTCATAGCCGCCGTTCAAAGGGTAGTTTGCGCTCAACGATTGAAATGAAGGTGGATCTTAATGATGATGGTCGTTTCTCAAAAAAGGAAATGATGCTGTTGTCTAGTCGTGAGGGTTATAAAGTTAAAGATCAAATCACTGATTATGTCTCTTCCGATTATGTTGAAGCTCAATCTCTGAGACAATTAACGCCTAATGGAAAGCTAATATTTCAGTGGGAAGAGTATCGTTATGCTGCACCAGTGATCCAATTTGACAATCAAGGGAAAGGCACCAATAATATTTTCGAAGGCTATTTCTCTGACCCGTATGCTGAAGAGATGATTGTGTGCTGATATCCGATTAATAGCACCTTTAATAGACCTGATTTGAGAAGCCAAGCTAGAGCTCACGACGCCTTCTTTTTAAGCTTGCGAAAGTACTACTGGCAATGAAGTCGTTGACTTTAGAAGGTCAAGCCTTTCGGACTGTGTTCTGGGCCCTGGCTTCCTGCGTATCGTAGGCCTGCAAAACAGTTGTGTTTCGTCTAACAGATGTGAAGATGGAATCTCTATTGAGCGAATTCCTCTTTGTTGCCTATAAAACAACAAGATCAGACATGTTTAATGAAACGCATTCCCGGAAACTGCAGGGCTTGTCGGCGCCGACCGTTACCAAGACTCGATCCTCGTCCTATCACCATTGCAATATTGGGCACCCTTACTTTATTGATGGTTGCAGCATTAATTGTTTTAGCTTTGGTCTAGACGATGCTTGACAAGATTTAGGGGTGGAGCAGTGCGTCATTCCCGGTCACCATTAGCGCGCAATGAATTCTAATGAAATCTGTAACGTCAGATTTGAGATGAGATGTGATGTTGTGGTTAAACCTCGTTTTAAAAGTATAAAATCCTAATGGACCCCTCCTCTTAAAAGACCGGTTTAAACCGTGATATCAGGGTTTGATTGGAAGCTGCCGTAAATCAACGCATGAAGTTCCGGGTCTTGCATGTAGCGCAAGACTCGCGCTGGATAATCAAGTTTGCCGTTGTGTAAATAAGCGAGTGTGGCGATCGCCTTGGCATCCAGAAAAGATTGGCTGGCCACAAGAATGGAGCCTGTTGGTAAACCAAGCTCTCGCTTCAAGCGATTCATTTTTCCAGCCAGCAGCCGGACGTTGGCGGCAGGGTCGAGCAGAAGTTCCCGTGCCCAGGCAATGTCTTCCTGACTGGGGTTGGCTGGCAGAAGGTTCTGATGAATGAGTTCTGATATTCCAAGCTGGCCAGGACCATGGGTCTTGACCAATCCCGAGTGAGCAATGAATGGCAGGTCTTCCCCTGGTTTGGAGTGTTGGATCTCATCAAACAAAATCGCCGTTACAAGCATCGGATTGATGCTCAGTTGGTCGCATTCGCGCAGGATCACAGGTTTTAAGTCGCTCAACCTGCTCAGGGTTTGTGCGCGAAGGGGCTGCAGTTGATCAACCCCGCTGGTGAAGAGTTGCGCCAGGGCTGGTTGGGGGCCATGGACACCAAAACGGCGTTGAAGCAGGTGCAGCTCCTCTGGCGAAAAGGCGGTTGGATCCGACGGTGGCTCAACCTGTGGTTCAAGCTCGGTATTGCCCGGCTCGACGATGGCGAACGCTTGCGTCATGTCACGTTTCGCCCACATGCTCCAACCGCCAAGAACCATGCCAATGGTCGCTGCAGTCAGAGCGATGGCCCTCCAGCTTTGACGCAGCATCCGGTCAGTTGAAACACAAGCTGGCCAGGAATGTAGCCGGGGTGTCTCAGATAATGGGCAACCCTTACGAACGTGGATAGTTTCGGCGGTAGAGAGAGCCCCTTTGATCAACGATGAGCTTCCCGGATTTCAACGGCAGCGATGCTCAGGTTCAATGGCAGCGCTTCTGCGATCTCCTCTGGTACCACGACGATCTCGGGATCTGGCTGGACATCAGCCGTATGCACGTCAACACATCTCATCTGGATTCGATGCAATCCAGCTTCGAGAAAGCTTTTGGTGCAATGCAGGATCTCGAGTCCGGATCCATCGCCAACGCTGATGAGCAGCGGCAGGTTGGTCATTACTGGTTGCGTAATCCCCAGATGGCGCCCAGTGATGACGTGCGAACGCACATCGCCCGCGAAATCGATCTGATTGAACAGTTCGGTAAGGACGTGATCGGTGGAGTCGTTAAGGCACCCAACGGCGAAGCCTTCACGGATGTGCTCTGGATCGGCATCGGCGGCAGTGGTCTTGGCCCGCTGTTGATGATCAAGGCTCTGCAAACCCATGGCCAAGGGCTTCCATTCCACTTCTTCGACAATGTGGATCCCAACGGCATGAGCGCCGTGCTCACAGGGCTTGGAGCCAAGCTCAAGACCACGCTGGTTGTGACGGTGAGTAAGTCCGGAGGCACTCCGGAGCCTCACCTCGGGATGGAACAGGCACGCCATCGAGTTGAAGCTCAGGGTGGTTCCTGGGCCGGCCAGGCTGTCGCCATCACGATGCTGAACAGCAAACTCGATCAGCAAGCCAAGGAGGAGAGCTGGCTGAAGCGTTTCGACATGTTCGATTGGGTGGGGGGGCGCACAAGCATCACCAGCGCTGTGGGACTCCTTCCAGGGGCTCTGATCGGTTGCAACATTCGTGAGTTTCTCGCCGGGGCAGCCCAGATGGACGAAGCCACGCGTGTCCCTGATCTTCGCCGTAACCCGGCAGCGTTGATGGCGGCATCCTGGTTTGTGGCAGGAGATGGGAAGGGCAAGCGCGACATGGTTGTGCTTCCTTACCGCGACCAACTGGAGGTGTTCAGCCGCTACCTGCAGCAGTTGGTGATGGAATCACTCGGAAAACGTTTGGATCGCGACGGCAATGAGGTTCATCAGGGTATTGCTGTTTATGGGAACAAAGGATCAACCGATCAGCATGCTTATGTGCAGCAGCTCAGGGACGGTGTTGACAACTTTTTTGCCACCTTCATCGAATGTCTGCAGGATGTTGACGACATCCCTGTGATTAAGAACGAGCGACCTGGTGATTTTCTGGATGGTTTCTTGCAAGGTACCCGATCAGCTTTAACCGAAGGCGGACGTCAAACCATGAGCATCACCATGCGTCGCTTCGATGCCTATCGACTTGGTGCATTGATCGGTCTTTTTGAGAGAGCCGTTGGTTTTTACGGAGAGTTGGTGAACATCAACGCGTATCACCAGCCTGGTGTTGAGGCCGGCAAGAAGGCTGCAGCCGCTGTTCTCAATCTTCAGAGCCGTGTCGAAGCTGTTCTGAAAGATGGTGCATCTCGATCAGTGTCTGAGATTTGCCAAGCACTTGGGGACGGCACCGATGAGTCTGTGTTCTGGATCATGCGCCATCTCACAGGCAACAAGCGCGGCTATATCGCGGAGGGGGACTGGGCCAGCCCAGCCACAATGCGATTCAGTAAGGGTTGAAGGCCAAATACGCTGACATCGGTTGTAATTGGTGGCATAACGGTAGAAAAGTGTTTGAAGCAATGACGATCTTTCTCTGGTCAATATTTCGCTCAACAGTATTTCGCTGGATGGCTATCGCCTTGGCCTGCAATCTTTCGGGGGCTGTGATCCTTCCAGCGTCAGCCCAGTCGATGACTCCCACGGGCTATGAGTATGTCGGTACGGGTGATGACGGGACAGTTTATTATACGAAAGTGATCAAGCGTAAAGGCAAAAGAGTAAAAACGATGTTTTTCATGAGCACGAAAGCAGGCGAGATATCTCACAACGAGTTCCAATATCACTGTGAAAAGAGAACCTTTCGCTTCAAGCAGGCTAATGATGATTGGTCGAGCTGGGATGAGATCGCCGTTGGCTCCTGGGGCTATTCCGCTTATCGGATTGCCTGTTTAAAAGATCTCTAAGGTACGAGATTTACAAGCTTTCCAGGTACAACAATCACGCGGCGTGGGGCGGCGCCCTCGAGCCATTTCTCGGCCACGTCGCTGGCCAGGGCCAGCCGTTCCAGCTCCTGCTTATCGGCGGAGGCGGGAACCTGCAGTTTGCCCCGTACCTTGCCCTTCACCTGGATCACCAATTCAACCCTGTCTTGCACCAGAGCCGTTGAATCCAGGGCCGGCCAGCTTTGGCAATGAACACTGCCGCTTCCCCCAAGACGGCTCCAGAACTCCTCCGCAAGATGGGGTGCAAAGGGGGCGAGCAGGCGAACCAGGCCCGAAAGAGCTTCCTGCAACACAGGCGCACTGAGGGCATCGATCCCCGTGGAGCTGATGGCATTGGAGAGCTTCATCAGCTCAGAGATCGCTGTGTTCAGCTGTATGTCTTCGCTGAGATCCTCGCTGACGGCTTCGATGGCGAGATGCAAGGCACGACGCACGTCGCTGTCAGCGTCACTCAGTTCAGCCGGCCGTTGCATCGGTTCCATCGAGTCGATGCGTGTCGCACCCGCCTCAACAAGACGCCACA
>MDTB01207966.1_pt1 | contig 23451 bp, 19 predicted proteins | sample 811161 | NCBI WGS metagenome assembly MDTB01 (sample SAMN05326650, study PRJNA326480) | marine metagenome | isolation source: seawater | place: Mediterranean Sea | collected 2009
ACTCACCACGAGGACTTGGCGAATCTTGTTCTGAAGCATCACAATGATTCGGGGATACTGTTGAGGGGGGAATTCTTTCATGTAAGCCCGACTGAGGCTGAGATTGTCAAGTACGCTATGAACTCATTCTATGCGATGAAAGTCATCTTCGGCAATCACTTCCAGCGGCTCGCTAATGATTTAGAGCAGGACTGGGCAGTCGTGAAAGGCATCATCACTCACCCCCAAGAGCGGGGGATAGTTGATTCGCATTTGGACGAGATTGAAGGAAAGATGGGTTTCGGAGGGAGTTGCCTGCCCAAGGACACGATTGCTATCAGGGCTAAGTTCGAGGAGCTAGGCCTTGAAGCGAACTTGTTGGATTCAATCATATCTGACAACGAGGAGCTATCGAAGGAAGATCAGTAGCGGTATTCCTCTTTCTTGAAAGGGCCCTCGATTGGGACGTTGATGTAGTCCGCCTGCTCATCTGAGAGGGTGGTAAGCTTCGCACCTATCTTAGACAGGTGGAGGCGGGCTACCTCCTCATCGAGGTATTTAGGCAGGGTATAGACGATATTCTGGTAACTATCACGGTTCTCCCACAGATCCATCTGAGCCAGCACCTGATTGGCGAAGCTAGTTGACATCACGAAGCTCGGATGACCGGTAGCACAACCGAGATTAACGAGCCTCCCTGATGCGAGCAGGTAGATGCTATTCCCGGAGGAGAAGGTGTACTTGTCCACTTGGGGCTTGATGTTGGTGTGCGTGGCAGAGCTGGCCTCTAGACTGTCAACCTGGATCTCATTATCGAAATGACCGATGTTGCAGACTATCGCTTGGTCCTTCATCGCCATCATGTGATCCATGGTGATGACGTCTCTGTTGCCGGTAGCGGTGACGTAAATGTCCGCGTTGCCAAGGGTGTCCTCGAGAGTGAGAACCTGGAATCCTTCCATGGAGGCCTGCAAAGCGCAAATTGGATCGACCTCGGTTACGATTACCTTTGCTCCTTGGGATTTCAGTGCCTGTGCTGAGCCCTTGCCAACATCTCCGTAACCGCAAACTACAGCGGTCTTGCCCGATATCATAACGTCAGTAGCCCTCTTTATACCATCGACCAAAGACTCCCTGCAACCGTAGAGATTGTCGAACTTCGATTTGGTTACAGAATCGTTGACGTTTATCGCGGGGAATAGGAGTGTTTCTCCTTCAACCATCTGTTGCAGTCTGTGGACTCCCGTGGTTGTTTCTTCGGATACCCCTTGGCAATCCTCCACTAATTTGTGCCAGAAATCAGGAGACTTCGAATGGACATTTCTCAGGAGGTCCTTGATGCACTGCTCTTCATGACTTTCAGACGCGGTTTCGACCCAATCATCGCCATTCTCAAGCTCGTAGCCCTTGTGGATAAGGAGTGTCGCATCACCCCCATCGTCAACTATCAGTTGCGGACCCTTGCCGTCTGGGTGACTGAGCGCCAGGAGTGTGCAGTCCCAGTACTCCTCGAGGGACATACCCTTCCAAGCGAAAACCGGAGTTCCGGACTTTGCTATTGCGGCTGCTGCATGGTCTTGGGTAGAGAAGATGTTGCAACTGGCCCATCTGACTGAAGCCCCTAGGTCAACAAGAGTTTCTATCAAAACTGCTGTTTGAATTGTCATGTGTAGAGAACCTGTTATTCTTACTCCCTGGAGGGGTTTAGAACTAGCGTATTTTTCCCTAATGGAAATAAGCCCTGGCATTTCGTGCTCGGCAATTTCTATTTCCTTTCTTCCGAAATCGGCTAGAGAAATATCACTTACTACATAGCCTTCCTTTCCCGTCTCAGCAACGTTGATCGTCTGCATACTTCCCTGTCGAAGTACTTCAACTATGAAACTTTGTTTGGGACATAATGGCGCAATGAAAACGGTTCTTCTATTATTGCCCAGGTGCTAAAAAAACCGGGAAACTTTAGATTTGCAATCCCGGGCCCTGCAAGTGGATATCATGCAAAGGACGATAGACAGGGTTTCGTGTAGAGAAAATGGGATCTTTACGAAGGAAGAAGAAATTCTTGACAGAGAGAGGTCAGCATTCATCCTCAGAAAGAAAATACGGTCTGTTTCCGGGAGGAAAAGGTTGGGTTTGGCATGGATTGTTATAGATCCAATTGTCACATCTTTGATTTATCTCTTCGTACTTACTGTATTGAAAGCGAGATCAGACCCAGAGTCCCTTTTCATCGGGATAGCAACTTATACCGTTCTCCAAAATTCAATAAAATCTGGTGCCGTTTCGATAAGGGATTTGACAGGGGGTTTCAAAGCCGAGAGAGTGAGAACAAGAACGATGGTCAGGTCGACTATAACTTACAGAATAATAGACACCTTCGCTGGAACATTAGGGGTAGCCGCCATACTTGCGATCGCTTATAATATCAGTATCCTGGGCGTCATTACATTCGTAATTGTTGCTCAATTTATTGGATTGTTGTTTGAAGGGATTGGCCTGAGCCTTTCGTTGATAATTAAGAGAATACCCGATCTACTTAACATAATCAATCTGTTTCTTAGATTGATGTTTTTCGCTGGTCCGGTAATGTATCCAATGGCTGCAACTGACGGGATACACTACAAGTTGAATCTCCTAAACCCGTTCACTTATTTTGTTGAATTTTCTAGAAGCGCGGCCGGCTTAGAGTCAATAATGTCCGAAATCCCAGAATATCAAACAGCATTGGTTGTTGGAATGTGCATTCTGGTTTGCGTGATGGGGTACAAAGGTGTTGACAGATTTAGGTGGGTGATGACATCGTGGTCATGAGGAAACATTCAATCAAGGCGCATGAGCTTTGCTTGGAATATCACGAATTTGTTAGGTCAAAAAGGAAGCCTTGGGGCGGAATGAGTCAATTTTTGGCACTGGATAAATTATCTTTTAATGTGGATGAGGGAGAAAATGTTGCTCTTATTGGGAGAAATGGTGCGGGAAAGTCCACGTTATTGCGATGCTTAGCAGGATTAATCCGTCCCTCTAGCGGTTCCGTTGAAACTCAGGGGAGGGTAATTTTGCTGGCAGGAGTTGATCCGGGCTTTCTACCCGATCTGACCGGCAGGCAAAACGTGAATGAGCTTGGAAGGGCATATGGAATTTCGCCGAATGAAATTTCTGAGTTTTCTTCATCGATTGAGGATTTTGCGAAGTTGGGAGATGCGTTTGACAGACGCTTTGGGTCATATTCTACCGGCATGAGAGGCAAGTTGGGTTTCGGCTTCATTACCGCCCTTAACCCGGATATTTTGCTTATTGACGAAACATTAGGAGTCGGTGATCGTGAATTTAGGAAAAGAGCTCAAGAAAGACTTAGAGATTTCATTGACAAATCTGGGACTGTAATCATATCCACGCATTCACTCGGACTTGCGAAGGAGCTTTGTCAAAGAGGCATACTATTGGATAAAGGGATTATCGAGGCTGACGGAGATATTTCGGAGGTCATAACGAGATACTCGGTTCTTACTGACTAGGGTTCCTACCTATGCCACTTACTATCCATCCTGATGATTCAAGGGGTTCCAAGTCTAAACACCTTCTTCCGTCATATATAATTGGTTTTTTCATGATTTTCGGAATTTGTTCCCAATCAAGTCCCAAGAATTCGTTGTGAGCAGTTGCTATCACAATTATATCTACATCGTCCAAATTATGTAGGTTTTCGACTCTTTCAGAGCATAAAATTTCTTCATTGGTGTCGACATACGGATCATAGACCAATACATCAACCCCTTTTTTCATCAAGTAATTTGCTAGTGGTTTGCTCGGTGTGTCCCTTGTGTCTCCAACACCTGGCTTGTAGGACCAACCAAGAACAAGGGCCCTTTTCCTTCGTTCCAAATCTGGGTAATTTGAATCTAATATGTTTATTATCTGATGGGCAGCGTAATCTGGCATAGACTCGTTTATATCTCTCGCAGAGGATATTAAATTAGCCCTTACGCCGGTAAATTTTGCCTGGTCGATAATGAAATATGGATCTACTGGAATGCAGTGACCTCCGACGCCAATTCCTGGTTTGTACCTATGAAAATTCCACTTCGTTGATGCTGCATCTAAGACATCCTCTAAATCGACTCCCAGTCCAGGAAGAATTGTCGCAAGTTCGTTAACCAGTGCTATATTGATGTCTCTTTGTACATTTTCAATGAGCTTGGCTGATTCCGCTACTTCTATCGCTCCGACATATTTTACGTCGCCTGAAGTGATCTCTGAATATAATCTGACCAAGATATCCCCCACGTTCCGATCATCGCAACCTATTACTCTCGATACATTGGATATACTGTTCGCAGTATCTCCAGGATTATGACGTTCTGGGCAATAAGCTATCCAAATATTTTGACCCATATCAAGACCTGAATCCACAACAATTGGGTGCCAATGTTCTCTAGTCGATCCCGGATATACCGTACTTTCAAGCACGACTATAGCTTTGGATTCACGTTGTATGTTCTCAAAGATGTCCTTTCCTGCATCGGAAACAAACGAAGCGTCCATTGCTTTGTTTTCATTGATAGGAGTCGGTACGGTCACGAGTATGACATCACAATTTGGAATCCCTTTGTTGAATGAGTTTGTAATATTCCACCTCTCAGAGGAACTGTCCGGGATGTTTCCCTCAATGGCAGGGTCACCTATCGGATTTTCACGATTAACTATCGAATCGACAACAGATTCAGAAGTGTCTATCCCCCAAACATGAAAACCGGCTTGATAAAATGCAATCGCAGTGGGAAGGCCGACATAACCTAAGCCAACCACTCCTATTGAGAGTTCCTTATTTTCAATCAGCCGATAGAAGTGGCCTTCCATAAGCACGATTGTCCCAAATGTGATTGGTATTTAATTTGGTCAGAGATTATGGCTTTCACCGCATTAAGTATATTACCGAATGGTAGTTGCTGGAACCATGACAAAGTTACTGGTAGTAGGGACTGGTTCTATGGGTTACAATCACGCCCGAGTGTGTTCAGAATTGGGGATTTTGGCAGGGGTTGTGGATCAAGACAATTCTTCTGCGAAAAGAGTTGGAGAGATTTTCGATGTGCCTTATTTTTCTAACTTTGAACATGGCTTGGAAGAAATAGAACCCATAGGAGCGATAATCGCAACTCCGACTTTCACCCACAATAAGTTAGCGAAGAAAGCAATTGAAAGGGGCGTCAACATACTCGTTGAGAAGCCGATTAGCGACAATCTTGTATCAGGCGAGGAGATAGTAAATTTGGCCATGGAACGCGGACTTGTATGTGCAGTTGGTCATATAGAGAGATTTAATCCCGTTGTTAGGGCTACCAAAAATTTGATTGAAAGAGGAGATTTGGGGGAGATAATTACTATATCATCCAGGCGAGTTTCAAACTTCCCAGGGAGAATTAGAGATGTTGGGGTAATACTCGACTTAGGGATTCATGATATCGATAATTCAATATTCTTGATGGGAAGTAAGCCAGTATCTGTTTACTGTACTGGAGGCACACATAACGATATAAATCACGAGGATCATGTAACCATGACTGTTCGTTTCGAGAATGGAAAATCTGCAGTCATGGAAGTAAACTGGATCACCCCTATGAAAGTAAGAAAGTTATCTCTCACTTGTGAAATGGGACACGTGGAACTTGATTACATTGACCAAAGCATAACTATGTCTTCGAGTCGATTTGTAAAGCCCGAAGAAGAAACTCAGTTTCCAGCAAAGATTGAGTTTGACAAAAAATCATTGCCGGTAGAGAAAGATGAGCCATTGAAATTGGAAATTGTTGATTTTGTAGATTCAATAAACAGCAAGAACGGACCATATGTTTCTGGATATGACGGTTTGATTGCGTTGAAAGTGGCTTTGGCAGCAGGGGAATCATTGCAAAGTGGGATGGTGATTAACATTGGTTGATAGGGACTTTTTCTCGGATGAAAGGTCAGTGGTCGAAGATGGGGCCATTGTCGGATCTGGATCATCAATATGGCACTTTGCTCACCTGAGAAGTGGTTCTTTAATCGGACGAGATTGTGTAATTGGAAAGGGAGTTTACATCGATACTGGAGTTAAAATCGGAGATAACTGCAAAGTGCAAAATGGAGTTAGTATTTACGATGGGGTTCAAATTGAAGACCGAGTATTTGTGGGTCCGCATGCAGTATTCACAAATGACTTACGGCCGAGAGCGGATTTATGGAACGAGGATCGATTGTCTAAAACGATCGTCCGCCGAGGTGCGTCGATTGGAGCAAATGCGACTATAAGATGCGGTATTGAGATAGGAGAATGGTGTATGATTGCAGCCGGGTCTGTGGTGACGAAGGATGTCCCCCCTCATGCCCTCATAGTCGGGGTCCCAGGGAGAATTGTTGGCTGGGTAACTAAAACAGGGGCTAAATTGAACATAACCTCCGAGGAAGGTCGACTTGGCGGCACATTCACATGTGATGAGACTGGTGAAACTGTAAACCTTGAAGCATTGGAGGGGTAAAGATATGAGGATAAGCATAGCGAAACCACAAATTGGTAATAAAGAAATTGCAGCCGTAGAGAAGGTACTGAAGTCAGGCATGATAGCTAGCGGTCCGGAGACCGTCAAATTTGAGAGTGAGTTCGCTGAATTTATTGGCTGTAAGTTTGCTTGTGCGGTCAACAATGGAACATCGGCGATAGCTCTGGCGATTTCGGCTATTGGGGTAAAACCTGGGCAAGAAATAATTACATCGCCACTAACCTTCGTCGCGACAGCAAATGCAATTTTGAGTTGCGGGGCTATACCTGTCTTCGCAGATATCGAAAAGGATACATTCAATCTTTCTCCGGAATCTGTTGAAGATTGTATTACTGAGAAAACAGCTGCGATAATGCCAGTCCATCTTTATGGGATGCCAGCTGATATGAACCGGTTTAGAGAGATTGGCTCAAGAAATAATATTGCCATAATTGGGGATGCGGCCCAGGCTCATGGCGCCTCGATAGACGGTGAAATGGTAGGCAAGTTAGGCGATATTGAGTGTTTTTCTTTCTATCCGACTAAAAACATGACTACTGGAGAGGGTGGCATGGTTACCACGGATGATGAGAGTTTGTATGACCTGATGAATAGCATACGTAATCACGGGAGGCCCGGGAATCAATTGGGCATGTACGAACATGATAGATTCGGATTGAACCTGAGGCTAACCGACATAGGTTCTGCAATTGGAAGGATCCAACTCAGAAAAATTAGAGAATTTAATGAGGCTAGGAAAAGAAACGCAAAAATCCTATCCGAACAAATAGAATTTAGTGAAAATCTGAAATGCCCGGAAGTTCCAAACGGTGTAATTCATTCATGGCATCAATACACGATCAGAGTAGTTCAGGGATCAAATAAAAAATCGACTAGAGGGGGTCTTTCGGAGTATCTAAGGGAAAATGGCATAGGCACTGGAATTTATTATCCCAGACTGATTCAAAACTACCCTCACCTAAGTCAATTTTCATCGAAATGCCCAAATGCTGAGGAAGTAGTAACTGAGGTAATATCCCTACCCGTCCATCCTGGGCTGAGTACAGAAGATGTTGAGGAAGTGGCTGAAACAGTAAATCAATGGTCAAATATGATTTCAATCTGAGTTGAAATAGGACCCCCTTCCTATTATTGAAAAATCATACCCGTGTCTGATTAATGCTTTTTTCGATAATACGTTCCTTGCATCAACAATTATTTGATTGCGGAGTTTGTTCTTTATTCCATCCAAATCAATGGTCCTGTAGAGTTCATGAGCAACCATGATAACCAAGATATCAGAACCTTGCATGGTTTTTTCTAAATCTTTGTAGTGGTCAATTCCGGGGAAATCATCAGCGTAGTGGTCGTGAATTCTAACCTCACTTGCGACCTCATTCAGAAGGCTATACAAATCCGCAGTAGGTGAGTTCCTGACGTCATCGCTCTCTTCCAGATAACTTAGTCCTAGAATCGAAATTACAGAGTCCTTGATTGGTAGTGAGATTTGGTTTAGATGCTTAATGCAGAGTTGATAAACATACTCTGGCATAGAATCGTTAACCTCTCTCGCCATTGTCAAGAAGTTGGGTTCATATTTGTCTTTAGAACCATAAGCGAGAAGCCAAGTGTCCTTGGGTATGCAGTGCCCCCCCACACCACCGCCTGGGAGGTGCAGATTTCTCGATTCAACCTTATTCACTTGATCCCTGATTTCAAAGAAATCTACCCCCACAGAATCGCAATACTTGGCAAAATCATTTGCTATCGCTATTTCTACATCTCTGTAAGTATTCTCGAAGGTTTTGACAACTTCAGCGGTCTTCACATCTACAACATGTAAATCGCCCTTGGTTATTCTTGAATATATATCTAACATGGCTGAACTTGTTTCTTGGTTTATAGAACCTAAAACTCTACCATAATTAGAAAGATTATACAATAACTTTCCAGGCATTACTCGCTCAGGGCAATGCCCAATTCCAAAATCTTCACCTGCAACTAATTCAGAGTTTTGTTCTAAAATTGGTACCGCGAAATTTTCAGTGGTTCCGGGGGGAATGGTCGACTCGATTATGACTACTGAGTTTTTTTTCAGGTTCTTGCCTATGGACGTAAGTGCCTTTTCTAGGGTCCCAAGATTTGGTTCCGTAGAGCCTGCAAAAAGGGGCGTTTGGACACAAACAATCCAAACATCTACATCGGATGCTTCTGAAAATTCTGTTGTTGCCCTGAGCTTGCCCGTAGAGATGATTTGCTCGATCAAATCTTGAATTCCTGGCTCGTTTCCCTTGAGCGGGTACTTCGATGAATTAAGACTACTTACCTTATCGGAGTCAATATCTATACCGATTACCTCAATTCCAGAAGAGGCCAATCTAGCTGCAACAGGGATGCCGACATAACCTAGTCCAACAACTGCCACGCTAACTGCCATATGCGTTCGCAAATGAGTGAGTATAAAACCAGAACGTCTAGACTGATGGTGGGAAGTCGAGTTTTTGAACGAAGTTCGTCTGGCATAAATATGGCCAGTGGTTTGAGTTCTCTGGATGTTCAAAATCCACTTCCAAATGATATCCATTCTTTGAGGGTTAAAGTGGCGAGAGAATTCGCAAAAAAGGAGGATGAAAAGCCAACAGAAGTTTCGAAAGAACGTATTGAGGAGTTGATAGGCAGCGGCCATTCGCACATAGTACTGCACATTGGCCTTCGTATGCTGAAAAGCAACGTCAATAGCGACAGATGGCTAAAAATAGTAATTGAAAATGCAGGTACATTTCTCTCTACTGGAGATATGGAGGCGGTGTGTTCGAAGATCGTAGAGAGGAGAATAGCGAGTGCAGAGGCGAATCGCTATTTGATTGAAAAAAATCATAGATTAAAAAATTGGGACGAGATAATTGAATTATCCCATAGGTTCGACAGCAAGTCTAATGATGCTTTAGAAGTGATACTGAAGGTTATTAATGCGTTCAAAAAATCCGGAAAAACGGAAGGTCTAATCGAGTTCATTCCGAAATTAGGGTCTTATTCAGAACTAGATGTTAGAATTCTTAGAGAGTTGGCACTTAGCTATTTCAAAAATAAAAATTATTTTCATTCCTCAAAGATATGGAAGAAGATTGGATTCGACAATTTGAATCGTAAGGAGATGGTTTTAGCTGCCAAGGCTAACTACAACCTCGAAAGGTATGATGAATCATTGAATATTTGCAGTTTGATTGATGGGGAAGGCAACATGACGGATGAGGTATCTTACCTCTCAATACGGGCTTGTTATATGTCCGGAGATTGGGAGCGCTGTATCGCGGAAAGTACAGATTCAATATCTCGTAACTCGAAAAACGCAAAAAAAATTAGCGAATATAGGTCGAAAGCGGTTCGTAATGTGTTGGCAAGGCACGGCCATTGGTATCAAGAAATTAAAATCGGGGCTTAATTCTATGAAAGTAGTAATGTTGAGTGAGGGAGATTCCGCTGGTTCTGGTAGTAGGATAAGCAAATCGATAAACAAACATTGTAACGATGTTGATGCAATATTTGTGGTGAAGAGAGCAAAGAGGAAAATAGGTCACTTCAATCCGGATTTTGTACTATCTGATTCCGATATTGTTGGTGAGGTTCAGAAAATCATAGATCATGCAGATATTGTTCACTTCAAAGACGATGAGCCAATCTCAAGAGTTTGGAATGGGCTTGTAATTCCAGAAAGGGTGAAGATAATCCATACAGCTGGAGGATCTTCATTTCGGACATACGACTTTGAAGTATCCAAAGATGAAATAATTGATGAATTGCGGATCAATTTTACTAGAAAATGGAAGAGCCAAAAAAGATTCTTCGGGAGGTTAATTCACACAGACAATGATTCGATTCAAATCGATGGGATGAATTATTCTGCAGATAGTCATAACAATGTTTGGAGTGGCATGTTTAGCCTACCCTCCAAATCGAACTGTTTCACGATTAAGGGAAAACAATTGTTGATTGAGGAGGGTTCGGGGAAAGAATATGATATCCGTTCGATAATCGTTAGATACTTTAATTCTGAAGGCCAGATTATACAAACTAGTAAGAAGAATATTGGTTCATTATTGGGAAAAAAGACTGATTTCGAAATCACTTTCCCGACAATTGAAGGATGCGAGAGCATCAGATTCTCATTTTTTACACACAAAATATACAGGACCAATTACGAGGTATCTAATCTAAGTATTATATTTTCTCGGATTTCTGACAAAAAATTTACTAAATTAAAATCTCAATTCAGTGTAAGCAACAAGACTTGGCCCATCGCCTCGTACGCTATTTCAGATTTGGGGACTGTACTTACTCCTGATTTGTTACACAGGGAAAACAAAAGGATAGTTACGCCACACGTAAAACCTACAATAAATAAGAGGAAAAAGAAGAATAAGGGAGAAAGAATAGTTATCGCGCACGCTCCATCAAATACTGGCAAAAAGGGGACAGCTGAATTTGTTCTGCCTGCGATTGAGGAATTAAGAAAGAAACATGATATCGAATTCAACCTAATACAGAATGTTTCTCATGATGAATGCTTGGAGATGATCAGCAGATCGGATATTTTCATCGATCAAATGGTAGCTGGTTACTATGGGAATGCAGGCTTAGAAGCGATGACTATGGGCATCCCCGTACTTGCATACATTAGTGACGATACTCTCGAATTAGCAGGAAAGGGGTGGGAAAAAATACCAATTTTACGTGTAAGAGAGCTCTCTGTCGATTCCGTAGTATCTGTTCTAGATAAAGTGTTGATGAATAGGGGCGATATCGGAGAAATAGGGAATAAATGCAAACAATGGGTAAATAAATTCCATTCAGAAAAAAGAATTGCTAGCATGTGGCGGGGAATTTATCAAAATGTCCTCAGCGAAAATAAATCGTTCCGAAAATCCGACATTAGTCAATCAAACTACGGAGAAGAGACCATATTGAAAAATCCGGAATACTTGCTGAGAGGAGGGGGGTCTTGGTCAGCAAGTGACGTTTCTTCTTTCGATGGCGTCTCTATTTCAATCGACTATGATGAGAGCGGCGGAGGATATGGCAAGATTAGGGGTGCCGATAAATTCTTTTCGTGGAAAAATGATGTCGTGATTGAGATTTACCGAATAGGTTGGTATGGTGGCAAAGGAGCCCGCCTAGTTCATCGAAAAAGGTTACCATCGATAACTTCCGAAAATGAGAAGGAGAAGGAAGAGCCTTACTTCTTTGATCATCAATCATGGCCAAAGGGCTGCTATCGTGCGATAATATCTGACAAAAATAAGAAGACTATCAGGCACTTCATATTGCATGAAAGAAAAATAGAAAATAAGAATCTAATTATTTTTCCAAAGATTTCCTCCGTCATTTGGGCAGATGGAAATGAGTCTGAAAGAAAGGCGATTTATGATTTTGAAAATTTTCGATCGGAGTACGGGTACAACTGTCTCAAAATGCCAGAAGACTTAGGTGGCATCGAGAATAAAAAGGCCATCGACTGGTTATTTTCCACTATCTACTGGTTTGAAAAGAATAATGCAGATTATGGCATAATTTGTGAAACGGAGATTGAAGATATTGAATTCCAAGGATCTGGTGCAGTCATATTCGTGGGAGAAAATAGATTTTGGACTCCTGAGATTCATGCATTCATTGAAACAGAGATACTCAATAATTCAAGGGATTTGGTAATCTTGGGGTCTGGCTTTGGAGAAAGGATGACTTATCATGATAAGAAGAGCAATGAAATAATTTTTCCATTTTCTAAACACAAACAGAGTAGAAGTCAGTCCCCCGTGTCATTTGGTTCGTTAATCGAAGGAAATAGGAAATTCAAAGGATATAGTAATGATAATCAAAACGAGATACAAATAAAGAACGTCGTTGACCGATATAAGAAAAACCTCAATTTCTCTAAAAGACTTATGACATTAGATGGTGAAGAGCATGGGGAGATATCCTCCAGGCACTTTATCCTACAAAATGGTGCTAATATCATCCATGGGGGAATTATGGATTTTTCCACCGCATTTCTAGATTCCGACAAGAACCCTGGAGTCGGCGAGTCGGTTTTGGATATAATGCGTAGAATTATTGAGCCCAAATACCATCTTCATCGTGGAATTGATGTTGGTTCGGTTCTTTTCAAAGAAGTTTGGTCTGGGAATAAGTTATACGATTTCAAGTCAGAACCCACAATATGTTTGGTATCCGCTATGTGGAAGAGGCCTATGTTAACGAGGAAGATTTTCCAACATTATCAAAGGCTGAAGAGTCAACTGGGGGATGACATCAATCTCATCAATATAGCCATAGGCTCTGAGGGAGAGAAATCGAGAAAAATTGCTGAAAAGGCAGACTTTGAATATATTGAGCACCCTAATTTTCCCCTCAGTAAAAAATGGGACAATGGAATAAAATACGCCAAGAAGTTTGATCCAGATGCTATTTTGATTGTTGGATCGGATGATATAATTGATGCTAACCTTCTACTCGCACTGATAGAAAAAATCAGGGAAGGAAGGCTCGTTGTAGGAATTAAAGATCTGTTCATCTACGATAAAAGAAGAAGTTTGACGAACTATTGGTCCGGATATAGTCTGGAGAGCGGTAGAAATGGAGAGACAATTGGCCTTTCAAGACTAATATCTCGTGATTTATTAGAAATTTTAGATTTCTCATTATGGCCTGATTTGGAAATAAATAAGGCCCTTGATTTGTATATGACAAACCGATTCATAAGAATGGGGCTGCTGCCACGACATTCTGAGGAAGAACAATATTTCCAGGTAGGTGAAAGAAGAATTTCAAACTCTCACTCTAGCTTCCTTATGAGAGATTTGGGGGGCATTGCAATCGATGTAAAGACGAGTACAAACATTAGTCCAATAGAATCATATGGATTAATGACAGAATCTGTGGATTATAGCGTTAATGACGTAATAGAAGATGTAATTCGGTGATCCTATGAGAATGACAATCAAAAATACCAAAGGAAGGGTAGAGTACAATTTCATTCCTGAACATGGAGATGGAGAACACCCAGATGGGAAGACTAAGATGGAGAATATTCCTGTATATTTCGAGAATCATTTGATACCTGAAATGGTACACAACGATATTTTGTGTTTGGTGGGAGTCTTGTTGGTCAATCCATTTGTTAATCGGAAATTGACGCTTCCTATCCCAGTGAGTGAGAAATTCCTCGAAGGAACTAAGAAAGTAATTACGAGGTACGAAATTGATGCAGATGTTGATGGAGATATTAATCCGAGGTCAATTCCCGAGAATGGATTTCCTGGTCTAGCATTTAGTGGGGGTTGCGATTCCACTGCCGCCCTATGCGTTATGCCTGATGAGACTATACCGGTTTTCCTCGAACGGCCTATGTCAGGAGAATCCGCTTATGATTCAGATGCTGCTCTCACTTCATGCGAACTTGTGAAGGATATGGGCTATCAGATGGAAATAATGGAGTCGAATTTCGAGTATTTAAGGAACCCAGTTGGATTTCCATCCGATTTGGCACATGCATCCGTCCTTTTGTTGATTTGTGAAGAACTGGGATTAGACTCACTTAATTTCGGGACGGTTTTAGAGTCCGCTTACGGAATTGGTCATCCGCAATTCAGAGACTACGGAAATGGCAGTCATTGGAGGCTTTTCTCCACATTATTCGATATCGTTGGGCTTGATCTTTCTCTGCCTGTATGTGGAATTAGTGAAGTCGGTACGGCGATAATTTGCGAGAAGTCAGATCTTGGCTATATACACCAATCTTGTATAAGGGGTGCTTGGATGGAACCTTGTAGAAGATGTTGGAAGTGCTTTAGGAAGGAACTGCTTAACTGTGCGCTTGGGACCCAAGAATTCGATGTGGAAATCTTTTCAGCGGCAATAATTTCGCCGGACGTTGTGTCAAAACTAAGAAAAATACCGATTAGCCACGAGAATGTGCTGAGTTTCTCGGCTAGTCGGATAGAAATGCCCATTCAGGATGATATATTTAAATCTCTAAAAAGAAGACTTGTGCCTGGCGAAGGATTGGATTATCTGTATTCTTGGTATTCCCCATCCATCTCATTTGTTACCAAGAAGTATCGTGAGATAATCAAGGCAAAGATTTTGTCCATTCTTAGGGAAATGAAAGAGGAAGAAGAGAAGGAATTAGAGTCTTGGGACATCAATCGTTTTATCGAATCGAAGAGAACATTAAATTCATCTCGTAAATTATTAGATATTATTTCATAATAAATCGGCTAGCCAATTTGATACTTCTGAAGCTCCATTGGGGCGATGGAGAATTTTGCATTTTTCCTTCATCAAATTCCTATTTTTTTCATTAGAAATACGTTTTATTGCAGCGGAGATTGTCTTTTTTGTCCTATTTCGCACTACAATCATGCACCCTGCATCTCTAGCGACCAAACATCTTGCCAGCTGGTCATCCCTTCCAGTTTTCAAGTTAGGATAACATATGGAGGGTATTGAATGTTCCAATACCTCGTGGAATGAGTTATACCCGCCTGCTATAATAGCGAAGTCAATATCTTTGTAGTAGTAGGCATTTGGATAATCTCTTAGTATTCTCACTCTTGAGTTGTCGAAATTTATTCTTTCCCCCAGCATTGATTCTCCGATCAATATGATCACCCCGGGAATCTTGAGTAACTCTTTGATTGTTATATCGATTTCAGAACCTATTTCATTTATCCTTCCAGCACCCAACTGAACGTAGCACAAAACCGCTTCTTCCGGACAACCGATCTTTTGTCTTAGAGAGCCTCTAGGGAGGGTTTCTTTACTGTCTATCAACATTATTGGGTTTACCCTGAGTATAGATTTTCCTGAACCATAGCGATCGCTTGGGTTTGGAACTGTGTCTCCCGGGAGTATTAATGCATCGAATTTTGTTACGGCATCATCTGGGATAGAGTTTGACGATGATTTCTCGCCACCTCGCCTTATCCAGTTTTTTATAACAGTATCATGACCTTTGATTGCATTTAGCATTCCTCTATACGGATAGGCCCCATCGAATACGAAAATTTTGGGCCGATGTAATGTGAGAACAATGCCCAGAAATTCCTCTAGTAGTAGATTCCATTCTCTTGCTTCCATTCCACCGTATTTATACCTTGAAGGAAGATGATAGGTAATGAAACCTAAGTTGGAAGCTGCTGACAGAGTTGGCATTGTTGTGAATATGATTATCTCCGCTTCAGGTTTTTTTTGTTGTAATTTTGTGGCAATTGCAAGGCATCTGGTATAGTGTCCGAAACCCACCCCATTGGTTGGAAAGAAAACTATACTCTCCCTCCTGCTCTCGGGATTTATTCTTCCTAGTTCGGGAAAAAATACTTCTGAATCTGCAACTGATTTTCTTTCTCTCTTCAGACTGTAACCGGCCCTAATTATATTGAACGGAAGGAGAAAAAGTTTGAAGGGTTTTCTGAAAGAATCTGCGATTAATTCTGCTAGTATATATGAAGAAGATTGTCTAATTGAAACTGCATCCCTGACATACCTCTTGGTTTTCAAAATTTCCGAGTTCAATGTGGTATACGTCTCAGGATCCAGATCCATACGAGTAATGTTGCCACCCTTCACACTTGAAAGAGAAAGTAATTTTGATGGTACATCTCCAATTTCCGAAAACTCAAGTATCAAATCTGTCCTCTGGTCTGTTTCTAGTTTCGACAACTTCCTGTACAATTGGGATATTTTCGTTTTATGCGGTCCACCGTTTTTCCTGGCAGAAACCATTGCCTCGAATGCCTTGGAATAATCATTTGATCTGAGAGCACACTTGAATTTGTTCTCTTGATGGTCGCGAAGCAATAATCCCTTTTTCTCAGTTTTTACGTAGATTTTTAATGCCTTAGAGTATTTGCGGTTTCGAATTAAACTCCTTGCCAGAATATCAAGATTCTTACTATCTCCTGAAAAAATGCTAACAAAGCGGGTAATCCTCGCAGAAGATGAATAATTGCCTGAATTGTATCTTTTCCCGCCGAGAGAAATTAGTTTCGACTTCAGGAATGAAAATCCTATCACGCCTTTCCACTATTAGGATTCTTTACATACCTATCTGATATAGCAGAAAATGTGAGATTACTTTGGATTACTGGACGGAGAATCGGGTCCGATCTTGCAGCAAGAACCGAGATAGAGTTGGCTAAGGGCCTTATCTCTATGGGAGTTAGTTTGACACTTATTTGCCCGGGAGAAGAGGAAGTTGTATCCAAAGCCTTGCCCGGCAATACAGATTTCGTTACAGTTGAACAAAGTACCGTGCCCGGAATGAAGACAATCTCTGCTGGATTGAGGATTGCTAGCATAATTAGGAGTTTGGACACCGAATATGATTATTGCATTATTGATTGGAGACTCGTAAACTTCTGTGAAAAGGACTTGGAAAGAATTGGTTTGAAATGGGCAATAATTGATCGGGGGCCTCCCGCTTTTCCGGGTATTTTGCCCAGGATTCAAAAAGTTCTGTGGAGAAAGAACTGGAACATCGCAAATAAAAAAACAGACTTGGGCTTTGTTGTGTCGGAAGAGCATGCAAAATTAGTTAGAAAAAAAACAGACTATAGCCGAGATTTGATATTTCTGAATGCAGGAGTTCCGAAGAGTTGGATAGAATCTGCTACAGTAAAGGAGCCGACAAATGAGATTGTTTTTTGTTACTCTGGTGCTTTGGATAGGAAAAGAGGCATTGATGGTTTAATCTCATTGTCTAAAAAAATGGAACGTCTTCCCATTCCAGGAAGAATAATTGTGATTGGAGATGGTGATTTTTCTAGTGAATTGATAAGGGCCAGAAAAAAAATAGGCAACATAGATTACCTTGGAAAAATTACTCAGTTATCAGAAGTCGAGAGAATAATGGATACGTGTCACGTTGGAATCATGCCCATGCCTGATAAAGAAATTTGGAGGATTTCTAGTGCAATCAAATTACCGGAATATCTCTCAAAAGGCATGGTCATAATCGGTCCGGATCATCTTGGCAATAGGCGGGGTGATGAACAATTTTACAAACTCAGTAAAAAGGATTGGATAAGTGAAGGGATAGACGAGGTTACTGATCTGTATAAATCTGGTAATTGGATTGAATCTGCTCAGGCCGCTGTTGATTCTGCCGCGAATATGACATGGGGGCAGGAAGCAAAAAAAATGGTCAGGGCGTTAGAAGAAAAACTACCTAATCATTGATTGGGTCATGATATATTTTTCTGAAACATGGATCATAGTCGGCCTTCCCAGTGGGGCCCATCCTTCCTGAATCTTATCATTTACCTGGTCGGATAGCTTGTTTGTAACAGAGGCTAGGGCTGTAGAAGCGCTCCTGATAATGATGTACTCGCTGCAATCTTCCATGTATGTTGGTGCCCAGTTTTTTTTATAATCCCTATCGATATTTACTCATTATCCTCTCTAGATGGTTCCCATATTTGCATCCTATCTCCAATGAATAGTCTCAATTGTGACTCGACCATAATGGATGAGCCGACAAGAAGGCCTCTTGAAGTCCTAGGGATGAGAATAGAAAAAAATAACAGAAGCTGCAAAATAGAGAAATGAGTTTCGTCATTTTCTATCATAAAACTGATAACTGTTGAAGCGAATGCTAGGGAGAAAAACGTAATTACCACCCACGAATAGATCACATAGAAGTATAGATTCTGCCTGTAAATGCTGCTATACTTTTCGTAGTTTGACATTAAGTCTAGGTTTTTCATGAAAACCCGGAATAGTCCCTGCGATCTCCTCAGACTTCTCTTTCTACTATTGGGTTGGATGTCAATGAACTTAACGCTACCATCCATGATTGCCTTAAATCCGGCTTTTCTGACAATTATTGCCAGTTGACTATCATCCGCATTTATGTTCGGATCAAGCCTTTGATCTCCAATTGATTTGGTTCTGAATGCGCAAATAGAACCTTCGAAAATCGGTGTTGAGTCGATTATTGACTCACCTATTCTTATTCTATTGAACCTAATCCTGTATGAATCTGCAGAGGAGCTTTTTGAAGTGTCTTGGGAGCCACAAACTGCCCCTATATTCTCGTTGACAAAATTATCCATTATTTTTGGAATGGAGTCTTTTTTGAGGATACAGTCTGTATCCATCATAATGAAAAAATCAGTTTTTATTTTGTCCAATGCGACATTAACTGCCCTTGATTTTCCAGGTTCATTCACGCTGTGAAAGGTAATCTCCAGAAGTTGGTTTTTTGAATTTAGACTTTTTTTTGCAATCTCCAGTGTCTTATCTGTTGAGTTTGAGTCGACAATCAGGAGTCTGATTTTATTAAGCGGGTATTCTGTCGAAAGGATCTCCTCTATTTTCCTATTAATCAATAAGGCTTCGTTTTTAACTGGTAAGAGAACAGTTAGTTCGGGGGAGAAGCCGATCGTTGGTTTTTCTCGATCTTTTTTTGATTTGCAAACTGCATAATGAAATGCGGGAGGCAGTGAGCAAATTGTAAACAGTAAAAAAATTAAGAGATAATACCAAAACACAACAGGCACAACATCACCATCAATAGTGGTTACCTCTTCGGAAGAACAGTTACATGAAAACTGTACTCCATATGGGACCCTGTAACTCTAAGGGCGGAATCGCAACCGTAATCGACAATATGATGGAAAATCCCCCAAAGGGATGGAAAGTCGAAAAAATAGACACCCACGGACAATCAGCGAAAGATAAAATCAAGAATTGGGTTAGGGCTAGGCAGGCGATAAAAGAGAAGTATCTATCCAAGGAAATTTGCTTGGCGCACATACATGTTACCCACTCTATGAGTTGGTGGAGAAAGAGAGATTTAATGAGAGTCTGCGAAAAAATCGGACTGCCATCGGTGATTCAGATTCATTCCGGAAAGTTCGATTTATTTTGTGAGGGGGTCGCAGGTTTTTCGGTGAAAAGGCGACTAAATAGGCCAAATAGGAGAGTAATTGTCCTTGAAAATCGCTGGAAGGAGCTCCTAAGCCGATGGTTGCCAAAAAATACTGAGGTGGTAAATAATTTCTCCAGGCCATTAGCAGTGAGGAGAAATCATTCTCCAGATGGAAAAATAAAATTGTTGTTACTATCACGATCTTCGCCAATTAAAGGCAAAAAGTTTGCTCTGGATATAGTTAGATATCTTACCTCGAAGGGATCAAGGGTTAGCCTCAAAATTTCTGGAGGTTACGAAAATGAGAGCGTCGTAGATAATCCGGGGGGACAAATTACTTCCTTGGGTTGGATTTCGGAACAGGAGAAATCAGAGTTGATCAAGTCGGCAGATTTTTTACTCTCACCGAGTAGATATGAAGGCTCTTCGATGTCGGTAATTGAGTCAATGGTTTCCGGACTACCCTGTATTGTCTCAGACGCTAGTTCAGAGACGGTGGGAGACAACCATTCTGTAGTAAGTGAGTTTTCTCCGGAAAAATGGGGCCAGAGAATACTTGAATTGAGCTCCCCAAATGAGTACGAAAAAATCGTTGAAGAAACACTTTTGAATTCAGAAAAATATGCTGTAGGCCCTAATGTTATGAAAATAGGTAGTATATACGCTGATCTTGTTCCTACACAACCGTGACTGATTTTGCCAGGTTTCTCGGCCTATCTACATTAAGTCCTAATTTTATGGCGAGTTTGCAAGCCATCAACTGTAAAGGAATTATATTAATCAAGGGAGAGGTTTCTATACCCGGATATGAGGTACTGATTACTACATCTGCGAAATTTAGTATTGGCCCCTCATTGTCGGTTATCAGAATTATTTTTGCTCCTCTTGATTTGCACTCCCTTATACTGGACTCCATCAGTGCAAGGGTGTTGTCTGAGGGAGCTACTGCGATAACAGGGGTTCCTTCTTCGATTAGTGCGATTGGACCGTGCTTCAGCTCCCCTCCTGGGTAAGCAAGACATGGCAGATATGAAACCTCCATCATCTTTAATGCGCCTTCTTCAACAAGTGAGGTTGAGTACCCCCTACCTATGAATATGGCTCTATCAGCAGAACTTAACAACTCAACGGCCCGATCAATTGAGCCATCCTCTTCGAATAACTGGTTTGAGACCATGCTGGGCAGAAGACGAGTTTGTTGTAGTAGTTGTCTTCTTTCCTTTAATGGCTTATCGGAGAGTGAGACTGCTAGAAGGATTTGCGCGGCCACCATGTTTGAGAATGCCTTTGTTGATGCAACCGCATATTCTGGCCCGGCGTAGAGATAGGCTCCATTTCCTGTGAATCTTGATATTGTAGAGCCAATGACATTTGTAATTGATGATATGTTGCCCCCCGATAGTTTGGCAGAATGAAGCGCATCAAGGGTGTCTTTAGTTTCGCCAGATTGAGTAATTCCTATGGTCAAGGATTTTTTTCCACATACTCTATGCGCTGGGAATTCACTGGATCGGAACGCCTCTACGACAACATTTGCGTGCTCCCTGATTATCCTAGCACCAAGCGAAGCTGAGTAGTATGCAGTACCACAAGCAACAAGGTTAATTCTGTCTAAATTTTTCATTTCTTTTGGACTCAGTTCAAAGCCCGAAAGCTCTGATCTCGCTCCGTCTGAGCTTATCCTCCCACCTAGAACATTTGACAGGGCTACTGGCTGATCGTGTATTTCTTTCATCATCATGTTTTGGAAGATTCCTGGATCCTGCTCATCATAAACCCCATCGAGTAGTTCAAATATTGGTTTTTCGCAATTTTCAGCAGCCACTATTCCATTCCGGGTGAGGAGGAAATTTTCTCCGTCGTGCATGTATGCTATTTCTGAGCAGGCCCCATAAAATGGAAGTGCGTCAGAGGACACCGATATTCCATCATTACCTCGACCAATTACCATTGGTGCTCCATTTCTAGATATCAGGATCCCTTCCAAACCTGAGACTATTACTGCGATAGCCCAAGACCCTCGCAATTTGGAGATTACCTCACAAAAAGCATCTAGATGACTCTTATTCTTTGGTTGATTCTTCAACTCAAAATCGAGAAGATGGACAATAACCTCAGAATCGGTTTCTGAGGACATTTGATATCCATAATTGAAAACAGTCTCTGTCAATTCGTTGGCATTTTCAATTATTCCATTGTGTACAACTGTTATGTGTCCATCCTCACTAGAATGTGGATGTGCGTTTTCGTCAGTAACGCCGCCATGAGTAGCCCACCTGGTGTGTCCTATAGAAATGTGCGAACCATTGAATCGCCCATTCGCCTTCGAAACCAAATCGGCGACATAACCTGTTGTCCTTTCTGTCTCAATTGGGCCATTTTGTTCTGGGAAAAGTGCTGCCAATCCTGCCGAATCATAACCCCTGTATTCTAATTTCCGTAGACCCTCAAGAACTCGCATCGAAGCTTCATCTGATATGCAGCCAAATATTCCGCACATGTTTTTTCCGGTCGGAAACTTATATTTCAATCAATTCCCGGATTAGGCAGTTATCATAAAATTAATATAAAAATTTACAGAAAACAGTTAACTGAGATGGTTTTTACGACAACACATGACCTTGTTAGAAGAGCTGTTTCCAGGCTTGCTTAATTTTCCGAATCAGGAATTTATTCCAAAGTGGAACGAGCCTGAATCACCCTGGAAGATATTCCAGACGGATGGTTTTGGCATACTAGACCAAATTGAGCAATATCTAGGTGATCAGAGAATATTTGTACACCCAAGTGCTAAGATTGGTGACTATGTTACGATTGAAGGGCCATCTATAATAGGCCCCAATGCCGAAATAAGGCCATCCTCATTTCTGCGAAAGGGCAGTTGGATTTGCGAAGGGGCCGTGGTAGGTCACTGTTCTGAGGTAAAGAATTCTATCCTATTGCCTAATTCAAAGGCCCCACATTTCAACTATGTCGGCGATTCCATTCTGGGGCTAGATGTTAATCTCGGTGCCGGAACTAAGCTTTCCAATGTTAGAAATGACAGAGGGACTGTCCCTGTAATGAATCGTAAAGGAGAGAGGTTTGATTCCGGGCTCACGAAGTTAGGAGCGATAATTGGAGATAAATCTCAGCTAGGGTGCAATGTTGTTACTAATCCGGGTTCGATTATCGCTCCAGGCATGATGATAACTCCCAACCAGACTGTTACGGGATGGTTTGATTAGGTCCTGATTATCCTCATCAATATTATGGCGCCATCACGAATTGATCTGAGTTTGCTGGCCCCTCCCTTGCGTTGACTCCATTCGACAGGAACTTCGATGTGTGTCAAACCTTCCTTCCTTACCAAACCGGCGATTTCGGCCTCTAGGTCGAAACCCCTTGATTGAATAGAAATAATATTTAGCGAGTCCCCAGTAAAGCCCCAAAGGCCAGTACAGAGATCGGAAATTTTTCTTCGGTTCCTGATGCTGGAGATTAGAGATAGGAAGTGATTACCGAAGTTGTGCATCAAACTCATCCCTTTAGGTCGCCTTTTATGGCCTAGGAAACGTGATCCTGAAACAACATCGGCTCCTTGTTCGAGGTTTGAGATTACCTTCCTTACGCCGTCGAAGGAATAAGAACCATCGCCATCCAAGAAAATGACAAAGTCAAAATCAGTCCCCTCCAATTGAGTAATTGCTTGCCTAATCGCATCACCCTTACCGTGTGAGCCCCTCTGATCCACTATTTGTTCGGACATTCTAGCAGCGAATTGTCGCGAGTCGTCGCTAGTCCTTTCGTCGATGACGAATAAGAAGGAGATTTCGTATTCCTCTCTGATTCCAGATTCCTCTAAATTCTTGATAAGATACTTGAGGCCATCTTCCTCATCCTTCACAGGCACCACGATTACGGCCTGATGCATAACATCGCGGAGTGAAGGGGGTTTTTCATTTTAATATAAGCAAAGGGGCCGAACAGGGTAGTCCGCTTGGTTGAATAATGTCTTCGCTCAGGAGCACATGGACATGGTGTCAGAAG
>MDTB01166207.1_pt1 | contig 23446 bp, 20 predicted proteins | sample 811161 | NCBI WGS metagenome assembly MDTB01 (sample SAMN05326650, study PRJNA326480) | marine metagenome | isolation source: seawater | place: Mediterranean Sea | collected 2009
ACGCAAAACAGCGCTCAATAAGAGTAAATAAAATTCGGTATCAACCGGCCAAGATAATTGACGCGGAACCGGCCAAGTTAATTGACGCTAGATAGTTTTACTACATCATCGTTGAGAAGTTTTTGCTCATTTTTCTCTTCTCTGTACTTCCTCTTCAGCTTCTGCTCGTGCTTTAGTTTGTCTTTAAGTATTTCTACTTCAGACTTTTCTTGCTTAACAGCATCCTTTATGTTTTTTTCTGCTATTGCATCAAAATGATCGCGAATCCTATCTTGTGCATCCTTAATAAATTCTGGGTAATAGTTAATATTACTTACCCTTAGCCCAGCTTCATTATTTATCCTTGATATGTTGATTTTGCCATCATTTTTAGTTCGCTTAGGCACGCCATCAAGTAACCTTTGCAAAGCCCTTTCCAATTTACGTAGTGTTATTTCAGACATAGATCTTCTCCTATTTAATCAATTACTGGCTCTTGAAAAGACTCAAATTCTATTTTGTGCTGCTGAAGAACATGTTCAATGGCCTTAATTTCAATAAAAATACGATTTCGAATACTTGAAAATGATGAGCCTAACTGAATAAGGTTTTCAAATTTTTGAATCAGTCGCTGTCTTTTAGGGACTCGCTCTAAAGCCTTATCTCTTGTAACCGCCTCATGCTTACAAACCACACTAGAGATTTCAGATGAACATATGCGATCGCAACTGGGGTTAAAGCAAAAACCAGTTGGGTGCTCTACCACACTCAAGTTTCCACTCCTGACTTGACGTTTAAGTTCTTCGCGAGATATATAAATACTGCCTTCATATTCAGGTTTACTTCTTTCTCTGTCTATTCTTTCTCCTTCACCTCCAGATAAAGTAGGACTGTTAAAAATTTCAAATGCGGCTTCGGTCATGATCATAATATTCGCCTCATTCATCATTTCCTGAAGCTCACCATCAATTTGCAAGTCCAAAGCTCGAACTAACTCTGAATTATTCGAATACCATTGGGTCATAACTACATTCAGGTGTTTATATTGGTGCTTCAATGCCATGATACTTCCTAATTTGTTACGCATCAGAAATACCGCAAACGTTCTTCTAAAGTCATGTGAAGATAACTTAGGCAGGTAACCACCTTCCTTTAAAAGTCCTTCGCGGGTTGGGTTTAATTTATCAAATTCAATGACATCTTGCTTTGTAGCTGTAATAGAGTGCTTTTTTAAAAATTTCGCCAAATAATTTGTAAAGCTGTTAGTATTCCACAACACATTTCTTTTATGTTTTGCAATATTAGTGGACAGTAACCCATTCATAACTATCACAAGCTTAACCTCATCATTTGCATAAATTTCTTTATAAATATCTCGTGCAAACTCGGTAACTGTAAAGAGCAAATCCAGTGCTTTTTTAACAATAGGATGGGTCACCCAAGTTTCCTGTGTCGGTAAGCCAGCTTCATTTTTTTTAGTGCTAAAACCAATTAAGTAAGGTACTTCAAACCCGTTATATTCTTTGGTCTGATAACTATCTAACCCAATACTCAGTCCTTCACCATGTCTAACTCCGCTATATCCTAAAATTAAGATTAGACAGGCTGTTTTTATCTCATCTAAATGAGGTGAACTACTTCTAACCTCAAAATCATCGATACCTACACTATGAGGCAGATTGCAACCAACTTCATTCCAAAAACTTTTACTATTGAGGTGAGGGTTTGCTTCCAAAAACTCTTTTCTAGTTTGATAATATCTAGCATATGCATCACTAATCTCTTTTTTATATGGGTAAAATTCGTTAACAGTACTTTCTGCTGCTTTGAATATTCGAGTTGCCATATGTTCTGGTATAGCGATGTGCTGTAGCTTTTTCGTCTTACTTTTACAGGCTAACTTGAATGAAACCAATTTAAGGTCTTTTATTAGTCTGTTAGTGAGACCAAATTTAAAGAGCTGGTTAACTGTAATTAAAGTTCCTTTAACTGTACTAATGCCGAAACGTTTATCTTTAATATGGGACTTAAATTTTCTGAATATTCCATCATTATTTAACTTTTCCCATTCTGTCGAACCGAGCAATTTCGCTATCCTAACTAAATTTCCTCGTTCATATTTCAAAGTTTCTAACGCCATTTCAGGGTTTTTCTTCAACATTAGAGCAAGAACATGCTGAACTTCTTTTTTATATTCTTGGGGAATATTTTCAAAACTTACGGCTCTAGACTCTTGGCTTTTAGAAAATTTACGCGAGTACTGAAAGTCCCAAATATCATCATAAATAAATGATATCGGGTTACCTTCTTCATCTTTTGTTACAACCCTACTGGCATCGTAAGCATTGAATTTTTGTAAGTTGATGTTGCCAATTTGCTCGTTCTTCATATTCCGTATATCTCCATTAAATCAGTTAAATCTGTCTCCTCGCTGTAAAGTGGGTGAGGTGCTTCGCTATGTTTACAACTTGCCAACTCATAGTTGTCTGGTGATTTCACCTGCATTCGAGAAAGTATATGTTGCGTTTTATCCACTGCATTCTGAAAAGCTTCAGAGGGGTAACTATTAATTGATGGCCGGGAAATTGTTTCCATTAAAGAGTCAAGAAACGACAGCATGAGCCATATATCATCGACTTCGGCAACTAAAGCGTGTTTAGAACAATCAAAACAAGCCAAAAAACTAATACATTCTCGATCATCCCCTAGATTTAATGACTTAATAGCTCTCAAGCTTTTTTTTGCTACCTTGCCTGTAGGTTCGGTGCATCTAGCTCCGTTAGGTAGTTTATTCGCGGTAGCTTCTTTACGTTTTGCTTTCCATTCTTCTGAAGTAAAGGGATCTTTAATTTTGGCCTTAAACTCTTCTATTGCCGCTTTCTTTTCTTTACCCTCGGTTAAAGCTTTTTGAACTTCAAATGCTCTAGCTAATTCCATCTCATGGTTTTGCTCAACACCATTTAAATAATGCTCATGAGTTGTCTGTATTGTATTTCTGTTGGCTGAGGCTGTGATGAAGGTATCTTCAAAAGCTCTCTGTATTAAAGAGCTACGGGTATTTCTCAATTTACGTAAGGTTATCTCAGGTAATCCCATCGCCTTAAGCTTATGATTGATGCTCTTGTGTGGATTGTTATATGTTGACGAAGTAACCTTTAAACTCCCATGAGCATCAAAAATTGGAAACAAAGGAGCATCATCTCCGGGAGCCATTTTTTCAGAAACAACTAACCAGCTTTCAATAAACTCTTTAGCTCTTTTTGTAAAACCTATACCTAAACCTTGCCTTTGGTATAAGGCTCTGGCTTTTACTGAATCAAACTTATAGTTGTCGCCAGTTGATTTTTTAATTAGCTTTGCATCACCTTTCGTTAACGATGTTAATGGCGCCAAGTTTGCACCAGTCCACTTTGCAGTAATAATGATTGCTATTCGAGTGAGGGAATTGGTCCAATAAACATTTTTCTCGACATACCGGGCACCTCTACTTTTTCTGATTTGGGCCTCTGTTATGCCATTTTTTACGGCAAAATCGATATCGAACAGTGGACAAGTAATTGGAGGTACTCCATTGAAAAAGCACCTTACATATTCATGAAATGCCGCCATAAGCTTAAGTCCCAATGTTCCATAGTCTTTATCTGCAATTGCTTTTGTCGGAATCGCGGCACCACGCCTATTTTCAATTTTTGGTATTTGTTGTGCTATATATTCCTTGCCCAGTTCATTCAGAATCGAAACTAAATGCTGCTTTTCCTTAACAAGCGAATTTTTGTTCTTCTTTCCAAGTAAAACCATGTCATTACGATGATTAAAATATGCAATAACTTGCTCCAGACTAAAATCGACGACCTCGCCCCTTCCATCCCAATACTTAACAAAGTTGCATAAAAAGCAGAAGCGCCCATATCCTGTTTTGCTGGTAGTGTCGTATCCTTTGAATAATTCGAACATCTCGTTTACAAACGCGTCTCGGTTCAATAAAACCACGCTGCTTTTATCCCTACTAGCAAAATAAGTTGGGCACCCTAGATACCTAAGACGCTCAAAACGTGCAATCTCACCATTGAAATTGAGTTCCAATTTATGTTCTTCGCTGTTTTTAATGACGACAACATTGGAGTGATCAGAGCCTTCGGTTTTAACAATTTGCTTTCTTCTTTTCTTATCCTTAAAACCCATTACGCCACCTCCATTTCGTTTAATTCATAGATATAATCTAAAGCGATCTCAGCTAGCTCTTCGGCTGATTTATGACCATCTACTTGCGATAGATAATGGAAAGTGGTTGCGAGATCGGAATGACCAAGGAGTAATTGGACTGTCTCTAACGCAATACTCGTTTTCATACCAACGTCTATTAAACTAAATAAACGTTTAGTACCGAATGTAGAGCGCAAATTATGTACTTTATGGGTAAACTTGTATCCAAGCACCTCTGTTAAACTATGCCGAATTTCAGACCACCGAGCATTTACAGTTTCCTTTTTTATCCGCGAACCGTTTTGATTGAGAAAAAGAGGTGTAAATTCGTCGCCAGTAGCACTATCTGTGAATTTATCTCTACGTTTTATGTAACGTTGACTAAGTGTATACCTATGCAACTGCCTCAATAAAGCTACTGGAATTTCAATTTCTCGTTCTTTATCGCCTTTCGTTTCAATGCCCTGATTCGGCCCAACTTTTAACCTTACCAATAGTGTGTTTTCACAGTGTATCAATCCGCGAAGCACCCACTCTTCATTTAGAGTTAATGCTTCATTTCTTCTGAGTCCACAATGACGCATAACTAGAAACATTAGCGAGAACTCAACGGGCAATGAACACTCTATAAGTTGACCATACTGGCGTTTAAGAACTTTGCGCTTTATACACAAAATCTGTTCAAGCATATCGTACTCGCGATCACTGAGTGCTCTAAGTTTGTTGGGAATTAATCCTGCTTGTGGTTTAGGAACTTTTAAACGAACATCAGTAGTAGGAACTATGATTCTATTTGAACCATTATTACTAGTTTCATCGCCACCAATATCAATAGAGATCTCTTCATATTCAAACGGTACATTCGCGAATTGAACACCTTTAGCAATATGATATTTATAAAACCTAACTGCTGCTCTCATATATGATTTGGCAGTACTAGCAGCGATATGAGCATCAGGGTCACTTGACCGATATGAGCCTTCGAGAAATTTTTTAAACCGATAAAGTGGGCGTTTGCTTTTTGTATAGGGCTGTTCTTTCCAATCCATTTGCCACTCAACAAGTTGAGTAAAAAAATGAATTAATCCTCGGCTATAAATCGACACATCTTTATTTGACTCATTGACAAGTAAGTCCATCAAAAAAGCATTTACGTCATCAATGCTTTCAACATAGTGAAAAGGGACGTCTTTCTGTTCGTCTGGTGAACCAATGTATGTTCGAAGCCAAAACAAAAACATTGCAGAATTAACTGTTGTGTTTTCATTGCCTATTGCATGAACTTCAATTTCACCGTTTTCATCAATCTGAGTTGATAAAGTGTTGTAATTGAATTGTGGAAGTGAGTAGCTAATTACGTCTAGCTCAAAACGATTTTTATCTAAGTTCTTTATATCAATTTTGCTATATATCATCCATTGCTCCATTTTAATGATGCACAAAATATAAATAAACAATATAGACATGTCAACAAAAATATTGCATCATCACAATACTGCAATTTTACATTTATTGAAAACTTTTATTAAGCGAGGCTTAAATGTTAGAAATAACGACTGAAAGACAACTACTTAAAACATTGAAAGAAAAGGATTATATCGTTTTGGATCAAGCGTACAAGAAGTGGATTGTATACAACAACCGAACTGCTCAAGGTCTTTATGACGAAGAAGAGATAAGTGTCACACGAGAACTTCACGAAAAACTTGAACAATGGAGCAACAATAGAGTTATATCTCGTAATTGCTTTATACCGAGCAATATTCTAATGCTAATAACGTATGGAATCTGGGACAAAGAAGAATTTGACCAATTATCCAGTGATGTCAGATTTGAAGCGAAACAGCTAGGGCTGATTAAGCCGAATGAATGATCGAGGAACACAAATGACGAATGAAAATCGGAATGAGCACTTTACTTAATTTGTTACCAATACTGGCACAAACTAAATATCTATCTATCTAATCAGAGTCCAGTTGCTTAAGGAATGTTTCACCATCAACAAGGTCATTTTCGTCTAGATTTTGAAATAGCTCTTTGACTAACGCGAGTTTTTCAATCTCATCAACATCACAATCTAAGTGATCTTTACACCGAAAGATAATTTTCTTGCGAATAGCGTTAGGTGTATCTTGCGACGGGGCAACTATCTCAGTCCTAATATCGACATGCTTTTTATGGCAGGCTGAGCATTCTGCATTGTTAAAGTCAATTTTGTTTTTCGGCATTATTAGCTCCAACTTAGTTGTGATAGATTGCTGAAAATTCGCTGATGCCGAAAACACTGATCCGGTTCCTAGTGGCACAGAACTAGTGACCCCCCTAATCTACACTGATGAAAAGTCCTGATGCAAAAGTTAAAAACCGTCTAATTACCAGTGAGTTGATAATTTGAGTTGCTGGCTGTTATTACCTGCTGAATCTGAACATCCATCGATATGATCTTTGATGTCGTCATGTTCATATGTCGATCCTCATAGTTTGCATGATGACTTATAATAAAAAAATATAGATTAAAAACATACTGAAAGCATGGAGCTAATCCAAACTTTTTGCTCCAATTTAAATGATTTTTACTTTTTTAGTTTCTAAAGTGCTTGCAAGCATATAAATGCTAATTGAAATGAACTGTGTACCTTCTTGCAATCCATCCCTGAATTACATCTTCTCCATCAAAAACTTCAACTTTTAACCAAACTCGGTTTGACTTATTAACCACATCTATCAGTCTTCCTGTATTTAAAGTCATTATAATTTCAGACTTCATTGATGGTTCAGTTCTTAAGTTGACATTGTTGCCAGACACAACTCTTAAACCGCTTAGAACTTCTCGTTCAAACTGCGCTGAGCCACTTCTTACAAATTTTTTAACTTCAGATGGTGTTTCCATCAACTTCAAGGTTTTAGCAAGTAACTCCCTTTGGTCGTAAATGTAATTTGATATCAAGTTAAGAAGAATCGTTAAAAATATGAATTTTAGATAGTAAATAATTTTGTTTTGTACAGTTGAAGGTAACTTTTCGAAGTCATCAACTTGAGATATTTCATTGTTGATATCCTCATCTAACCCGTGGATATCGCTACTATACTCAGGAAGATTAAATGCTTTTTCGACTAATTCATTAAAATGGCTCAAAGGTGAGTTGCGAAGGTTAGCAATACTTTCAAAGGCATCTAGGTTATAAAGTTGGGATGCCTTTTTTGCGCTTTCTATCAGTTGACTATACGATTCATTCTGTAGGAAAGTCTCCACTGACAGTCGATTAATTTCATCAAAACGATTAATTGATTTAACCCATTCTGGTTGTTCGAATTCACTTTTCCACCGAGCGCTATCAAAAGAGCTGTTAGGTAAGCCTATGCTTTTCATTAAATTACCATAAGCATTTGAGCTTTCCAAAGCAAAGCTAGTGAGGCGAGTTAGCTCTTCAAATTGGTTAATGGTTTTAAGCCAAGCTGGTTGTTCAATAGCCTTAATAATACTATTACTTTGTTCTGCTAATGACTTAGCAGTTGTTAGCCATTTGGGTTCCTGAATAATTGATGATTGACGAAGCTTTTCCATTTTTTGATACATAGCTGAAATGGTTGTACTTTTAAGACCAAGGTTGGTTAATAATTCATTTTGCTTTTGTATCCTTGAGATTTCATTCATCAAACTTGGATTAAGAAAACTTTTAAAATTGTCATCACTCATTCAAATACATCTCCGCCATGTCATCTAATTTGGCTTTTACTTCTTTCCAGTTTGGCATTACTTGAGTTAATAAGCGCCAGAAGCGCTCGCTGTGGTTATGTTCAGCAATGTGGCAAAGCTCATGTAGTATCACGTAATCAATGCATTCTTTCGGTGCTTTAATTAGGTGAGGATTGAGCATTAAGTTGCCTTTGGTTGAGCAACTTCCCCATTGCTTTTTCATTGCCATCACACGAAAAGAAGGAATGCCTGTTACCCAAGTGGCTTTTGGAAGTAACTCGGCTAGCCGCTCATGAAAAATTGCTTTAGCTTTGTGTTGATACCATTTGTCGAGTAGCGGCTTAATTTTCACAAACCGAACATCAATATTTTCGCTCACTTCATGCTTGATAGTGACGTACAACTTGCCACGGCTCAGCTTTACATTAGGCACTTGCTCAGGATCAATGATGACTTTTAATACATAACGCTTACCTAGGTAAAACTGCGTTTCGCCACTCACATAACGCTTGGGTAAAACCGTATCTTTTTGCTTAGCAAATTCATCAATGCTTTGCCAAATCCATCTTGCTCTCTTATGCATAGCATCTTGAATAGCATCATCACTTGCATCATGTGGCACAGTAGCCACAACACGCTGATCTGGATGAACCTTAATAATGACCTTGCGTGCTGTTTTTTTAGCATTTTCAGCAGGCTTGGTTTTACGAATAACATCATAGTGAATGGTGTCGTTACCATAGGTAAAAACACCACGTTCATTGGTCGTTGTTCGGATCTCAGCAGCAACGGCTTGTTTACTCACTCTCTTTAGCCCCTTGCTAAGCCTAATCGAGTGATCTTAAGCACTTCTTCAATTAGCTTTTGAGCGTTATCAAGGCCAAGATCAGCAAATAACAGCGGTAGCAACTTCATGTGTATGGCGTTTTCAATTTCCGCAGGGTTGATTGAATACTCAGCAACCGCAGTATTCACTACATCATCAATGCTAAACGCCAAGGCTACTAACTTGTCGTTATCCAGATCCTTTTCAGTCAAGAACTCAACATCAAATAGGTGCTTAAACAAACCAAAGTAGGCTTGTGCATGTTTATTTAACTTGCCTGAATCATCTACAAAGTCATTGGGAACATCAGCCACTTTGCGTTCTTTCACTTCCTGCTCAAAATCGGCAAAAAGGATGTATTGTTTAACAGGCGCATCAAACATCGCTTTGGCATCTTCAATTGCCTTTTTCAGCATCTTAGAAAAATATTCCTGTGCATAAGGATCATCTGCTAAGTCTTGCTCAATCATCTTAGTGATTCGGCCTGTAATTTTATCAGTCTGGTTACGAGCCTCGTCATCGCTCATATCCTGTGGCTTAACGTCCTTCCCTAAATTACCTACCAAGTACGCACCATCAGGCTCTTTTACTTCAATACCAGCAATGTGCTTGTCTAGAAGGCTGCGAATATCTTCAGCGTATTCGTCATAATTAATGGTTTCGTCAGCATCTTCACGTACTTGTTTGCGCAAATCGACAAAGGCTTTTAGATCACGTTTGTACAAGTCACGCTTATTATCAAAAGACTTATCTTCAAAGTAGGTTGCTGATTGCAATGCTACTTTCATACAGTTTGAAAAAGCGGTTAGAGCAGAATAAAAGTCATCACGTTTTTTAAGATTCGTATCAACAAGCTTGCCATCGACATCTTGCACCTTTGGCGCTAAAGCTTGGCGAAGTGCTGGGCCATCTTGCTTGTTTTTAACACCATCAAATATTGCCCATAAATCACTGTGTAGCCCCGGAAGCTTTTTGTATTCCGTATCCATGCGGTTATACAAACCTTTCAGATCATCAATATCAAAGCCGCCTTGGGTACGCTCAGCAAGGTCTTGATACTTCTCAATAGTGGTATCAAGCTCTTTTAAAATACCTCGGTAATCAATTAAGTAACCAAACTGCTTTTTACTATGTAATCGGTTAACACGGGCAATTGCTTGGATAAGGTTGTGCTCTTTTAGAGGCTTATCGATATAAAGCACAGTGTTTTTTGGCTCATCAAAGCCTGTCAGGAGCTTATCAACAACGATCATGATGTCTGGGCCATCATCTCTGCCGTAGTCTTCAATAATGGCTTTGGTGTAGGCTTTTTCGTCCATTTTATTAACGTTTGCCTTCCACCAATTTTGCACAATGTCCTTACTTTCTTGATCAACCGCCTCGTGACCCTCACGAGTATCTGGAGCCGACATCGCCACAACCGATGTCACCGTGCCTATTTTATCCAATGCCTTCTTATAACGAATTGCAGAGGCTTTGGAGTCACAAGCCAATTGGCCTTTTAAGCCTTGCTGTTTAAAGTTTTGGAAGTGGTCGGCAATATCATAAGCAATCAGGTCAATTCGACCTTCAGTTTGGTAGATCTGACCTTTCTGAGAAAACTTCTTCTTTAAATCCGTTTTTTGCTTATCGGTTAGTTTGCTGGTGCTGCGTTCAAACCATGCATCAATGGCTTTGTCATTAACGTTCAGCTCTGGAATGCGCTCTTCGTATAACAGAGGGGTAACGGTTTTATCTTCGACAGCCTGCTGCATGGTGTAAGAGTGGATGATCTTACCGAATTTGTTTTCGGTCTTATCGTCTTTTAATAAGGGCGTACCAGTAAAGGCAATGTAGGCAGCTTTAGGCAGCGTCTGCTGCATACGGATATTATTTTCACCGTTCTGGCTACGATGGCCTTCATCTACAAGTACAATAATGTTTGGGCTGTGGTTGTAGCATTCTTTGTACTTAATCGCTGAGCCAAATTTGTTAATGATCGAGAAGATAACTCGCTCATTCCCTTTACCTATTTGTTCAGCTAGTCGCTTGCCAGTTGTCGCCATTGCATCTTTTTTATCTCGGTCAGTTAATACACCACCAGATGCAAAGGTTCTGCTGAGTTGATCTTCCAAGTCCACACGGTCTGTAACAATGATCACACGGCATTGAGCTAGCTCTTCAAGCCATATTAGCGCTTTGGATAAAAACACCATAGTAAATGACTTACCGCTACCTGTGGTGTGCCAAATAACCCCACCTTCACGAGCGCCAGTGTCATCGAAAGTGTTTATGCGCTCAATTAGTGCTTTTATGCCAAATACCTGCTGGTATCGGGCAACTATCTTGCCTGCTTTTTTATCAAACAAGGTAAACAGGCGAGTCATATCAAGCAAGCGTTCAGGACGCAGCAAGCTGACAATAAGCCTATCTTGATCAGTAACGGTTAAGTCACCCGCAGCAACCAATGATAGGTAGTCATCTTTCGCTTTGGCAGGACGATGCTTAAACAGTCCATCTAATTGTTCATTGCTTAATTTGTGATTTTTTAACCTGACAAATTCTGCTTCGGCTATTCCTAAGTGAGAGTGTTCTTCCTTCCACTTCGCCCAGAATTTTTCAGGGGTGCCGCATGTCGCATATAAACCTTCATGCCCATTTACCGCTAATAGCAATTGGCTATAGGCATACAAGTGAGGGATTTCAGCCTGACCCTGATTCCTAATATGCTGAGAAATCGCCTCAGCGTTGGTCGATTTACCTTCTTTATTTGAATCCGGGCGTTTCGCCTCAATCACTACCAATGGCAAGCCATTCACAAAGCACACAATATCTGGAATTCGATTGCCAGTGCCTTCTGCATTTTGCACCACTAACTCTTCAGTAAAATGGAATTGGTTATTATCAATATTATGCCAATCAATGAGTTTAATGGTGGGCGAGGCTTTTTTACCATCTATAAATTCTGTAACACTAACGCCATACATTAAGGCATTGTAGATTTTCTCATTAGCTGCTTTTAACCCTAAGTTCATAGCAGGATTCAGCTCATGCATGACCTTATCAATAGCAGCTTCTGATAGTGTATGTTGCTTACCCGCAAACGAAAATGTTTGTTTAGCTAAAAAAGAACGCATTACAGACAGCAAAACAACTTGATGAGTGCTTTTTTTCTCGCTTGCTAGGGTATTTCCACGTAATGCTTCGCATTCACTTGGTGGAATGAAGGTGTAACCTAGATTGGTTAATAGAGTCAGAGCGGGGATTTTTGCGCTGAATTCCTCTTGAAAGTTAACTGTCGTAGTCATTTCTGATCCTTTAGCACATCGTCAGTGTTTGAATCGCTTCAACGCAAATAGATGCGAAGTCATCTGTTCGCCAATATGAACCACGAAAGTATTGAGCACTTTCTTCTTTCCATACATCGACATCTTCAGTTGGCGTAAAATGCTCTTTATTATGTAAAGCAGTATACCCAAGCATATAACAGATTAATTCCTGCTCATCAGGACGACCTTGAATGTTATTTGACAAACTTGATATACCAAGACAGTTACCTATATCCTTCGCATCAAGTCTTTTTTGTAGTATCGACAAAGCTACTTCGGGCTGAATACTATAAATAGCTATAGCCAGTATGGTAAGCACTTTATACCCAAAAACTGTATTGCTCTGAAGGTTATTCGACTGAGCTAGAGTTACATAAACTTCTATATGTCGAACAACCGTCTCAACTTCTCTCAGCGACAATCTATTGGCAATAATAATTTTTTCTATTGTTCTAATTGATCCGCATTCAAATAGCTTCAAACCTTCCAATACGTGGCTAGATATAACTAAGTTTTTATAGTGTTCAATTGCAGCAATACTTTCACGGTGAGCATTGGTATCGACTGTTTCTGGAAGAGTGATTGTAAATTTAACAAACTTATCCAAATACCGTTGAGCGTCCACTGACTGCCCATAACAATGATTTATTGATGCCTTGAGTTGCTGAGTATTAGTAATCAAAACAAATTTCACACCCTCTACATCAAAGGTATGTTTTATAATCTCAAGCATATCGACAGCAAAATTTGGTCTACATCGATCTAATTCATCAATAAACAATACGATAGGTTTAACAGCCGTAATTTCCTTTAATGCCGCTTGTAATGCTTTTAAGTTTTTATCTGCTTTTACGTGATCTTTTAATACGGCTTCGACAGTCGCATCAATAGCCTTGTCTGCGGTTTTCTGGATTTCTTTGTCAAAATCATCTGCAACATCTGCTATATCTTGCCTAAGAAGGTGTGAGACACCCGCTTTTGCAATTGTCTTTAGTCCATATCTCACTGTAGGCAAAGCCTTTTTGATGAAACTTTGTTTACTGTTTTCATCAGGTAAAACTTTAATTACCTCAGCCAGAACAGTCATTAATGGCTCATCGGCATGATCAGCTTTAAATGCATCAATATAAATTAAATGATGTGTGTCATTACCTTGCATCAGGTTTATCAGTTTATGACAAAATTCAGTTTTACCTGTACCCCAACTACCATCGATCACCATAGGGGAAATATCGATTTCCGCATGTAATAATGAAATAGCTTTTTCAGCGATGCTTTTACGCTTAAACTCATCTCTCTCATCAAATGTTAAATCTGTAATATCCATATCGTTATGCGACCTCCTTTTCGTCAACTATCACTCTACGCTTGCCTGTTAACAGTTGCTGCATTAGCGCTTTTTTCTCTTGCTTTAAATCAGCAAGTTGTTGTTCTAACAGCTCGATTTCTTGGTCAGCATTACTAAGAGCCGATGCAATCTTTACCTGCTCAGAATGTTCAGGTATTGCTAAATGCAATGACTTAATATCATTACTATTTACTGCTTCGAATGTGCTACCTTGTGAATATTTCTCCCAGCGAGGTTCAAACCAAAGTAACCACTGGTATAAATATTCTTGCACATGATGTTTTTTAGCGCTAATTGCTGATATCCCACGGCCTATACACGCATTGTGCTCTGATTTAGCAACTGTTCCGACAGGTGCTCTAACGCTTAATAATATGTCCCCGATTCTGCATTTTTTGGTCACTTCACTGGTATAGGTTCTTGGAACTGACTTGCGATTTTTAATATCGGCATTTCCCTGAATAAGCGGAAGCCCTTCGCTGTTATCATTGTATGACGCTGACTTAGGTGATGATCCCATAACAACTTCAGCTACATTGGACAGCTTAACTTCTTCCCATTCACCCTCAAACGCTTTACCTGAATCATCAAGTAGGCGCTTTTTACCTGTGAGTAGTTGTTGCATGAGAGCTTTTTTCTGCTGTTTGCTGTTGTCGATTAGACACTCGGTGGTGCTAATCGCTTTATCCCAAGTGGATAAGATTTTGGCAATTTTGAGTTGCTCTGGGAGTGGGGGTAAGTTTATCTTTACCTTGTTTATTATAGACTTAGATAAACTAGGCACTCCGCTTGCCTCATTCAATCTTCTCCAAGGCACGGTTTGAAAAAACTGGTAAATATAATAAGGCTCGGAATCTTTAAAACTATGTGTATAAAACAGTGTATCTACAGTCCAAAACTTACCTTTTAGAAAAATAGGTTTATCAATAGTGCCTTTTCGTCCTATACATACACTCTCACCGTCATAAAGGTAATCAGAGACACTTAGCATATATCCGCCAGAGCCATATACAGGAATAGAACCTTCTTCTAAATGCTTGTAGTCTTTACCACCACCAATAGTTAATACTTTATCTAGCGTTGTTTGTTTCCATCCATTAGGCACCATAACCCAACTCCTTTAAGTAGCCTTCCATTTCTGCTTCAAGGGTTTGCAGCTCATTTTTAAGCTGTACACGTTCAGTGCGTACTGCCACTAAATCAATCTCTGCTTCTTCTTCAAAGGTATCAACGTAACGAGGAATGTTGAGGTTAAAATCGTTCTCTTTGATTTCATCAAAACTGGCAAGGTAAGCGTATTTATCCACGCTTTCACGAGCCTTGTAGGTGTCGATGATTTTTTGAATGTTTTCGTCAGTTAGCTGGTTTTGGTTTTTGCCTGATTTGAACTCACGGCTGGCATCAATAAACAATACGTTTTTGTCTGTTTTGTGCTTTTTAAATATTAAAATGGCTGCTGGAATACCTGTGCCAAAAAATAACTTTTCTGGCAGGCCAATAACGGTGTCTAGCAAGTTTTCTTCAATCAGTTGTTGACGAATTTTGCCCTCACTTGATGCCCTAAATAACACACCATGTGGCACTACCACACCCATGCGGCCCGTTTCGGGTTTTAGCGTTTCAATCATATGACTGATAAAAGCATAGTCACCTTTGGTTTTAGGTGGAATACCTCGTCTAAAGCGCCCATAAGGATCGTTATCAGCGGTATCGTGCCCCCACTTATCAAGAGAAAATGGGGGGTTCGCAGTAACTACGTCAAAGTGAAGCAAACCTATACCATCCTTGTCCAAAAGGAGTGGATTACCAATAGTGTCACCCCACTCAATTTTATGGTTGTCTTCACCGTGCAAAAACATATTCATTTTTGCAAGTGCCCAAGTCGCTCCTATCGACTCTTGCCCGTATAACGCATAGTTTTTTGAATTTGAGTTCTTGCGAACCATTGCTCCGCACTTTAATAGTAGAGAACCACTACCTGTGCACGGATCACAAATTGAGTCACCAGCAACAGGCTCTAAAACTCTTGCTAACAGATCAGAAACTTCGGGTGGCGTGTAGTATTCTCCAGCGGTAGCACCACTACCCGCAGCAAAGTGTTTAATCAAATATTCGTAAGCATTGCCAATAATATCAAGACTGCCCACACGCTCAGCTCTTAAATCAAGAATGTCTTTACCAAAATCTTCCAGTAGGTGACGAAGTAAGTCGTTCTTTTGTTTTTCTTGGCCCAGTTTGTCTGTATTAAAACTAATATCTTGAAAAACATTTTTTAACTTACTGCCATTTGCCTCCTCGATTGCGTGCAAAGCTTTATCTATACGTTCACCATTTCCTGCCTCATAGCGCTTTTCATATAGGTCCCAAAAACTTGCGCCTTTAGGTAATACAAAGCGCTGTTTTGACATCATTGCTTGGATTAAATCAGGCTGGTCCCCATACTGCTTTACTAGTTTGTCATACTCATCCCTGTATAAATCAGATATGTACTTTAGGAACAACATGGTGAGGATGAAATCTTTATATGTATCCGCACTTATCCTACTTCTAAACGTGTCACATGCAGCCCATACCGCTTTGTTGATATCATCTTGATTTATTTTTGATTCTGTCATCAGGTTTTTCCTTTTTTAATCTTGTACTTTTGCCGATTTAGTGGCTTCTAACTCTTGATATGCAATGCTCTCAAGTTGGGCTTTTCTATTCTCAATTAACTGCAACAAAACTTTTTCTTCTTTTATGGCTGCATTGTTTAAAGCAACAATTTGAACTTGCTTTTCAAAGGCAATCTCCCTTATTGGAGCACTCTCTAATATTTGTTTTCTGACACTTAAATGAAGTGAGCCTTCAGCGGTAGATTTAAAGTACTTTTGTGCTAATTGCTGATTAAGTTGCCATGCAACAAACTCAGGTAAAAAACACTGTTTTGCTTTATCGGATAATCTAATTAAATAAAAATGTGGCGAGCAAACACTATGCTCAGGCATGTCTTTAACTGTTACTGCATAATGCTTAGATCCTTTAGCAACAAAGAGAATGTCTCCTTCTTGTAACCAATCAGGCTCTTTTTTGGTGGGTAAAATCGTTCTGATCATTTCGTCTTGAACAATTTCACCTGTGACGCGTGTATCTCTGACTTGAACCACATGAACAGGACCATCAGGATCAGGTTCTATTGTTCCTCTAAATGGATGGCCTAGCCGTATTTTGGCAATATCGAATAGGCGAAAAAAGTCATTCATAGTTTGACCATTCTAATTTTGGCTCTAACTGTGTTAAGGCCACTAATTATTAATTTGAAAAATATATTGACTCATTTCTGATACAACGTCAAATTATTTGCAGTTTTTAAATGATGCATTTATTTCTCATTATACGATGCTTGTAGAAGACCAATAAATGACTTTATTGGCTGCGACTAGTAGGTAGATTTAAGAGAACTTTTACTTTGTCTCAATTGAAGGGGTGTTGCCTAAAGTAAAAATCATGGCGCCTGATCAGATAGCAATAGTCTAAATTTCAATTTCTAGACTTTTCACATTGAAGTAGGATTGCTAAAAACTTCTTCGTCCATAATTATTAGTTCCACGGTTTTTAAATTTTTTGAAACTTTGCTCCTCTACAGCCCAGCAAATACGTTCCAACATGTCATGTTTTCAAAAAAATCATGGAAGTAATAATTCAGATTGGCATTCAGTTGCAGTACACAATGAGCACTGTAAAAATAACCACTTTTCAATAGCTTACAACAGGCTTATATTGCTATCAACAGAGTATCAACAGATAGCAAAAATGAAAAAAAGAAAATTAGGTACAAGTCTTACAGATCTACTTGGAATTGATAAAAGCAGTTACATCAATTCTATTAATACGCCAGCTCCACCACTTCCTGAATTTGAAGGTTTAACAATATATGGAGTTATAAGAAGTAAAGGGGGCAGTGGCGAAAAGCATATTGTAAAAAAACTATCTCAAGATTTAATTGCCTCTGGTAAAAAAGTTTTCATTTGCTACAAAAACACGATAGAGAGTGATGATTACTTGCTCAAACATTTCTTACCTAGAGAAATTAGTGTACTTATAAATCCACAAGACATATCCCTTGAGGGTAACGGTGGCGTGATTAATTTGAACTGGTGGGACAACAACTGCGTAATTGAAGTATTTAAAAAAATTAAGAAAATCAAAGGTGCAACCATAATTATTACCTGTGGAACTGATACAGCAGGCTACATGTATGAACGCATCAGACACCTACAAAAAGTATGCGACAAGATTTTCATCCCAATCGATTCACATGTTCATTTTTCCGTCGAGCCAGCAATAGACATTTGTGAGGCTTCAGATCTAAACACTGAAAAGTTGATATCATGTTGGTGGCATAAAGTAAGGGTAAACGGTGACACACAGCATTTACTAGGAATTATCCCAGCTTCTGATGTTTCGAAGGAAAATGAGGGAACGATTATAGAATACGTAAAAAATAAAACCAACGAACAAAACAACGATAGTTTAGTACCATTTCTAACCAATTTAGATTTGTGTTAACTTGCTAGTAATAGGAATAAAAATGGAATGGATGCTTCAATGAGTAGATACGACAAAGTTGACTTAGCATACGAATTTTTTAAAGAAAAAGAATCTCTCAGTGAGTCCTTCACAATTAAACAATTGGCAGATGCTACAGGCTGGACTGAAGGGGCTTGTAAAACTTACCCATCAAAACGCTGGCACCAATACATTGAAAAAGATGGTGCCCAATACACCACATCGGGAATATCGTATTTAAGTAAGGCTGAGTTTCGTGCCGTTCACAGCCAAAAACTCCAACAAGTTGCAGATCACTCCACAAAAGGCATTTTGCTGCACAAAGCTAAAGAATTCGCCCTACTCGCTGTTTCGGTATACAACAACCCGTATACCGAATTTAAAACCTATGGATATATAGTCAATATTATCATTGCTTACACATCGCTCTTTCATGCCATATTTGAAAAGAAAGGCACTGCATATTTCTATCTTAACGATAATGGAACTCCAAAAGTAATAGATGGTGAGGAGAAAGCTTGGGAGTTAAGCACATGTGCTAGTGAATACTGGCAGAATGGTGCATCTCCTGAGTTTGCTAATTTGAACTTCTTAATTGGTCTACGAAACAAAATAGAGCATAGAAGCTTACCCGCTATTGATTTGGCTGTAGCGGGAGAGTGTCAATCTGCTTTAAGCAACTTTGAGTCATTACTGGTTGAAGAATTTGGTGATGAACATGCATTAACAGCCAACTTAGCCTTTTCAATGCAGCTTACAAGAATTTCTGAGCAATCTCAGTTAGATGCCTTAAAGCAAATGCAAAAAGATAACTACAAAGTTGTCCGTGAATATATGGAAACTTACAGGAATGACTTAAACGATGAGGTAGTTGAAAGCCAAAAGTACCGTGTAAGGGCCTTTTTGGTTCCTAAACTTGGCAATCATGCAAAATCAGCAGACATGGCTGTAGAGTTTATAAATGTGAATGCATTAACTGAAGAAGAATTAAAAGATTATGAACAAGCTGTCGCATTTATAAAAGGCGTCGAAAATCCATTTCGGCTAAAACCCAAAAGGATTGTTGAGCTAGTATTAAAAAAAATAAAAGGTTTTAACATGCCTTTGCATACTAAGTGTTGGAAGTATTACGAAGCTCGCCCAAAGGGAATTGACAAAGCCTTCAAAGGCGAATATGCATCATACATGGAAGGGTTTGATGGATACTTATACAGTCAAAACTGGGTGAAATTTTTAATATCAGAGCTTCAAAATGAAGACAAAATGAAAGCAGTCAAACAGCAAGCGCAATAAATATGAAAATTGATAATCTTAAATTTTTACAACAAAAAAAGCCATGCATAAGCTATTTTACGAAGCTGATAGTGAATTCAAAAAGTTAAAACCAACCAAAGGATTTAAGTCTATTAATATCTTTAGAGGCTGGGCGTATTATGTTGAAGAGTGGTTCAAAAGGCGGCTAGATTCGGAAATCAATAAAAATGACGATTTTGTCCAAATCACAGACATTAAATACAAGCTCAACGAGTTACGAGTAAGCTATATTAGTGAATTAGGAATTGATTATGATGAGTTTATTGAACGCTACTCTCGCATTATCGAACACCTTGATAAATGATGCTTTTCTAAATTACTCGCCAGCCGTTTTATAAGAGCTAAAAATAATGAAAGTTTTATTTCTATGCACCGCAAATGTCCAGAGAAGCCGCACAGCAGAAGAGCTATTTAGGGCAATTAACAAAAACAATATATATAGATCAGCAGGTTTAAGTGAGAAGTACGTGAGTAAGGCAGGCACAACATTGTGTACTGAAGAAATGTTGAATTGGTCTGATAAAGTTTACGTATTTGAGCAAAGTCATATTGACCGTTTGCAGCATCATACTGGCATCAAATATATTGATAAAGTTACTAACCTACGCATAGACGACAACTATCAATACTTTCAAAAAGAATTGGTTCTATTATTACTCAACCGTTTACCGATTTCAGATCTGGAGAATTAAAACAAAAGCCAACCACTATTCGAGCAATAGGATAAATCAGAATAAGGCTCCGCCTATCCTTTATTTGCATACAGCGCCAGTACTTCTTCAACTTTATTGCGCTTTTTACCATTTTGGCTAATTGAACGCTGAACAGAAAATAGCTTATGCACATCCGCTGACGAATAGAGATCATCTGTAAACTCAGTAACATGATTAGATATTAATGTTGAAACACCTTTACCTTTTGCTTTCAGAGCACACTGAACCAGCCTTCTTTGATCTTCATCCGAAAATTCGGCACCAGTGTATGCTGTAAAGTTTGAAGTTCTGTTTATAGGAGAATAAGGAGGATCACAATAAACAACATCACCTGACTTTACACATTCAAAAGCTTGTGAAAAATCACCTACTATAAACTCAGCTTTTTTTAGTTTATGAGACAGATGTTCAATTTCTAACTCTGGGAAATATGGCTTTTTATATCTACCAAACGGTACGTTGTAGCCACCTGATTGATTGTAACGACAGAGACCATTGTACCCATGCCTATTTAGATATAAAAACAATAAAGCTCGATGATACGAATCACTAGTATCGTTAAATTCTTGTCTTAATAGGTAGTATTGTTCGGCTGTATTATTTTGTTCAGTGAAATATTGGCGAGCATCTCTCTCAAACTTAAGAGGAGCTTTCTTAACTGCTTTAAATAGTGAAATTAGATCGCTGTTAGTATCACATAACAAGTATTCATCAAAATCTAGATTTAGGAATACGGAGCCGCCTCCTACAAAAGGTTCAACTAATCTTGTTTTGCCAACACGGGGCAATACTGCTTTGATATGATGAAGAACTCTTTTTTTCCCGCCCGGCCATTTCAGGGGGGATCGCACACCTTGGCTCAAACTCTCATTGGTCATTTATTTTCACTGTAGTCTTGTTATATACATTCCCAAAAAGAATTTCATACTTTTCTAAAAAGCATAAATCGTAGCAGTAGCATTTCATAATATTTTCGTATCGGTAGCCAGCCCATTTAAGGAAGGCTCTACTCTTTTGCTGCATTGGCTCTTTACTTCAATTCGGTGTTGCGCGATTTTACACTAAAGTTACTGAGTTTACTGATCAACTCGTGCAATTTCTTGTTTTATTTTACTAATTTTTTTATAGAAAGGTTTATTTTTTCTAACCTCAGCAGGAAGTGCTTGCAGTGCTTGTTTTGCCTCATTTAAGTTAGCAAAGCTGCCTGTAGTTACCACCCACCACATTTTACCATTTCGTTTAGTTTGGTAGGTATTAGCGATATTTTCTAGCTTATGTTTAACAATAAACTCATTACCTACCTGCTGCTGAGTTACCGCTAAGAGCTGAATAACAAAATTATCTTCAGGCTGTTGTAAGTACCAATTACTGGGTATTTTTACTATTGGGTTTTGCGACTTTGTTTTTTCAGGTTTAGTAATAGGTTTTTCTTCAACGGGTTTTGATGCCGGCTTTTCCTGTTCAACAACGCTCGTTGCTTGCGTTAAGCTGCCGACTATCGCTGGAACATTATTAATGGTGTTGTCTTGAGTGGGCTTTTGAATGACAGCTGCTGGCGGCTCAATAGTTTTAGGCGCTATGAACTGCTGTGGTTTATTTTCAATTGCTTGTTCAGTTGTAATAGCGGTTGATAGCACTTGCTCATCAATTTGGCGATTGGCACTTTCCCACCACTGGGTCATATCAGCTTTGTACACAAGACCAATGATCAACAACATAATTATTAGTAATAGTGTTAGTAGCTGTAAGCGCCAAGAAACCTTATCTTTAACTACAATATCAGCAACCTGCTCGCTAGGCTGCCAGGCTAATAACAAACTCGGATTACCTTGAGCTTCAACTAAAAAGGTTTGAAAGACAGGATCTTCATCATAAGGTAAGCTCGTAAAATACCATCCCATGAGCTGCTTACTTTCAACTATATTTAATGGCTCTAAATGAATATTAACTGCATCTTTGAATGCTAATTTAGACTGTGATGCAATCATAATATACAACACATTAGGCGCATTTTTTGATAACAGCTCAAGCTCTGCAATGAGTTCTTCAGATAGGTGCCTACCGCCATCAATCACCCATAAACACGCGCCACATTGTTGTTGTTGCGCTAATTGATAATAGTTTTGCGATAAGCTTAGATTGTGGTCAATTAAAGGGGCATTAAAGCTTTGTTCTAATAACTGAGTCATTAATTGCACATCAGTCATCTGTGCACCAACTTGCACAAACGCTTTATTAAAATCGTTATATTTATCAGTAATGAAGGTTTCAAGCAAATAGCTTTTACCTAGACCAGAGGTACCCAATAAAACAATTAGGTTTTGACCATATTCAAATTGCAATGCGATTCTATCCACCAAAGCCGCACGGCTTGGTAAAATTTGTGACTGCATTTATTGCTCGATCAATGCTCTAACTTGATCATCAGATACATTATCAACTAATGCACACTGACCAAATTCGGTGGGTAAAATAAATCGGATAGTCCCCTTTTTATTCTTTTTATCTTTGCGCATATGCAGTAAAAATTGTTCACTGGTCATATTGCTAGGGATTTCGATTGGTAATTTATACGCTGCTATTAGTGTGGTAATACGCTCTACATCTTGCCGTGTTAAGTCGTTACGAGTATGAGCAAGTTTGGCAGCAAGCACCATACCTGTAGCTACGGCTTCACCATGTAACCACACGCCGTACCCCATTTGCGCTTCTATAGCATGGGCAAACGTGTGCCCTAAATTCAATAGCGCACGCAGGCCCTGCTCTTTCTCATCTTGTGCAACGATGAGCGCTTTAATTTCACAGCATCTGAAAATAACATGCTGTAAACAGGCTTCATCTAACTGTTGTAATTGAATGATATTTTGCTCTAAATAAGCAAACAACTCAGTATCGTAAATGAGGCCGTACTTAATAACTTCAGCCATGCCAGCAGCAAATTCACGGGTAGGTAAAGTATGTAACGAACGCGTATCTATAAACACAGCTTGGGGTTGGTAAAAAGCCCCTATCATATTTTTACCCAGCGGGTGATTAACTGCTGTTTTACCACCCACTGAAGAATCAACTTGAGACAGTAACGTGGTAGGTATTTGGATAAAAGGCACACCACGCTGATAACAAGCAGCAACAAAACCAGTTAAATCACCAACTACGCCACCACCTAATGCAATTAAACAGGTATCACGTCCGCAGTTATTTTCAAGTAAGAATGCTGATATTTTTTCAAACCAAGTGAGTGATTTATATTGCTCACCATCTGGAATAATAAAATGAAGTGGATTTTGCTGTGCTAATGAATTAAGCAACTGCTGAAGATAGAGCGGTGCAATAGTGTCATTAGTAATGATGATAGGCCGACAATCACCAATATGGTGTATTAGACGGCCTGTATCTTGAAGTGCAGATTGACCAATATAAATAGGATAACTTCGCTCGTCTAAATTAACAGTTAATTCAAGCATGCTGGGTTAGTCCTTTTTAATACTGGCTTTTAAAAATCCAATTTCT